>Ga0210040_10010270_pt1 | contig 10766 bp, 15 predicted proteins | sample CryGeyCG12114_NA_FD_185462 | JGI IMG/M metagenome (GOLD analysis project Ga0210040, IMG submission 185462) | Groundwater microbial communities from aquifer - Crystal Geyser CG19_WC_8/21/14_NA (SPAdes) (version 2) | ecosystem: Environmental > Aquatic > Deep subsurface > Groundwater | place: USA... | reverse complement strand
ACCAACTGGGAATGCAACCCCAGCACGCATTCGCGCTATTATGACTTGACTTATATAAATTGTTTGTTGATAAGGTTAATAATATGAATTGATATGGATTTAAAACAAAATTCTGGTTTTTAGAATTTCCACTTGACAAGATGGACGAAGGTCTTCCGGAGACGTGGGCCAATCAAATTATGAAAAATCCAGTACTTGATTTTGAAGAAATGATAAAAAAATTGGAAAGATCCATTTCAGGGCAGCATTCGATTGAAATCAATGGTATATACAAACAAATATCAGGCACTTAATTTATTTTTATTCAAGTTTATCAAAAGCATACGGGCGGCAGCCCGTGGTTCAAGTAGTATACTTAAGTTAATTGCCGAGGAGTTTCTTTTGTACCTTTCCGAGTGCTTATAGCTAGAAGAACTGACCTAAAGTTCTGTTAATTAATATAATGTTCGTCTTGCGTTACAGCTATTCGGAATTCCCAAAACATGAATAATGCCATTCGAAGACAAGAATCTGCAAGCGAAATTGGTATTAAAAATATTATAGAGTAGTTTGTGATCAATTAATAATTAATTTGAAGTGACTGTAACAAAAAATATATGTTTTTCAGCATATTGCAATGAAGACTTAAATCACGGTCTGACCAAAGCAGATTTTTCTTGCCCCTATCTTGTGAAATATGAGAACGTGTTGAAGGAATATCACAATATGGTCGATGACTTGCGGGAAGTTTCGGATGACGAAGATGGTAACAAAAGGTCCCCTCATGTCAATCACGATGAGACGGAAGAGACAAATGAATTAGTGGTAGAGCCAAATATCAGCTATTTGATGTCCAAGGATAGTGATACAGAATTGGATGACCAAATGGATGTAGACACCACTGATGCAGATATAACAAACGAAGGCGAAATAGACCCCAGATATGAATCCTTGGTTAAAAAATATCAAGAGCTCCCTCCATTGATGGAGGGTACGTTTTTTTTCTAGTACCATACAATTTTAGATTCAGATGTATTAATTTGATAACATATATTGGTTTGCCTTCCAGCTATGAATGCTGCAAATGGTGTATCCCCTCTTGATGATTTTGATAGTTCATCACACGAAAATAACTCAGAGGACGAATGTAGCCCAATTATTTCAGAAGTTAAATCCCTTGCACCTGCGCCAACAAACTCCACTTCTCAACCATCTCGTGTTATTTTGCACCGCGGAATTGACAGCATGGGTAAACCTACTTCAAGAATGATCAAATTAATTCAAAAACCAAGTAGGAAAAACAATCAGAAAGGCCCAATTAAAAATATCCATCCGCGCAGTCCTCACAGTGCGTCATCCGATTATTTTACTCCAAAGGAAACTAAAATGAATCCTTCACCACCAGTCAAAACTAAAATGCTACTATCCGGAGTCGACGAAGAGCGAATAAAATCCGAAATATCAGACGATGATGATGACGAAAAACGAAACTATATTAAAGTGACTAATATGGAAAATATAACAGAAGAAATTGATATCGATGAAGACGTGGAATCTAAAGACCCAGTCACAAATGCCCCACCAATGTTCCGTAAGATGATAAAGGGGATAGAAGTTATCCATTGTGTTCTGTGTGGTAAAAATTTCCCGTTCAACTTAGACCACATGTATAGAATCCATATGGTGGTGAAACATAAAATAGATGTACATGAAGACACGCTGGAAGAACTATTTGCCCCTGAAGTCACTCATGAGTGCAACAAGTGCAATATTCTGCTTGCAGGAAAACAACTGCTAGAACACATTGATAAATGTTGCCCAGGTCTTTCTGTGCAAGCGGCATTTAGAGAATTGGAGGAACTACCTGCGCCTAAACAAAATCATCATTGCTCTTTATGTTTTGAATACTTCGAAACCCGAGTCATGCTTAGACATCATATCTGTTCAGTTCACGAAGAACTTAACTTTAAAGTGATCCTCGAACCTAAATTCCGTTGTTGTTTGTGTCTTCAAGCGTTTGAAAGTTCCGCCGCACTTCTACGTCATGTTATTGACTGTACCCCTCGAATCCCCAAGTCAGACACAGTTCTGGAAATAGCAAAGTCTCTTTTTAATTGTGACGTGTGTGAAAAGTCCCACAAACATTTGGAGGACACTCAAGTCTGCTTTTGTAATGAAGACTTATATCGTTGTATTCTATGTTGCCGAGTTTTTGCTAAAAAGGAAACATTCTTCCGTCATTTGGATCTTTACCATGGAAGACAATATGAGGGTCTCCGTTGTCCATTTTGCTCATACAATTATCGCGCCCTCGTTCGCTTTTGTTTTGAACACATTGTAGACGATCACTACGAGCCATTCTTAAAAGCCAGAAGAGTGACAGGCATCGATCGAATCATGAGTCCCACGAGTAATAGCACTCCAGTGTCTACAGCCAGCTTCAATACACCCGTAAAACATAAACCGTCCATATTGCAAGTGCACGATATACCTGGTACAATGTCAGTATCAACTATGATGCTCCAACAAACTAAAGCCATACCAAAACCAATAAGACCTGCAGGCATGATAACTCCATCTATTATCCCGATCGCCCCAAAACCTGCTCCTGTTCCACTTGCCAAGCCTATACCCGTTCCCGCAATTTTTGTCAGATCTCCCGGCACACCTGGATCAAAAAGATTACCATTTCTGAAACCAAAACCTATGTCAAAAGAGTCAGTTGTTACAGTCAAAGGGAGTCCAGATAATCCAATTGTAGTATCTCCTGGATCTGGATCAGTTTCATCTACAACCATCTCTATCACCAAAGCTAACACTGGAAACGTCTATCTTCCACTGTCCTCATTTGTGAGGAAATCTCCGTTAATCAATTCCAAAAGGATTCCGTTGTCCACCCCGGGCTCTTCTTATATTCTTCAAGGAAACACTCTGAGACCAGTTGTGGCCACTAGTGGCAATGCGCCCGGTCAAATAAATATTCGCCCGTTTATTCCAGGTACTGGACTCCGTACCAGTACTCCAGGCAATGTGAGACTCATTTTCAGTCCTCACTCAACAAGTGGATCTGGGTCTTTCCCTATTTTACGCACAATCCGTCACACAGTCTCCTCCTCTACTCCTGCATCTACAAGTACAACTCCATCTGCTTCTAGACCTGTTGTTACTGCCACAGCGTTAGATAATATGGACGATTCTGAAGTATCAGTTGTGCCGGCAAGTGATCATGATAATTTCAAAATCATCTCCATTCAGGAGATGGATGGGGATGAAATCATGCCGCCCAAGAAGACAGAGGAAAAGAAAACTAAAGAGGAGGTCACAATTATAGGGTTGTAAAAACTTTCTTGTCCTATCAATGTTTGAAAGTGTTGGCTTCGTGGTAGCTAGTTATTGTTAGCTATAATTATAGTCATTTGGTTAGTTAGTCATCTTGCCTTGTATAAGATGAGAAATTATCGATATGTTTTCTTCATCCTTTTTTGACTTCAAGGGGTTCTATGTTGAAATATGTTAAGTCGTGGATTTCTTCCTCTCATGCTAATGCTGGACTCAAAAACTCTCGTGATATTCCGGTCGGGAAATGAGTGCAGGAACGTGTTTTGGAATTCAAGAATATGGTAACTTACCTATCTTTGGAAGTTTCTGGTATTGAATTGTTTAATATATACCATTTAACGTGATATGTTTTAAGAACACTGTATATTTTCAACATGATAGTGGTTTTAGTTAATAATGGTAGTATTTTTCATTTGTTTTTCTTCCCCATAGATTGCTTATCGGACAAAGGACTGCTTTCGTACCCCTTTCCCTTGCCTTCATTAACTGTTTTTGTACTTTTTAGCTACATATATTTTTATGGCGGACAAATCAGATGCGTTTGTTTACTTTTTTGATTTGACGTATATAAATAGTATATTATATATAATTTTATACGATAAATAAGAGAGCTCTTGAATAAACTGCAGAAGCCTTAGTTTCATACATACAGTTTTTGTATTTTATATTTATATTTATTTTATATTTTATATTATTATTTATAGTTAGGATAGAGAAATTGCTATTCTCGTGCGAAATTCAGTTAGTCAGAGTCTGTTTCTGGTGGAGGATCTCGTCTTGCCGATAGATTTCTTCGTCTCGTGCTCTTTTTTAGTGTGAATCTTCGTGTTATATGTTTTCTCGCTTTTTTCGATTGCTGCAGAAAACAGTTTGCATTTTAGTAACTTTGATTCACTATTAATTTTTCTGTCATGAGCTCATAATAATTACTTCATGCTTCAAAGCCTGCCGGGACTCATAATTCATTCTAGCCAATGCGATTTTCACTGAATATGGAACGTTAGGTATAACACTCTGAAGGCCGAATGTAATTCCAATCAGAATGTGTTCAATTACAATGAATATAATAGTCCATTGTTTCTCTGTCAAAAAGGAGCCTTTCTCTCGCAAGCTTGTGGACAAACTTAATAAAGCACAATTGGTCATGATGGCCAATAGTCCCAAGAATTGGAAGGCCACCTTTTTTCAAAACATAAATTTGAAAACCAGTTTTCGTCAAAGCAATGTGCACGCAAAAATAAATCTGAAGTACCTGCCAAGGGCCAATATCTTTCACCCGTTTTGCTACTGGTCTTCTGTACCCTTTACATAATTTCATAGCATCGGCCCACAATTGCAATAAATTGTATGCTACTGCTGATATAGCTGCCAAGGGACAAACTGACGAAAATAGAAATACAAATCCGAATTGTAAGAAGATTCCCAAGTAGTTGTTGAAAGTATCCTGAGAACAGAGAACAAGCGAAATTATTTTACTGCGTCAAGTATTACAACCATATATGTAAGGCAGAACATTCACAGGGTCGGTTGTTACTTTAAAATGATCCATTTTCCCTTCAATTCTGGACTGCTGGATGCGAGGATCCATTGGATCCAAAACTCCTAATATGCTACTAGTTGGTGGCCAAATAAAGCTAGGTTTTTTTGTCATTGATTTTTCTTGTGCAGTGGTCACGCGACGTAAATAATTGATGATTTGCTCATGAAGACCAACTTCTGAAGAATTTCTTCTGGGGCGCACAATATTGTTAAACTAGACAAATGAATACAGATTCCCTTTATATATACCTAACTTGAAAGAATGTTCTGTTTTCATATATTTTTTTAAAGCTACCGTACTTTTAAGTATATTTCACGAAAGACCACAGGGAATAGAGCTTCATGGTAATTATTTACAAGCAGCATGACTATCAACAATGTGATCACTTGCTACAATTTCATTATTAAAAAAAATATCAGAATATAACTGTAAAAAGTAAGATAGTTTTCGAGATGATCTTACATCTTTCAGCATTTCAATATTTTTCAAGTAAAAGGCAATGTAGAAGAGACAAAGAAAATTGTTGAAGGATTCAAACATGACAAGTTTCCATACAAAGTGCCGTTGGAATTGAGCTTGCGTTCGATGATTTTCTGTTTTCAAAGCAAAAAAAGCTCAAAACATTTCTTCATGTAATTATAAAAATGCGCATGCTGTTGTGCTATTGTATTACCAAATTCTGTTAGCCGTTCTACCAATTGCCGATAAAGGATATTGAGGATCCAAATAACAGCTCCGTAAATAATTCCTGGAGAATATCTCATAATCCAATAGAGTTTCACTTTCTCGCGATTTGTGTTAATTTTTTCTTCCATACGAAAGTATACAAGCATTATGTAAAATGCAACCAGTTGACAAAGTAATACGATCGGTAGGGATATTAGATACACCTAGACAAAATTAAAAATCCAAATTCAATTCTCAACTTGTCATTCGAATGCATAATTTTGTAACATGCAAACACTTTTGCTACCAACTAACTCTAACAAACGTAATCCAATATGGATATTTTGGTTGATATCGTCCCGTGACTGGATCCACAGATATCACTCCTTGATAATTTGACCTAGGTTCCTCCCATTTGGGCATATCCACTGTACCCCAACCATAAGCCAATTCAGAGCATTTACGTTTCCAAACTTCCAGGAATACTGTCACCCATAAGATGTTGAAAATACAAATGAACACTTGGCTCACGTCCGTCAAATATGAGGGCAATATGAAACTGATGCAAGCAAGGGCTGCGGAGTACATGAGAAAATTTGAATAGCAGATGATAAATGCGTAGTGAAGGGCTATGGCTTCTCCAAAGTAGTTTCGAATGTCCTCTGTACAAAAATAGTCTGAATTTTTAAAACCTATTGATTAGTGAATAGCTTTTAATTTGCTCAATCCTACCTAAAGGTTGCTTATTAAAAGAAGCCCAATACCACTTTACAGACAAAGCTTCAAGTTCCACAGCATCATGTAAAGGATAATATTTGTTGATTAGTTGCTTCGTCAGGAATACTTGGACTGCCAAAGTAATAAATGAAATATATTTTTTTTAAACGCTATAAATATATTGGATGGGACGGTTAGTTTCATCAACTCACTAACAAATTGACTGATCTGTGTACAAAGTGATTCCCGGATGGCCCGGGATAAAACTTTCATCTTTGGAGGCCCGAATGTTTTCCAACTCATGCATGACAATGATTTGTTTTTCAGCTGAGGTTAAAAGATTCTCAAGAGTCACATCCGAATGTATAAAACTATCAACTTCTGAAAATCTAAATGGTCTCTGAAGTCCTCTGTAGTCTACTTTTTTTATTTCCAGGAATTCTGCTACCTCCAAAAATCGAACGAGCGATGCTGTTATGTGTAGTACTATTTGCTAAGGAAAAACAAGTAAGTAGAAATATAGTTTTGAGTGAATTGCCATTTTTTTTGGTAAACGAAACCCTGTTTTTAGTTATGGTTCTCACTTCTCTTCCATGATGATGACTGTGCTCATCAATATCAAATGGTTCCCTTTTAACCATGAGTCCAGCACCACCCTCAGTTTTATCCATAGTAAATTTTTCTACTAACCATTTGAGTGCTAAAGGATGTACTTCTCGGGAAAGTCGAATGATTAAACAGGTGGACGGGAATTTAGCAAAATCATTTCTGAATATTTCTAATAACGCTTCTTCGTCCAATTTTGGAGGAATTGTTTTGCTAGATTTTCTTTTTTTACCCTCCGCATCTTTGGAGTCCAAGAAATCTATCATTCGGGATTTTAAGATGCAATTTTGCCGTTTATTTTGGGAAAAAACTATTGCAAAGCTAATATAAATGGAGATTTCGTTACCAGCATAACTGGAAGAATCTGAAGAGTATCCATCGATTTCTACTTCGAATTGATCATCTTCCGTTCCCATGCTCATTTTGAAAACCTTTTTTTTTTTTGCGGAATGTACTGTTTTCAATGAAAAGTGCTGAATCGTAGCCCATGGGATGGCTCGTTAGGTACAGAACGCCATGGAAATGTGAATAATTTAATCACACAGTGAGAGTGAGCAGTTTTTTAATGACCGTAAAACGTTGACTGAGTTATAGTGACAATCTTAGAAAAATAATTTCGAGTAATTTTTCATCATAAGCACCATTTCACAATACTTTTGGTATAAGACTAGACTCTACATAATATTGCTTCTGTCCTACCCAAAGAGTGAGCGTATCCAACATTAAATTAATTTTCAGAACCATCTTGATTGCGCCTCCGAACAGTCAGATCTGTAAACCCGGAAGGATACTTGGAATCTAAAGAATTCCTAATCGAATCCATTTCTGAATTGCTTCCGCGCCTCTTCCCATGAGGACCATGAATAGTTTTAAATCGTCTAGTTAAATGTCTCCGGGATCTGAACGCTTGCTGCACATTAAAAAATACAGTCATTATATTGCACATAACATACAATTAAAATGATCTGAACTCTATTAATAGAAATTATGGTACCTCATTTTTCAAAGCCTTTCGAGACTGATACTCTAACCTAGCCAATGCAATTTTCACTGGGTACGGCACATCTGGTATCAACTGACGTAGTGCTAATTTCGTAGCAATTAAAGCGTGTTCAATAACAACAAAAAGGAGTAACCATTCGGCAGGACTAGGATTCGGTGCTAAAGCACGAAGGTCCGGGGAAAGACATAAAAGAGCGCAGTTTGTCATTACAGCCATTACACCCATTACTTCGAATGCAATCTATAATTCATCCGCAATAATGAAACAACTTAAAATTGAATAATCAGCTCAAGGTATACAATATAGGAAGTATTTGTAATCAGCTTAATTTTTTGAAACAAACAGTCTCTTATACCTGCCAAGCTCCAATATCTTTCACACGCCTAGCAACTGGTCGCTGTAGAACACGGCACAATTTAAAAGCATCCCCACGTATTTCCAAAAAGTTGTTCATAATGGCCCAACAAGCTGCCAAGGGATAAACGGAAGAAAATAAGAACACGTATCCGAATTGAATGTACAGTTCTAAGTAGTCGTCAAATGTTCCCTAAAAACAGTCATCATTTGTTTGTAACGTAATTTGTGATTTTAGAGCAAAAAATTGCAAGAAGGTATAGTTTGTAGAACCTCATAGGGATCCATAGACCCTTCAGCTTTAGAACGATCAATTCTCCCATCAGATGGATCCAAAGATTGCAATCCGAACTGAGAAGGATCCCAAATGCTTTCAACTTTTTCAGCAGGCTCAGCATTACATTTTCTATTCCGACGTTTTTCTTCATTACTTTCTTTGCGAATTAATACATTTTTCATAAAAGGAAATCGATGGATTAAAAAGTCTCGATACTGAAATTACAAATAATGACTGTGACGACGATATTTGTAACATTGATTATATTTTGCGCTTAAATTTGCGAACCTGTGCGGTGATTCTGATAATGTATAGTGGCTGCAATAAGGCTTCTTGAAAATTGTTTATGGCTTGCATAATAATGAGCATAACAACTACTTGCTGCAAATAAGGTTACAAAGTCATGAGATTATCTTCACGCATACGAGAGTCGTTTTTTAACTTACATATTTCAGCATCTCAAAATCCTGGATATAAAATGCAATGTAGAACAGCGACATGAAGTTATTCACAAAGTCAAATAGTACCAATTTTGTGACACGATGTCTCTCAAATTGGGATCGAGTCCTGTGATTCTCTGTACAGGAAAATTTTCCAAAACTTATTGCTATGTTCTCAAGCATTTAAATTTGAAGGTATTTGTCCAAATTTTCACTGTACCCCATTCAGTTAGAACCCCAGCCAATTTCCTATAGTAAAAGTTCATTAGCCAAACAAGTGCTGCATACACTATGCTCGGCAGATACACGAGTATACTAGCAATTTGAGAGCCTCTTTTTTGCTTCGCTTCTAATAGCATATCTTCGATCCAAAATGAGTACAACATGATCCAGAAGGCAGCCAAAAGACATAACAGGACAATAGGAAATGACACTAGATAAGCCTATTCAAAACATACGTACAAAATGATTGACGTTAACTGAAATAACATTAAGCATACAGCTAAATGAGCTGAATGAACCACAGTTAGCTGACCTTTAAGCATGTTTTCCACCACGGGTACTTTGGTTGATACTGTCCACTCACTGGATCAGGGGCCATAACACCCCAATAATTTGGACGAGGTTCTTCCCATTTTGTCATTCGTAGTGTGCCCCATACGTAAGCTAACTCTGCACACTTGCGTTTCCATAATTCCAGAAAAATTGTCACCCATAATACGTTGAAAATACAAAAGAATACTAAAGCGTGTTGTGATACGCACTCAGGGAGAATGCAATGGATAATTCCTAACAGTGCTGGGGCAAACAGGGCGGTCGTATAAAATCCCAAGAATGAAAAATATAGAGCGATTCCTTCACCAAAGTATTTTCGAATATCCTCTGTTGTAAGAAAAGTAATGCATGAATAAGCAAAGATTGGCATATTGATTGAATGGAAATGTTTCAATCTATTTGTTGCTTACCAAAAGGTTGAGTCTGGAAAAATGCCCAATACCATTTGCTTCCAAGTTTTTCAAGATCTGCATCATCATGCAAGGGATAAAATGTGTGAATAAGTTCTTCTCTCACGTAAACTTGAACTGCAATTTTACATGCAAAAATCATAATGCATAATAATACAAAAATTCATACGCTCACTAAAAAATTAGACTTCAAATCTTACATAGAGATTGGCCAGGGTACAGTAATATCATCGGATATCCGGGAACCGTGTGCTCTTGTTCCAAAGCACGCAGATTTTCCAATTCATGAATAATTATACTTTGCTTTTCTGCCGATGTTAAAATATTATCTAAGGTAACTTCATCGTACAAAAAGTTGTCTAATTCTGCCACAGAAAAATCTCGAAGAATCCCTTGAGAATCTACTTTCTTCAGCTCCATGTATTCCGCCACTTCTAGAAACTTCAGTTTCGAAGCAGTAATGTGCAAAACGAGGCTCTACAAAAATTATAATTTATATTAAAATTATAAATCTACCAAAAACCAAACGTAGTATTGTTTAAATGATTTGGCCTTAGGCCTTAACACTGACCTCATTTTTTGTGCCCTCAAACGGTTCTGACCGCACTAAAAGTTCTGCCCCTCCATTTTGCCTCCTATCCGTCATTTTCTGCACAAGCCATGAAACTGCTGAAGGATGAATATTCGGGCGCAACTTTATGACCAAATAGGATGGGGGAAACGATGAACCGACTAATTCTGAAATATCTGACTTGTAGATTTCGTCCATCATATGACTAGGAATTTTTCCTGCTCTATCATCAAAATCTTCTTCATTAGCCGGTGGAGGTGAAAAATTCAGCGCCTTTTTTGTTAGCTGAGCTAAATCTATTCAATTCAA
>Ga0210040_10010269_pt1 | contig 10767 bp, 10 predicted proteins | sample CryGeyCG12114_NA_FD_185462 | JGI IMG/M metagenome (GOLD analysis project Ga0210040, IMG submission 185462) | Groundwater microbial communities from aquifer - Crystal Geyser CG19_WC_8/21/14_NA (SPAdes) (version 2) | ecosystem: Environmental > Aquatic > Deep subsurface > Groundwater | place: USA... | reverse complement strand
TAGAAGAAGAATTTACTTTAGAAATGAAGGCCGGCATTGTAGATCAGGTGCAACTGGAAAGCGATTTGGCCATTGTGGCATTGGTAGGCTCCAATATGAAAAATACGCCTGGTATTGCGGGTAAATTGTTCAGTTCGTTGGGTCGTAATGGGATTAATATCAGTGCTATTGCGCAAGGCACATCGGAGCTTAATATTTCTTGCGTAATTCAGAAGAAAGACGAAGAAAAAGCCCTGAATACTTTGCACGAGGCATTTTTCCTTTCGGAAACCAAAACCCTGCATTTATTTGTGGTGGGCACCGGCACCGTGGGCGCTACTTTACTGGATCAAATCAGCAGCCAGGCCGCTAATTTATACCGGGCCCACAACATAGCTTTGCGGTTAATCGGGTTATCTAACTCCCGTAACTATGTGTTCAACGAAGCGGGTATTCCGCTGGATTCCTGTAAAGAAGCGCTCCAGAACTCTACCGAATCGGCCAGCATTGATACCTTCGTGAATAAAATGCTGGAGCTAAACCTGCCCAACGCCATTTTTGTAGATTCTACGGCTAGCGCCGAGGTAGCCGCCGTGTACCAGACTTTGCTAGATAAAAGTATATCGATTGTTACGCCCAATAAAATTGCGGCCTCCGGCAACTACCATACTTACCGGGAGTTGAAAGCCTTAGCGGCCAAACGCGGCGTAAAATACCTTTTCGAAACCAACGTGGGCGCCGGCTTACCCATTATCAGTACGCTAAACGATTTAATCCGCAGCGGCGATACGGTTTTAAAGATTGAAGGGATATTTTCCGGCACCATGAATTATTTGTTTAACACCGTAAGCGCCGAGAAAAAACTGAGTACGGTGGTGCAGGAAGCGATGGATTTAGGTTACGCCGAACCCGACCCGCGCATTGACCTGAGCGGCAAAGACGTAGCGCGTAAAATATTGATTCTGGCCCGCGAAACCGGCGAGAACCTGGAGTTGGAAGATGTAGCCATTAAACCGTTTTTACCAGCCAATTGCCTGCAAGACGGCCCCATGGACGAATTCTGGGCAAACCTGCGAGCTTATGAAGATGCATTTGAAGCGCAACGGGCGGAAGTAGAAAAACAGGGCAAAGGGTACCGCCTCATTGCCTCGTACGAAGCTGGCAAAGCCCGCATTGAATTACGCGAAATAGAAAAAGGACATCCGTTTTATTCGGTAGCAGGCAGCGATAATATTATTTTATTTACCACCGAGCGCTACAAAGTACAGCCGCTAATTATTAAGGGTTCGGGGGCCGGTGCCGAGGTTACCGCCGCCGGGGTATTTGCCGATATTATCCGGATTGCGAATTAGTGGTTAGTTATTAGTTTTGGCTGGGATGGCAAATGGTAAGGTATCCAACCGCCCCCAGCCCCGCCTTATCTAAGGCGGGGAGCCGGTCTAACTTTTAGGAAGCTACAAGTTGTTGTGGGGAGCAGTAGTAAGCATTGTGGTTGGATTGTTATAGAGTTGAAGGTCGCTTATAAGCTTGCTGGCGCGAGCGTCTCGCTCGTGCCTACTTCCCTCGGGCCTCTGGTCTATTGGGATAACTAGAAATACATTCTGGCCGGAGGCCAACTAAATAAAAGGCACGAGCGAGACGCTCGCGCCAGCAATGGTGGTTGTTTTTCCACCTTAAACATTACAAAGCAAAGACCAAAATTCTTTGAAATAAATGAAAGAAAGCATCAGAGTATTTTCGCCGGCAACGGTAGCCAATGTGGCCTGTGGTTTCGATGTGCTGGGTTTTGCCCTCGAAAGTCCCGGCGACGAAATAGAAGTGCGCCCGCGCGACGAACCGGGCTTTACCGTTATTAATAAAACCCCGGATACGGTTTTCCCGCGCGACCCAAACAAAAATACGGCCGTAGTGTCCCTCAAAGCTTACTTGGAGCATATCAATTCCGACCAGGGCTTCGAAATTACTTTTCACTCCAAGATAAAACCCGGCAGTGGTATTGGATCTAGTTCGGCAAGTGCGGCCGCGAGTGTTTTTGCGGTAAACGAATTATTGGGCAAACCGCTTACCCAAACCGATCTGGTGCAATTTGCGATGCAGGGCGAAAAGGCGGCTGCCGGTGTTGCCCACGCCGATAATGTGGCCCCTGCTCTACTAGGCGGTTTTGTACTGGTGCGCAGCTACGACCCGTTAGATCTTATCCAGATACCTTTTCCCGATGAATTACACTGCACCATTATTCATCCGCAGATAGAAGTAAAAACCGAAGATGCCCGCAAAATATTAAAAAAAGGCATTACCCTGAAAGACGCCATTACGCAGTGGGGCAATATTGCCGGCCTGATTGCCGGTTTAATGAAAGGTGATTACAGCCTGATTGGCCGGTCTTTACAAGACGTGATTATTGAGCCCATTCGCTCGATGTTGATTCCAGGGTTCGACCAGGTAAAAGAAGCAGCTTTGGCGCAAGGGGCTTTGGGTGCCAGTATATCAGGTTCTGGTCCGTCTATGTTTGCGCTGAGCAGTTCTTTGGAAACCGCCCAAAGAGTAGCCCAAGCCATGACCGACACGTTCAGTAAATTTGAAATTGAGAACCACAGTTATGTTTGCAAGATAAATAAGCAAGGACCAAGAATATTGTAGAAATAAGTAGTTAGTTTTTAGTGGTTAGTTAAAAACCTAAGACTAGTTCACGAGAATAAACTAAAATTCAGGCCACTGTTTAATAAATAATTTTTATATAACCTTTAGTTCTTGCTTGTTCTGTTTTACCTCAAAACCTAACAACTAATAGCTAACAACTAACAACTAAAATGTCTTTTTACAGCACGAATAAACAAACCCCGGTAGTAAGCCTGAAAGAGGCGGTGGTGAAAGGTCTGGCCGACGACAATGGCTTGTTTATGCCCACGCACATCCCCCAATTGCCGGCTTCTTTTTTCCAGAACATCCAGAACTTAACCTTACCCGAAATTGCCCTGGAAGTAGCCGCTACGCTGCTGAAAGACGAAGTGAGCCGGGAAGACTTGCGGCATATTGTAGAAGACAGCCTGAACTTTGCTATTCCGGTGGTTAAGGTGCACGACAATATTTATTCCCTGGAATTATTTCACGGCCCCACTTCGGCTTTTAAAGATGTAGGTGCCCGGTTTATGGCGCGGCTGCTGGCCCATTTTACCCAGGACAGCCAAAAACAACTAACGGTACTGGTAGCTACCTCCGGCGATACCGGTAGCGCCGTGGCCAATGGTTTTTTGGGCGTACCGGGCATAAACGTAGTTATTTTGTACCCCAGCGGTAAAGTAAGCGATATCCAGGAAAAACAATTAACCACTCTGGGCCAGAATATTACCGCTCTCGAAATAGACGGCACCTTCGACGATTGCCAGTATTTGGTAAAAAAAGCTTTCCTGGACAAAGACCTAAACCAAAAGCTGCAGTTAACTTCGGCCAACTCCATTAATATTGCCCGGCTAATTCCGCAGTCGTTTTACTACCATTACGCTTATGCGCAGGTAAAAAGTCTGGGTCAGGAAGTTGTATTCTCGACGCCTAGCGGTAATTACGGCAATATTACGGGTGGCTTGCTGGCTAAACGCATGGGCTTACCAGTCTATAAATTTTTGGCCGCTACCAACCGTAACGATATTGTACCGGAATATTTACACACCGGGCATTATTTGCCGCGCCCCTCGGAGCATACCATTTCTAACGCCATGGATGTGGGTAACCCTAGCAACTTTGCCCGACTCATGGATATGTACGGCAACTCCCTAGAGAAAATGCGGGAAGAAATAGTAGGCTATAGCTTTACCGACGAAGAAACCCGGCAACTGATGCAGGAAGTATACCAGCAATACGGCTACATTCTGGATCCGCACGGGGCTATTGGCTACGGAGCCTTAAAGGATTATTTACAAGGACAAACCCGACCAACGAATAACGAACAACAAGCAACGAAACTAACCGGCATTTTCCTGGAAACCGCCCATCCGGCCAAATTTATCGACATTGTAGAAGAAACCATTGGTTTAAAAATAGAAATACCCGCTAACTTAGAGCAGTTGCTGCACCGGTCGAAAGAATCAATTAAAATGAGCCAGAATTACGACGACTTAAAAGCGTTTATTCTAACTCGCGTGTAGGTACCTAAAAGTAAAAAAAGCAGATTTCTGTTTATTATTAATTTCAGAGTTCCTAACTTGTAAAAATATCTCTGTTTAGTACTATAAATTTTTAATCTTTATCCCTATCCTCATGAACAACGACAAGGTCTATATCTTCGATACCACGCTGCGCGACGGCGAACAGGTTCCTGGCTGCCAGTTGAATACCCGCGAAAAAATTGAGGTAGCGTTGGCTCTGGAAGAACTAGGCGTAGATATTATAGAAGCCGGTTTCCCTATTTCCAGCCCCGGCGACTTTACTTCTATTGTTGAAATCTCCAAAGCCCTTACGGACCCGGTTATCTGTGCTCTTACCCGCGCCCGCAAAGAAGATATTGATGTAGCCGTTGATTCTTTAAAATACGCCAAACGCAAACGCATTCACACCGGTATTGGCGCCTCGGATATGCATATCAAGTACAAATTTAATTCCACCCGCGAAGATGTTTTAGAGCGGGGCGTGTGGGCGGTGCAATACGCGAAGCAGTTTGTAGAAGATATTGAGTTTTACGCCGAAGATGCCGGCCGCGCCGATTTACCGTTCCTGGCTCAAATGATCGAAGCCGTAATTGCCGCCGGTGCCACCGTGGTAAATATTCCGGATACAACCGGCTACACACTGCCTTGGGACTACGGCCAGAAAATTAAATACCTGAAAGAAAACGTTAAAAATATAGACAAGGCCATTATTTCGGTGCACTGTCACAACGATTTAGGCTTGGCTACGGCCAACTCTATTGCTGGGGTAATGAACGGCGCCCGCCAGATTGAGTGTACCATTAATGGCATTGGCGAGCGGGCTGGTAATACTTCTTTAGAAGAAGTAGTCATGATTATGAAAAGCCACAAAGAACTGGAGTTGAATACCGGCGTTAATTCCAAGCGTATTTACCCGGTTAGCCGGTTGGTATCTAGGTTAATGCGCATGCGGGTGCAGCCCAACAAAGCCATTGTGGGCGATAATGCCTTTGCGCATTCTTCCGGTATTCACCAGGATGGCTTCTTGAAACACCGTGAAACGTACGAAGTAATCGACCCGCACGAAGTAGGTGTAGCCGATTCATCGATTGTATTAACTGCCCGCAGTGGCCGCGCCGCCCTAAAACACCGCCTGGAAAATCTCGGCTATTTTATCTCAAAAGAAGAGTTGGATGAAATTTATAAAGATTACCTGGTGTTAGCCGATGAAGTAAAGGTGGTGAACGACGACCACCTGGGTATACTCTACCAGAAAATTGAGGTAAAGAAGGAGCAAGCCGGTATTAAAGCTTAATTCAAAATGATATCTGATAAGAAAACATTATTCCGTAAAATCTGGGATGCCCACGTGGTAACCAGCATTGAAGATGGCCCCGATGTATTGTACATCGATCGCCATTTGATTCACGAAGTAACCAGTCCGCAAGCTTTTGCGGGCTTAGAAAAACGCGGTATTGGCGTATTCCGGCCGCATAATATTCTGGCCACCGCCGACCACAACGTACCCACCAAAGACCAGCATTTACCTATTGCGGAGCCGCTTTCGCGTTTCCAGGTAGATAAATTAACGCAAAACTGCGATAAATTCGGCGTAGAGCTGTACGGTTTAGGCCATCCATTCCAAGGCATTGTGCACGTCATCGGACCCGAATTAGGTATTACCCTACCCGGCATGACCATTGTGTGCGGCGACAGCCACACCTCTACCCACGGCGCGTTTGGTACCATTGCTTTTGGTATTGGCACTTCCGAAGTAGAGCAGGTTATGGCTACGCAATGCCTCATGCAAAGCAAGCCCAAAACCATGCGCATCAACATTGAGGGTGAACTAGCCAATGGCGTGCTATCGAAAGATATTATCCTGTACATTATTTCTAAAATTTCGATGGGCGGCGCTACCGGTTACTTTGTCGAATACGCCGGTTCGGCTATTCGTAGCCTGAGCATGGAGGCCCGCATGACCATCTGCAACATGAGCATTGAGATGGGCGCCCGTGGTGGTTTAATTGCTCCCGACGATATTACTTTCGATTATATCAAGGGTAGAGAGTTTGCGCCCCAAGGCGAGAAATATGAGGAAGCGGTAGCTTATTGGCGTACCCTCTTTACCGATGAAGGCGCAACTTTTGATGTAGAATATACCTACGATGCCGCCGACATTACCCCGATGATCACCTACGGTACCAATCCCGGCATGGGCATTAAAATAAACGAGCATATCCCCACCGTGGCCGATTTAAAAGAAGAAAGCGGTAAAGCTTCTTTCGAAAAATCATTGGCCTACATGGGTTTTAATGCCGGTGATTCTTTAATTGATAAACCGGTTAATTACGTGTTTATCGGTTCCTGCACCAATTCCCGCATTGAAGATTTACGTTTGGTAGCCGATTTTGTAAAAGGCAAACATAAAGCCGCCAACGTAAACGCCATGATTGTACCGGGCTCTAAACAAGTAGAAAAGCAAGCCATTGCCGAAGGTCTGGACAAGATTTTACTCGAAGCTGGTTTTGAACTGCGCGAACCGGGTTGCTCGGCTTGCCTGGGCATGAACGAAGACAAAGTACCCAAAGGCGAATATTGCGTGTCTACGTCTAACCGGAATTTCGAAGGTCGGCAAGGACCGGGTGCCCGCACCATGCTGGTAAGCCCCTTAACCGCGGCTGCCACTGCTATTACTGGTAAAATAACCGATGTTCGCGAACTTCTAAATGCTTAGCAATCAATGGAAAAATTTGTAAAAATAACCGCAACGGCCGTGCCGTTACCCATAGAAGATATTGATACTGACCAGATCATCCCGGCCCGTTTCCTGAAAGCCACCACGCGCGAAGGCTTTGGCGAGAACCTGTTTCGCGATTGGCGTTATGACAACCAGAATAATCCCAAGCCGGATTTTATTCTGAACAACCCTAATTACAGCGGGCAAATTCTAGTAGCTGGCAAAAATTTTGGTTGCGGCTCCAGCCGCGAGCACGCGGCTTGGGCCATTCTGGACTATGGTTTCAAAGTAGTAATCTCCAGCTTCTTCGCCGATATTTTTAAAAACAACGCCCTGAACAATGGTTTGTTACCGGTACAGGTATCGGAACCATTTTTAGCCACTGTTTTCGAGCATATTTTTGCCGATAAAAACACGCAGTTAGAAGTAGATTTAGAAGCCCAAACTGTTAGCATTGCCGGCACTAGTCTTTCGGAGAAGTTCGATATTAACCAATACAAAAAGACTTGTTTAGTCAATGGCTACGACGATATTGATTATTTATTAGCCTTAAAAGATAAAATTGAAGCTTACGAGAAAACCAGCAAGTATTTGAGTTTGGTTGGCCAGGAGCAGGAAATTGAAGCTTAGATTTTAGATAAATTTATTGAGAGAGCCAGTTTGTTTGAACTGGCTTTTTTGTTTCCACTAGCTGAAGCTAGTGGCAATTCATTCTGGGAGCCAATTTCATCATTTTTATTCTCCGAATTGAATTGCCTCCATCTTTAGATGGAGGAATCAGATTATATTGGTAGGCTTTAACCTAACCTTTCAAAACCATATATTTGCTTAAACTCCTCCTGCTCTTCTTCATAAGTTTTAAGCTGATGATGTTTTTCCTGATTTTTAATGTAATCTCGGACCTTATTTACCATCGACTCACTTACGGATTCCGCAAAATATTCATCCTGCCATTCAAATTTTCCAGCACATAAGTTGTTTTTGTTTATCCAAAAAGAGGACTCTCCTTTTATGAGCTGCATTATTTTAGCTATATTCTGGTTTATACCTAAAGAAACTAAACAATGAACATGGTCAATATGTCCATTTATGAAATCAATATAAATATCCTTTTCTTTGGCGTTCTCCCGAATATGCACAAATACTTTTTGCCGGATTTCTTTGGTTAAGAAAGGCTCCCGGTTTTTAGTAGACCATACCAGATGAATCCAGATTTTTACGAAAGGCATAAGTTTTTATTTGGATAAAGCCTTAGCTACAATTTATTTCCTGGGCTAAAGCCCAGGACAATTCAGGAGTCAATTCATTTCTTTACTCCTACTAAGAACTTTTCAATTTCGGTAGAGATTTCAACGCCTTCTCACTTTTGATAAAGCGGTTTATTACTTGCTGTCGGCTCTTCCAACCAAATCTTTCTTTGTAATCTAAATATTGTTGAGAACTTAAGATTTTTAAGACAAGCTCATCAGCATCTATAAATTTTCCGCCTCTTTCACTAAAGTCAAGATTAGCATTCATAACTAAGTAGTAAAATATAATAGTATCGCTTTTAACCTTTATAGATGCTATTTTAACTACTTTCTTATCAGGAATGAAAATAATATCTCCCATTTGTATCGGATAGTTTTGTAGGAACTCCTTTGTTTTATCCTTTAGTTCTTCCTGAATACCTGTATTTTTATTGATTAAATATTGAATACAAGCTTCAGATATTGGCTTCTCTGAATCGGGCAGTATTGAAATAATATTTTTAAAAGTATAACCTTCAATAAAAACTTTATCAATGGTTCTATAGCCTTTTATCTTAATAGGAACTTCGTTCCGGATTAGGAAATTACGAATATCTGCTAAATTGCCCCTATAGTAATAGCTTATTACCTTATCAGTTAACCAACATTTAACCAAAAGAGTCTTGACAACTTTTTTGGAGTCTTGAGCAAGTTTATGAAGCGACAGAAATTGTTTAGAATCCCTCCTTAAATCTATATTGTAAAGCTTCTTGTAAGCATCTGCTGTAAAGTCAATATCACTCCAAAATCTGGCAACATAATTTAATTCTGGAAAATTATCAGGATTTTCAATTTGAATGCTAAACTTTTCTGAAAGACTATCCAAGGATTTGATTAGATAGGTCGTTAGTATAATATAAAGATCATAAAACTCTTTTAATTCCTTCAAGTAGTTTTTATGGAATTTATATCCGCCTTCATTAAGTAAAAAAGACACATACTCATCTTTAAAGAATTTATCCGTTTGAAATAAATCTTCTGCCGAAAGCCTCTCCCAAACTTCCCACTTAAAATCACATTTGAAATATATTCTAAAATAACTTTCTCCGTAGCTTTTAGTTTCATCTAAAAAAACGCGAATGCTTTTAATCAGGTGTTGGTATTTAGTAATGCCTTGAATTTTAAGATTAAAATATTCAATAACACTCGTAACATTTGATACCACTTTATACTATTAATTTAAATCATAACTAATTATAATATAATAAATTACTATAAAATAAATTTATCTTAGCGTCTTTTGAATAAGTAAAAACAGAAGTTAAATACAACAATTAAATTTATAATGTTATGAAATACAGTAGATTAACAATAAAAATAAACTTTTTAATGGATTCACATCACTTTATATTTTTTTGAATTCATTAATTTTTCCTTAATTTTTTGAAAAAGCCAAATACTTGCTGTGCAAATGGCCGTCTTGGCTAAATCTTCGGAAACTGTAGTTAACAAATCAAAGAAGGCTTCCATAACTTGTAGATTTATTGATGTTAATATGTAAAGTTAGACATATTACCTTAATTCTAGAAACCGTTATTCAACTTATTTATGCAAAATATAAATAGTAAAATCGCAGGTTTGCCTATTCAAGAGATAAGGAAAATTTGTAAGATTGGCAAAACTAAATTTTTAAATAAAGCAGCTATTAAGAGAATCATTAAAACCTCAAGTCCTGAAACCAAAACCGTTATTGAAATCTTGGTACAAGAGGGTTATTTAGAAAAGGTTGAAGAATTAAATGTATGAAGAAATTCTAGGAGAGGGGATGTTCTAGCAGATACAACTCTTTCACGGCCGATTCTACGAGCTAATGCTGAAAAAATTATAGAAATGTTCCTAAACAGAGTAAGCCATGTTAACACTGATAATTACTTTCTTTACAAAGTTGTAGAAGTCAAAGTATATGGAGATTACTTAAGTTCCTCTCTAGACATTATTGAGTCAATTAAACTCGCTGTAAATTTAGAACCTAAAGAAAGTAATTCAGAAAAACGTAGAGCCTTGGAAGAAGATAGATGTCGAAATTCAAAGAGACAATTTTCTAATTATACGCATGAGATCTTCTATCCAACGCAAGAAGTTTTTGAATATCTAAAATCGAGGGTACATCGTCTAGAAATCCATAACTTAAATGATACTAGAGCACAAAAAAGATTTCAAGATGCCGTAAAACTATATCCGGCAGAAACCTAAACCTAATACTCCTAAATTGCCAATCATTTACTTTGTAAGTATTGTTTTAGTTTGCATATACGTCTAATAAGCAGGAGTGCATCACTTAGAAACTTATGATGTACACTATACTGGAGTTGAAGAAGAATTACATAATAGTTCATTAATCTTTAAAATCTAGTTTAGGATTCTAGTCTCATTCATCTTCAAATCATAATAATAACCTACCCTTCCTATAAGTTCGTACTTACAAAGATTTACCCTAAATAAAATCTGAAGTATGATGAACGAACTGCTAGCAAGAACTTATTTCAACAACACTGTTCAGGATTACCTGATTGCGCTTGGTTTAATATTGGCGGGGTTTATGGTCATCGGTATTTTCAGGCGGTTTATTTTAACCAGAATCATTCATTGGACGAGCCGCACCACGACTAATCTCGACGATTTTATCGTTACGAGCATC
>Ga0210040_10010267_pt1 | contig 10769 bp, 13 predicted proteins | sample CryGeyCG12114_NA_FD_185462 | JGI IMG/M metagenome (GOLD analysis project Ga0210040, IMG submission 185462) | Groundwater microbial communities from aquifer - Crystal Geyser CG19_WC_8/21/14_NA (SPAdes) (version 2) | ecosystem: Environmental > Aquatic > Deep subsurface > Groundwater | place: USA... | reverse complement strand
CCTGCACTAAAAATTATTACGGTTTTTGAAAATTAAACAAATGTGTTCTGTTCTGATCGATAGAAATGTTTACGGCTGGGAATTATTACTCACCACACCCCTAATTGATTAATTTGCGTCATGCAAAAGTTAGTACAACGCTATTTTTCAACGCTGCGTGGGATATACGACTGCCTACGTTTACTGTATAAAAATTCTCTCTTTAAATTCCCAACATGAAGGGCTTCAGTCAAAAGGTAAAATCCGCAGCAACTGAGGAATTGCATCCATATTTATTCTCCCAAAAAACATGGAAACCCAAACCGAGTGACTTTAATCCCACCCACGAACTCCAAGAACCCACATTTTTAAAAATCAAGTGGCTATTAATACTGGCATCCGTGAATGGCGTATTTCCTGTGCAAAACATTTGGGCAGCAAAAACAATTGCTGAAACTAGTGGGACAAAATGCTCCGCCATATTTGTTTACAGGTAACGGATTGCCTCGAATCATATATATAATATTGATATTGAAGTGATGATGTTTGTGATATTTTTCTTTTTATTTCCACAATCATTCAGCATTCTAGTTTTCATCCTGAAGCTCTTAGTAGTCGTCCAATTCGGCCTCATATTGACAACATACGGTTCATTCGTGTCGATAATTACGAAATCTTTTAGATTGACGGATTTCCTTGTAGTTGGCACGACAATGATATCAACTTTTTTCCATGGGCTACTTGTCCATCCCATACAAATGATTACAACTGCCACATTCGTGAAGTTCTTAAACTTTGCCGCAGAATTCGATAGACAACATTATTCAAACCCTTTCTTCCGTCTTAATTCATCCTTGCTGACTAAAAAAACAGTTGTAACAATTTTGCATAGTGTACTGATTTGTCTGACTCCAGCAAGTATTGTTTGCATCGCTTTGCATTATCTGTTTATTAGAGAAGGAGTCAATTTTAAGCAGCTCTTTTTGTTCTCCTTTATGGAAGACATTAATATCTTTGTGTTTGGATCGGTTTATTTTATTGGGTCTGTAATGATTGAATTTTCGCTTACATTTACGTATATTCAAATACTTTACAGCACTAAAATAATTCTCGACAGAACGAAACTGCTCATCGAGCAAATTGTAGTCCCATATGATGGCATATTTAAGTTAAACAAGGACTGGTCCAGAATGAGGGAACAGTATTTGGGGATTATAGAGCTGACCCGCCATTTTGGAACTTTTGCAAATGTTAAGTTTATTGGCATGTACACAGCATTGGTGATTTCTTGTGTCACACAAATTTACTACTATTTATTGATCGCGAATGAGCTTTTCGGTAAGTATGCTTTGCCGACTACCACCGTTTCAATTGCTATTGCTTTTGGGAGGATCATGACATTATCTGGGATTGGGGAGGATTTCAAAAGAGTTCATGAACATCTAGTGGCAGCAGTGATGAAAGCGGATAATTTTCCAGCATCCAGTATGAACAAGGAAGCCGCAAAAAAGGTTTGGGCATTAATGCCGCTTATTTATTTAATTTTTTTCGTATCTCGACTTGACTGGTATGTTTAGTTTGACAGTTTTTCAAGGCTTGTCACTCAAATTCCTTTGAAAATTGAGCCTAGAGGACTCTTTGTCGTTAGCCGAAGCAACGTTACTTCAGTAAGTTCACATTCCTACAGCAGAAGCATAATGTGTGCAGTTGCAGTGTGCGTGCAGTGAGAGCCTGCACGCACCTATATTTTTTTCTACTGCTGCTAGAAATAATTCAATTTCTTTCTACTTTAAGTGTTCATATCACTCACTATAAGATGATTCTTGTGCTTTCCAGATTATTTCCACTATAATAACATACATCATAGTAATGATTCAGTTTCGAAACAGTGATTCTGTAATGGAAATGGGGGATAATTCGAACACGACATCGATTGATTCTGGATTGTGATTACTTCTAGTTGATTTACGTAGTCGATCGTTTCCCAACAATATTTATTTCTTTAATTACAGCATAATATTCGGATCCAGGAATTATTTCTGAGAAGCATAAATTAATCTTCTCTTCTACTTTAGTTAATTAAAAACGAAAACCAAACCATTTAATTGAAGCATTGAGAAGTTGATTACTAGTATTAGTACACACGTTCCTGCCTCCTTCATAACTAAACTACACAAAAAATAAACATCGCTTTAAAAAAACTTATTGCACTATGCATGCACTGGCTATAAGTGAGAGTGCATACTAACTAAACTATATTTAGACATGCATGCATGAATAATCCGTTATCACTTTACATTTCCAGTAATTTGTGAAATTGATCATTGTCCAGCGTAGAAAAATCTTGTTCCATCAATCTAATAAATTGAATAAAATATTTTAAATGTAAGGTCTCTGATTTACTTCACACAGCTGTAAGGTAAACTATCAAATATACTTACCTAACAGAGGTGGGAACTAATGGAGCAAATGTGTCGGTGTTCTGATGAATTTGCTCATCAGATTGCCTTCTCAATCCAGGAAATTGAACAAATTGAGAAAACTCATTATATTGGAAGTTCATGCCAGAATCCACCTCCATATTACTGTTTGTACAGAAATTACAAAAGAGTTTGATTTATTAAAATCAACCATCTGGATTTTTTTGGCTATTGGCGCAAATAATATGTAACCTGTTGGCCAAATTCATTTCGTATGGACTAATTGCTCGTGGAACATTAGGCGAAGTAGATGGATTCCATGGGGAAAATTGTGGAAACTGTTCATCCCTTGGAGGAGAATTTGTTGAATCGGAACAATAACTCCTGATTGAATTCATTGACCCTCTCCTTGAATCGTTTTGATGCGGGATTTCAACACTAAAAAGAAAGCATCATGAAGTAAGGAATTGGAAAGTAAGTAAATAATTACATTTTTTAGATTTTTAAATCCTTACTCCAATGTCGTTCTCAATTTTGTATACGGTCCGTCATGAACTATTTTCTCATCCTTTTTAGGAATTTCCGAAAAATATTTACCAAATGCAAGTTCCTTAGGGGTTTGAGGATAAAGGTAGCGTAATTTATCCATGTCTCGAATGCAGTCCACTAGTTTGATATGTTTCAAATCAACTCCTGAGTATGGACTGACATTAATAACTTGTCGATCTGTGTATAAATTCATGTCCCATGAATATTTTGTGTACTTGATGTTATCTACAACAAGCCGTAGTTTCACATGAATATTGCAAATACATTACCTTCATTTAAAAATGCTATTGTAATGGCTCCCATGATGGAATCCGAAAATCGCAACAAAAAAGTTCCAGGCTCACACTGAAGCAGCATACTCTCTGCTATCTGTCGCTCAACAAATCCCATTATCAATCCATCACACCATAACTCTTTCAAATGGCGCTCAACAAGCTTCATATTGGCATAAAACCAATCCCAAAATGTGAAACTTCTGTCTGGAAAAGGTTCTTTGCAAAACTGGATCCAAGTGACTTTGTCAAATCTTCTAGTTCTATACCAAAAAAATAAATTTCAATTAATCTATTCTGACAAGTAGATTTGTGGGTGTAAAAAAATAGATAGCAATCCTAAATCTAAACCATTAGAAGTAAGATACTATACTATGTTAAATGATCTAAAACTGACCTAAAGAGTTTCTTCCCCAAAAAATCCAGACTCTGTGGACTGAGGCCTTTACCAGTCACAGATTCAAACTTTTTACTCAAAACTTCACGCACGACTTCCCACTGGGCACTAGATGGGACTTGGAAAGGAACTCGTCCTGGCTCACTAAATGCACTGTCCCATGTCATGGTAGCCAAAGCCTGAGCTTCTTGGCTTCCATGGCTTATAACTACAACTGGGAGAGAGATAGTCGCAACCTAAAAAAACAATTTCAAAAAAAAATTAAATCTAATCTATGAAATATATAAAGTGAAAAAAGCAGCTATTGTTGAGTTCTAGAAAATATTAACATAGTCGGATGAGTTGCGCCTGCGCTACGCACACAGCAAATATCATTGAACTCGGCTAGCATGTTAGCGTCAGCATTGAAAAATATCAAAGTAGTGTGCCTCGTGCGCAATATTTTCGTAATATTTTTTAATTTCAAACCTTTAATTTAAGCTCTCCAATATTGATATCCGTATTGAAGTAAAGACAGCACTTTTCTTCCATCACACTTTCCGACCTCATACTGTTATTGGTCCTATCAATTTTCTTGAGCAAAAGATTCTTGAAATTAGTGAGCAGAACCTTGCCTTCAGAAATTTCCAACTTGCCCTTATTGTTCATAAGTTGTCCACAAGTTTCCACTTTGTCTGAAATCGGCAGCAATTTGGCTTGAGATTCTTTGATAATGTTAACAGTGACAATGGGATTGGACATTGTTACATTCAACTTGTTCCCAATCAAAAGACGTGTGGAGACAGACGATGGAAATTTAGTACCCAGTTTAAGAATTTGTGGAGGTTCGTTTTCGATAATGAAAGAACAGTTAAGTAGTTCCGACAATAATCGGATTAAATATTCATGGATAGCAAGAATTGCTGTGTTTTCTTGGGAATTTAGAACCGACATTTGGATTCGCTCTACTTCTCGAACATACTGAAAGTTTGCCCATAACATTTCTACGAGCTGCTCACACCATAGTTGAATTTTCCCTAGGGTTGGGTACTCTGCAATTGAGAATCCATTGCGGCTTCTTTGCTTTTCGGTCTTCCATTTTGTTATGTAGTCTTTGATGACTATTGTTTGAATTTCAGCTAGTTCGTCAATATTCGATTGGATTCCAGTTTGAACGGTTTGTAAAATGTTTTGAAGATTTGCTTTCTGTGGGTAAAAATAATATTGAATATATGGAAATATGACTCGAGGCAAGTAACGAAGTAATGTATACATAATGTTGGTGCCATATGCGGTTAATTATTATGTTTTCTAAGTGAACTCAAATTTAAAATTCACACCTGCTGATCTAAATTACCCCCGGTTTGTTCACAGTTCTGCAAATACAATGATTGGTGTCCTTGCTCTACGTCACGTAACAATTCTCCAGTTGTTTTGCAATTTTGCCGAGCTTTTCCCAGGCTGTCAAGAATTTCATCTCGTTGTAAATACATTGCGGTGCTCTCCTCTTGTGAAATAATTTTTTGCTCCGATTCCAGGCACATGCGGATGTTACTAAATAACGTCAGTGGTCCTTGATTGTATTTTTCCTTAATTAAGGAACACGAGAAATTAAATCATAATGATCATATTGATAATACAAAGCGATTACTCCAATTATAAGATAGTAGTTGTTTTCAAAACATTTGCTTACCTTGTAATCCATTAAAGCTTGGCACAACTTATTGCGGATGTAAAACGGGTCCATCGGGGGCTGGGAATTGACACGTGCGTCCATTTGTTTAATTAATGTGAGCAAGAAATTCTGGATGGCTTCTGAGTGACTTGGGTTTGTTTCATGCAGCGTTTTTGTACTAAAAAATCAAGACTTGATTCATAATGGCTGATTTTCTAGATTTCTATTGCATTAATCTCTCTGATAATTAAAAATCAAATCGAAATATCAAAATAATTTTGCTTTAACTCACCAGACCACATCTTCAATAAGTTCCGCAAATATATTCCGCACATCAATCGGCAATGCATTATTAGGGGACTCGTATATTGTGTGAATGCTTTGTTGACATTCAGCACTTTGATTTTGAACTTTGCTCCATAACGCCATATTTATAACTGTCAAGCGTGCTAACTATCTATACAATTTAAGTCAATAAAATTGTGAATTCTTTAGCACAAACAAAATCGTACAATAATGCTAATGCACACCCTCTCAAAAAATTGATGTTTACGGTGAGAGATCCTAATAACTAATGGCACTAAAATGAACTTAGACACGGCACATTAATGAATGAAATGGAGATGTGGGTAGAATGCGATTAAAAAAACTTGCATATTTCAAGAACCGTATTCTAGTTCACCGAACACTTTGGAATTTCCAATTCACAAGTTCATTCAGATAGCATATGCCTGAAAGGCTGCTTCTATAGTTCTAGGAACATTTAATTCCCATGCATTGAATATGGCAGAGCTTGTAGTTAGTTAGACAGAAAAACCCACAGATGTGTACGAGCTGATAAGTGTGCATCCACAAAAGTTTATAATTAATCCTACATGCTAGTTTCCCAGGGTGTGCTAATATAATATTCCGAACTTTTACTTGTGCATATAATTTTTATGCGCAAAACTAAGTAAGGTGTGTTTGGGTACGAACTTTGCCTTCTGTACTCACTATCATAATACAATTTGAATATCTCTGCATTGCATGCACATGGAATCGTTAATTTTAATCTTGACCGTAATGATGTTGAATTGAATTCATTTTCATTGGTTAGATTTTGGGATGTTTTAGTGATATGAATACATGAAGAAGTATTGTATTGCCTAACTAGTTTTTTTGGCGAGCAAAAACGGCATACTATTACTAAGTTTAGTTAAATGGTATGGTTTGTACAAGTGAGCACGAACATTTTTTGCACCTTTTGCTTACTACCACTACACTCACTGCAGCACATTTTCATGCATTAAATAGCAGTCGCAGCGGTAGATCGTAACCCAGCCATTTTTAAAGTAAGGTGAAGATGAAGCGGTTCCAGAAATTCTTGTTCCGAGAATGCATAAAAAACCCATCAAACAAGTTTCTTACAAAAATGAACTTGATGTTTTTTTTTTATCCATGAGCGTAAATACTTTACCATTGATTTAGTAACAACAAATTTTTCACAAGTTATGATCAATATTTACAAGGAGCATAGACTAGCTAAGAACAATTTCTGACTAATTTCCATACAGCGTACGTGCAATGCAGAATTAAAGGCATACAGTTACACTCCATTACATAAAAATATATTAGCCTGCAAAAAAAAACAATGTTTTGCCCGTAGACATTTCTCTCCATTGTGACGCAAAGAAAAAAGAAGTGAAATAAATAAAGGAAACTAGACAGAAACTCATTTCATATTACAATAACAATATTCAAGAAACAGGAACTCTTCAGTACTAACTCAGTACATAAATCATTATTCAGTTTACAGCCTTCATTTTCTCCAGTTGTCAGGGCTGGAAGTTCTACGTGGTCGTCGATCAACATATTTCATATTTTCAGGAGGGGAAGAAATAGGAAACTGGGATTGGGATGAAGATTTCCCTCTCCAATTGGTGTCATTGTCTGCTTCACTGTCACGTCTACGACTAGTCCTGCGGTTTTCAGGATTGAAACCAGAACCAGGCCCAGGATGCTCTCCTTCACTGACGGATTTTCTTGCCCCATATTCATTCCGTCTTTGGGGCCTATTTTCTATTTGTGTGCACAACTTGAGTGTCCACTCAGATTGCGACAAATGATTTTTCACAATAGTGTGAATTTCCGAAAAATCGAACATCGGCCAATAATATCGCGTTTGCAATCGCTTGATATCCTTTAAAAAGACAACCATTGTTAGGTATCGTAGCTTACTAACTCACTGAAATGCATTTTGAGACTTTTAAGATTATTGAACATTTCCCACTTACTCCCACAAACGTGCCTATGTTTGCATCCTTCAATGACTCAGACAAAATCCAATGCTCTATAGCATTCGAAAACTTCTTCATCACAAAATAATGACTTCCAGCTACAAAATATAGCTGCGATTTTTGAAAAGCTGCCCAACAAGGATTGTTTACTTCGCTGTACATCTTACTTTCAAATTTTTCCGAATGACTCGACAAATGACCCGAAGTTTGGAATAAGTCAATTAAAGCTGAAAAGTTACATGGCTCCAATTTCACGGCGAGCTCCAAGTAGTCCAGGGCTTTCTTTAAATTCAATTTCTGGAAAATAAACGAGTGCCATATAATTTTAAAAGTTCAGACAAATTAAATATATTCGTCAATCAACAAGTAGAAGTAAAAGAGGTAGGAAAGTTTAAGATTACCTCCTCACACAAGTACAATATTCCCAGTCGATGATGAACCTTGCTGTTGTCCGGAATAAGGGTCATTGCACTAAGTAAGCAATCCTCAGCCAAGTCATATTTTCTGTGCTCCTGGGGTAGAGTGCTTGACAAAATTTCACCATATCGAATAAGTTCCCCAAAGCAAATTCTGTCCCCACTCAAGGCGTCTCTAATATTTAACAATAACATCAAATTAACTTTGGCTTATACTATTGCAGGCTGCAACATAATTTATTATATTGCAGTCTTCTTATTACGAAATCTTCTTTTTCACAAAGTCTACGGCATGTTGAGAGGAGTTAAATCTTAGCTCCCCCACATGGAATTCACCAGTTCCGTTGTATCTTGAGCGAACACATTCAGCAATACATTGACAGAGAGTAGCTTCACACATTGCTTTGTAGTATGGTTCTGTGAATTTCACGGATTTAAAAGCCGCAGTTCTTTCTGCATCTGTTGGAGTCATTCTAGAGACATAATCCCCATTGTTTGTTTTACGGTAAATTCTGAGCCGCATGACCAGCAAATATTGCAACACCCAGTTATTAGAATCAAGTTCCAATACCTGTAGAGCAATCAGTCAGCAATGATAGTTAAAGAATAATAGTGGTAAAGAAGATTCCGACAGAAATTGCCACACCGCGAGATGGCGTTACACAAAATATACAAAAATACAAATATTCGAATATAAGTGCAAAATGTTGCATACAGACAGACAAGAAATAATACCTTTTTGAGCGCATCCAACTGGTAATGACTGTAGTTATAGCCCATCAATCTCGTAATATTTGAAACGAAGGTAAATTTGATGAGCTGAACTGCGGATTTAGCCAAATCAGACATTTCACACTCCTGAATCATACCATTAGAATCAGAAAATCCATTTTGTTGGGGAAAACTACTCGCAAAATGGGCTTTTAACAAATCCATAAAGTAATAAAAGCCGACCAAATACTCTTCACTTGGAAGATAACGCTTGCAACGTTTTAAATAGATTTCAATCGCTTTAATCGTTTCCCTAGCTGTATCATCATCTTGGACCGAGATCTCATAAAACGCTTCCACACAAACTGCAGCCGTCTGCTGCAGTGGATACATAGGAAACTTAGGCTTCAACTTGCTCTTTGTTTTAGCAACATCCTCTTCCCCAGTCTTCTCTTCATCGCTGTCAACTTGATCATAATTTTTTATATAGCTCTCCAATTCTTCTTCGCCGATCGGAAAACCCCCGATATTGTCAAACAAGGAATCTCCAGCCTTTGCAATCTGGGCAACAGAAGATATCTGTACACCAATTTCGTTCATCCAAACAAAGAAGTAGTCTTTGTTACTCAGCAAATCTGAGTCGACGCCTTCTTTGATGTTAATTTTATCAAGGCGTTCAGTGATTTCCTTTGTTTCATCTTTTTCCTGGTCAGTTGAATTCTGACTTCCATTCACTAAACATGGCTTCGGTATGTCATCCATAGTTAGTATTGTAGGTAACTTTCAGCCTTGAAAACATAAACTATACCTTGCGCAGTTTAGATTTAACATTGACAATCATCTATCTATACTTCTATAATACAGATTAAGAAAGTAAAACAATGTACTCGCGGAATAGCGCGTGGGTGAAGCCACATGAACTGAAGATAGTTAGTAGTTAGTATGTAGTTTCACGAGTTTACGAATGACGATACTATTGCTGTCTTTAACACTATTTAGTTATGATTAGTATATAGATTATTGATAGCTATTGAAGCTATAAGTTATTCGATTCCACCAGAGTCGATCAAATTGCTTCCAATTAAAGTAATAAAACTTAATTTGAACAGTTGAAAAAATTGAGACACTGTTGACTCTAGCCAAGTTGGTAACTAAATTGGTAAACCAATTAACAAATTAACAATATGGGCTTATATGGGCAATCTCCACACCACACAAGGAACAAGGAAATGCGATGTGCCGTCGCCGTCTAAATTTCGTCTGATCGACTGCTAATCCTGAATCCTGATTCGCAGGTACAAACAAACTGCCATAAAACTCTTAACTTCCACATTCCTCATTTTAGTGTTCGACTTTTAGGTTAGGTTATTTGTATTCTACGGCCACGCCACGGCGCACGATCTATATATTTGTTTACTTTCAGTTAGTTATATAGTACAGTCATTCCAGGAGAAAAATAAATGGAAATTATTGGTGGAAATGATATAGCATTTTACACTTGAGACGAGACCACTTGAGAGAGATTTCATTTAATAATGTTATCTGTTATCTCGTCCGAGAAGTGCATTTGTAAAACGGGATGTATAGTTAGTATAAAATTTCGCTGAAAACATAGTTTAGAGTTTAGACTAGACTACAGCAGTCCGCAGAGTAACGATTTATGATCACGTATAATGTACAGTTGAGTTTTATCTAAAGAGCTGGGCTATATTGGCACCTAATCTGATATGACCGAAATGAAATGAATGTACTTTTTATGGTGTTAACCTTGAGTCCTTCTCCGTTTGATTATCGTGGTTAAGTCACATGAAATATGTGTGGACTAATTTCGCTGTCATTACAGACTTCCATAAGAAACGCCAATGTAAAATATACAGATAAACGGGTTATGAGTTATGACTTTTTGCTTTTAACGGGTACGGGATTAAGCTCATGCAATGCATAATAATATTTTTGTGTTCCAAAAGTATAAAAATTTATTGATTGCACTTCGGCTTCAGCTGAAATATGATTTTGGACAAATGTGACACTTGTATTTTTTCTTTTCTTTATCCGAGCCCAAATGTCGTTGTCTATGCTGATTTAAGTTAGCAAG
>Ga0210040_10010266_pt1 | contig 10770 bp, 7 predicted proteins | sample CryGeyCG12114_NA_FD_185462 | JGI IMG/M metagenome (GOLD analysis project Ga0210040, IMG submission 185462) | Groundwater microbial communities from aquifer - Crystal Geyser CG19_WC_8/21/14_NA (SPAdes) (version 2) | ecosystem: Environmental > Aquatic > Deep subsurface > Groundwater | place: USA... | reverse complement strand
TCAATGCTTTCGATATGTCAATATTTTTAGTGAGTTTTTTTTAATTTTTCATTTAACAACATTGAGTTTTGACTGGATGAATATTGTGTCTAGAATGGATTCGTATTTCATATTCTGCTTCTGTAATTTGGCCTTCAATTCTGCAATTCGCTTCATAACTGCCAAATTAATAATTATTATGAATGAATTTAAACAATAGTTTCACATTGAGCCCAAATTGAGCCCCCTTTAAAAATTTCCAAATATTTTGTTCGAGCATTGAAGTATTGCCAGACCTGGTAGAGAAGGAGTTTGTTTTGATCACTATAGGGACCTTGGGTTTTTTAATCTAATTTTGGTGAAAGGTTTCGTGAAATTGCTCATTGTTTTTTGACTGATGTCCATAACGAAATGGGAGAGAAATTTTGTTGAATTCAAACAACACATACTTACTACAGGCGCACAAGGTTATTTTTAAAAACAATAGCATTGTCAACTTGCTCTTGATAATAAAATTAACCCAAAGTTTATAGTATACCATCCAGATGAGGCAAATATTGCTGATCGTATGGCAGTTGTATAAATGAAATTCTCAGGTATGCGGTCACGTGAAAAAACACACCAAAAGTAATTTCTGACTATTTATGTAAGTATTTTCAAAAACGGTAAATTTAGATAAGAATTGAATTAAAGTGTAATAAGGAGCAAGGTCTTCATTTCCATAGTCACGAATCAACAAATATACTATTCAAATAGGTATATTTGTTTATTACTGTCTATTTCAAAATAAAAGGCAGTAGTTTTGCTTTTTAGATTACATGGCAATGGTTTTCTAGTGCAAACAAAAAGTTAAGTTGTAAATTATAAAAAAATGGACTGAAAGCTAGAAAATATGAATTTTGTTGGTATAGCAATTATGAAATCTACAGTTCGATTTCGAATTTTTGGCCATTCAACCTGGGTCACCAAATAACACAGGGCAACTGCCCATTATTCTGAGAAATGGACAGTAGTTACTCTGCGAAAAGACCTTGATGTGGAATTCTTGTAGTTAAACCGAAAAACTCACCATAATAGTCATTAATGCCCATAGCATTCAAAATAGTGAAATTGCCTTGATAAGAAAATATATAGGGATAAACTGCAGCTCCTTGCTGGGCCCAAAAGGAAGCCGATTTACTCGTACATTGGAAAAAATACCGATCCGAGTATAATTTCGTGAGGCTAGACAATGAAATATTTCCTGTTGGAAAGTAGAACTGCTTAATTCTGCCTGAAACCAAATCCATATCTCTAGCTGTGGATGTATATTGAAGTGTGATTGGAGCCACTTTGTTCCAATTGTTGTTCAAATCAAGCATCAGCTTTGGTCTGTGAAGAATAGCTAGAAAAGTGAAATAAGTTAAAAGATAAAAAATATTATTACGTACTTTTAAGCGTTCCACCCGTATACCTCGAAAGTAAAAACAGCGAAACAAAAAACAGCGAAAAAATCACCTCGACAACGAAAAACAGCGAAAGGAAATATAATATCGAAACTTCGTTCTAACTGGGAAAATTCTACTAAATAAAAAGGTCTATTCAAATCATGCATGATCTATTTACTTTTAATCGAGAACTACGACGCGACAAGGCTTCGCCCGATATCTAGGAGCTCCGCCCATGCTGAAGGAATATTTCTAATCTGGCCGATGGGGGTGTGGGGGGAGGCTTTTCGAGCACAGGCCGGAGTGTAGAAGTGAGCTGGGAAGGCCTTGGGTTCGGTAATCGCCGAAGGCGATTTCCGGCGGGCCTTCCCAGGTTCCTTCAAACATTAAGGGGTTGTGTGAAGCAAAAGTCTTTTTAGCATCCCCCCACGATTCGTTGGTAGAAAACTTTTACAGTAGACTTCGATATATTTAGTTTCCATGGATTTTTGTTTCATGTTATTATTTTCGCTGTTTTTACTTTCGCTGTTTTTCGTTTCGCTTAGAAACCATTCTATGTTAATTGGTTGAGGCACTTTTAAGAATTCAAAAAATTTGCTCTATGTACGCTGTAAAACAAAGCAGATTATTTTTTTGGCTCAACTAGATTTCGAAGTACAGATGATATTCCCGGGAATTCCCGTTCCCGGGCTCCTGGGAATTGGATGTTTCAATTTCGGGAAAAAAAATATTTGTTTTTACGAATAAAAAGTTAAAAATACGTAAAAAAAATAAAAAGGCTAACAACAGTGGACAGGCTCGCCTGACTTATTTGTAAGTTATTATCGTCAAACATCTACTTTTATGCGTTCAGTATTCATTCAAATTCAAATTCAAAGCACCTTATTTGAGTGTCAAAAAAACCAAATCAACAAATAGATGCCTACACCCCCTTTGGCGACACTATATAGAAGAGAAAAAGAAAGACGATTCATATTTACTTGTGCTTATTACAAAGAAAAATTTATTCATTTGTCCCAGCGATTCGTTCAGTCAAAAAACCGATTGAATTTGTAAAAATTAATTTGGATTGTGAAATTTTTTTTATTTAATGATTTTAAACTATATTGTAACGAAATCGTTTCAAGTGCGCGAGACAAATTTTTCTCTTGGGGAAAAATATAAACAACGACAATGACAAAAATGACGATTTGATAAAATAAAATTTAAAAGGCAATATAAATATGTTTCAATTTTTTGCATTCTAAGATTTCGAAATTTAACTTTGAGTCCATGTCACAAATTTTTAAAAATTAAACATTTGAAAATAGTGAATTCATCCTGGTTCTTTACAATTTGCATTCCTTCAATTTTTAGTCTGGGAGGACCTTATAAGGTCACTGAATTGAAAAGTAACAATGTTGTAAGTTTAAAGTTTTCATACATAAAAAATATGGTACAATTTGTCAATTGGCGTATTCATATTTGCTTTCCATTTCTTTCTAACATTATTATTACGGACCAAAATTTTTCAAAACAGGCCTATTTGTTTGAGCTTATTTTGTTCCTGTAGGATTTTGTGAGTTTTGTTGGTTTTGGATGGATTTAACATAAGTTTTTATGTTTCCCGGAAACTTGCGGGAATTCTCGGGATCGAGTAAATTTTTTCCCGTTTCCGGGGAATGCAAAATACCCCAGGGAATATCATCTCTATTTCGTAGCAACTAAAATGGAAAAGAAATGAGTAATGCCTGACTAACAAATAAAAAACAACAGTCATTTATTTTTACTCGGAGTTTATTGCACTTCTAGTTAATACAGTGTCCGAAATCAAAATGAATTCTCATAATAGTAGCGAGTTTGCAACTTTACTAGTTAAATGGTTATTTTTGAGACTTGTAATAGCACGGTAACTAAAAAGAACACAAAAATAAACTTTATTGTACGTTCAAAACTCATGACAGTATTAGATCAGTTTTTTGTTAAAAAAGTTTTAACTTCCATTTTTGAGGTTTATAAACCAATGTGGGATGATGCCCGAACGGAACGACGTAAAAACAGCTATTATTTATATTTTTTGCTAGTGTATTCAAAATATTTTGGAATAATTTCAATATTATCTAGATCCACCACATGAATAGCTTAATGGTAATATTCCCAATGGCCACTTACACTAACCCTAACTTTTGATAAAAATAAATTTTCCATAGTAATCAAAAGTGAAAATTTATTTTAAATCGAATTTAGGGCGATCAAACCCTAACTTGCAAAACTTTGGTTTAAAATAAATTTTCATATTTGATTGCTATGTAAAATTTATTTTTATCAAAAGTTAGGGTTAGTGTAAGTGGCGATTGGGAATATTACTATAAGTCATGCATTGGAGATGGTTTGACGGTTGAAAAAACATCTTTTGAAACTTTTTTTTCATTTGAACTAATGTATTTATTTTTCAATAAGAGCACCTGCATGCACCATTCACTATTTTTTCTCAAAAATGTTGTTTTCAACTCACTAAGAACTTACTTGCAGCATGAAAAGTGAGCCCTTCATCTTTACACACTCCCAAGATCCAAGGAACTTTGCGGAAATCTCCACGACACAACAAATTGTATGGTGTGTCTGACATAAAAACTCTTCCGAATGTCCTTTCTTCTTTTTCACTCCTCTTCAGTTCATCTGGGTATTCTACAGTAGGCCCAAAAAGAGCAAAGGGATCTGTATTCCATTCCTGCTTTCTCAAAAAAAAAAAAAGAATAAAGAACCTCAAATTCTCACTACAGTCAGTCTGTATGCCTTTAGCTAAACAATGGCAATCATACAAAATACTTCATTATTTAAGTGTGCAACTCAATTATTGTGCCATAATTTTTTCACACAAAAAATGCTGCTGAACGAACAAAATTAAGATTTTAAAAAACCGCTGTAAAAGAAATGCATAATGCAACTTTGCAGCGACAGAAACGCTTCATCTTTCTTCCTCATCTTTAGTCTGTTCACCGCGGATAGGCAGCTATTTTTTTCCTTTCCTTAAGTCAAATTATAAAACAAAATTCGTTTTTAAATGCAAAATTTGTTTGGAGGAAAAATCTTTTTGTAATAGACAAAACTTTCAACATTTATGTTAGAAACTCGCATTCCCTGCGCACGTGGATCATGGAGAAACCCCAAATTATTTACATGCAATAGCAATATTATACCTAATACCAAATTTTATCAACTACATTTTTCCATGCAGTAATTTATGAGATATTTCGGACACAGACAGAAAGTTGAGCTACTAAAAGGCCGCTGTTTCATTTATGTGGTAGTCGAATGGAAATAATTTTTCTTTTTAATTTTAAATAGATTATATTGTATACGATCTCATACTTTTCATATCAGCTTATTAAATTAAATTAAATTCCATCTACTACATACTTATCTAAAAAACCAGACATGATAAATATGGAGAAGGATAAATCCTTTTTTCGAGTTCAGTGATTTATATCATCACTATCGAAATACGGCTATACTTTCGCAGAGCCCCACATTTTGAGCACGCCTGAATAGACATTGCTAACTCGTGGGTGGCTCGCCACTCACCATCATGATGGCATTCGTACCTCACAGTAGATTTTGATTATATTTGTTCCCAATTTCCAAGTAATAATAAAGCTTTCAATTTCGGTTCATTCGTTCAACAAAGTTAACCCGCACTCAACAAATAATTTTTCTCAGACTTAAGCAGCTGCCAGAAAGTTTTCTAGCTAGCTAGTGGTTTGCTCGAAAACAATATAGGTTCTACGACATTTATTTTTTTAATAACCCTTGCCTAAAGCAGGGGATATTATAGAACCAGACGAAGGCAAAAAATCTACGCGTTGGTTGTCCGGGATATCTCGAAAAATCTTTCATCTCAATGAACCGAACTGTAAGTCGATTAAATCGACCATCCCACAAAATTTTTTCATCTCGATAGGTTGCATCCATATTGAATGCCATAAAATAAAAAGCCAGTGGCAGAGCCAAGGCCTTTTTTATCCAAACGAATCCGTGGAGATAAACTGAAAAAATTAATGTGATGAGATGAATATTGCCAGCTTCTATTGCTAATAAATATTCTAATATTAAATAATCAGCAGGGATTTAATTCGAAAGGTTTTTCCAAACTCATAGCAAAAAATGTCTCTTCACTCAAATATTCAATTGTTTTATGAGCAATGCACTTAAACTTACGGCTAATTCCAGTTGAGCTTTTACTATTGCAACTCCATTTCTTGCTCGTAAACATGACCGTAGATCCATTGAAGAATTTCCACCACAGCCTAGGATCTGTCCAAGTCGCATGGCTGACTTTTCAGGATTGGTTGTGAATGCCCAAGGGCACATTGCCTGAAATAGTGTCATGTACCAAACAGTCACAAGTCACAGACAGGACAATACTGAAGGAAATTAAGTATTTTATTTTAATTCCGATTCGGAATTTTGAGTCAACAGTCAACAAGCAACTAAGTGGTACCTGTCGCTAAATATTTCAAACGCTCACGTCCGTAACGTCAGTCTCTCTCTGTCCGTCCGCAGTCCGCAGCATAACTTACGAACGAACGACTCAACAAATAAAGGCGAATAAAAACTGTAGAAATTTTTATTGTTGCCACTAATCCGAATTTTTAAAACTCTCGTCTCGTCTAGTCAGTCTATGCAATATATTTTAATTACATTTCCACTTTGTGAAATAGCTCTGGAGAAGAGTCCTGAAAGTAAATTTTGTAAGGACACTTTGTTTCACAGGTTGAAAATATATGAGTATTTGTTAAGTTCGAAATATTTGGATAAACATAATAAAATTGCAGAAGTTTAATATTTATGAATTTTTTCTCCCTACCTTGAGCCAACGGGGAAAGCAGCAAAAGCGATACACTAGATCCGCCAGCACTTTCACCGAAAATTGTAACCTTTTCAGAGTTCCCGGAAAAGTAGATAATATTTTGCTGGATCCATTCTAATGCTAGCACCTGATCCTTCATTCCCATGTTTCCTGGGATTACAGAGTCAGCCGTGCTTAAAAATCCTATTGAATTTCAATTAGATTCAATTCAAAAGTCATGAAATTCAATAAAACACACTTCCACTACTGTTTATTGTACTTTGCAGACTAAATAAAAGTTGTCCTGTGTTATCTCGCTACCCCCGATAATTGGTCGATTTTGCGACACTTTTTAGCCCAACCAGGGCTTATAGAACCACTCTATTTTCTATAGTTGACCTTGTTAACACGCTACAGGTCGAACGGTTCGACCGATTTTCATGAAATTTTGCATTTGTGTGTGTTTGTGGCATGTGATGATCCCCAGACTTTTTGGCCTTGATCAGATCAGAGCTGAGCGTATAGCATTCAATAAACCCGTAGTTATGACTACAAAACAGGGCCCTAAATCAAACAGTTCGACCGATTTTCATGAAATTTTGCTTGAATATGTCCATCTTTCATGCGATGATTTCTTTTGTTTTAGGCTATGATCAGACCAAAGCTAAGCGAAAGGAAGAGAAAGCGACTTAATATAAAAGATATGTAAAACTTAATTTGCTGTAATCTCTAACTTCTTTTTTTGATCATAAATTTATTTGCATAAATAAACGAATATCAATATAACCACAAGCACATAAAAATCTCTTACCCAATGCTCCCAACCGGTAATTAAGTGTTACCAGCACCACGTCTTGGTCCATGAAATATTCTGCTCCATAATGATTGCCCGTGCCAAACATGTATGCGCCTATCACAAACAAATTTATCATCAGTTCTGTGAGGTCCAAAAACTGGTTTCAATTTATTGCTAAATAATAATTCTAATCTTCATTAACTTAAGAAAATTTTACGATTGCAACCGATTCTTGTAATAAAGTTCAAAAAAATCATATTAAGAATTCGAGCGAAAAATACTAAACGATTTTGTTCCAAACTGCTGTCGAAAAACAACTAACCTCAAATAATTTCTAAAATATTCTTTAAAAATTTGAAACAGACAGTAAATTGTTTTCATCAAGCAATGCGAAAATAATTTGTAGCAACGCATACTTATGTAGGGCGAGAATTGCTAAATTATTGAACAACTAATCAAAATAAATTAGAAGCTAACAATAAATTACTAATTCTGGGAACAAAAACTGCAAAGAATACTTTTGTATATTGCGTCAAACCACACCCTTATTTACAAACTTGCACGCAGCTACTATAGGGCGGAAACCTTAGCAGAAGTTAATTTTAAAGATTTTGGGAATTTTGTTTGACTTAAAGTCAATTTCAAGTTTGCACAGATTGCAGTATTTGAGATGCTCAAAATTTTTTTTTATGGACGGGATGGTTCAAATTCTTTAAAAGTTTTGAGGCGGTGGTGGTGGCGTCTTGAACACCTCCTCAAATACTGCATTACATCAAGCTCAGACACTTGAAAAACGTACATCACAGAAATTATTAAATGTTAAAACTAATTTTTTACCACCCGTACTTCCATAGCCGGTTACAATCTCTAACTTTGCTGCTCGAATTTTTGCACGTAAATGCACACTTCAAACTTAATTTGAATTAAACTGGTACCCTTTGACGCATGCAATTATATTTTGGTGAGCTTGATATGATCCATAATAGATCTCACCTTTTTGTCGCTTATTGAACTGGATATAAGTTTGTGCAACTGACGTTACCATGTGAATTTTTGTCAGACTTGTAAAAACGGTGTTTAGCCTGAAATTGAGCTTAATTGTCTTTAAAGTGTATGAAGCCATTAACCGATGTTTATGAAAATCAATACACCTCTGAACCCATACTCATCTACATGTGTGCAAAATTTGGTAGTCGTAGCTTCAAAATTGCGACCAAAAAGGTTAACCATCGGATTTCGGCACGATGCATATGGGGCGTAGCCATGGCTTTCCGCTCTAAAAACCAATTTGATCCAAATGGAAAAATAGTAAAAATAGTCGCATCCTAAAGTATAGCTACCAAGGTATTTCTAGCGAGCAAACAATCCATCCCCTTAAAAGATTGCGCTGTCGCGCAATATTCTACTTGTCGAGCAAAATTAAAAAGAATTAAAATGAGCCCACAGAACTATTTGCGTAAGCGTAATTAAATCTAGAATCAGAGTTACAGTAAAATCCAGGGTAATGCATTGTGTAACGAATTTAAATAAGGACTTTAATAACAAGCAAGATATTATCAAGAAAACAACAGGTTGAATTCCTATGTTAAATAAGGTCGGTTGTTCAGTAATGGAGCAAAACAAAGCTATTAAATTAAAACTTCCGTCAGTCTGTCCGTCTGCCCCAGAGCAAAATATCTCGTATGCTACTGAAGGGATTGAGAATAAGAATTTCAAAAGGCTGTAGCTTTACTCCACTACATGGTAAACTGCTGGTAACTAAAACAGATGGCGGTATGCAGGGATGGAAAAATAAAAGAAACGTAAGAAATGAATACATTATAACTACCGATATACCTAGAATTTATCTAGAAGTTCAAACGTTAATGTCATTGGACTTTGGGTTGTCATATTAGAAATAAGCATCATCGATAGCATTCATTCATAAATACTAAAAGAATTTAATTTCATGTTAAAATTACTTAGAACCTGAATTTCATGACTTTTTAAGGTCAATTTTGGCATTAGTAAATGTTTAAAATTTATTAATCTTTATAATCTGTAATATTTGAACTAAGCATCATCCATAAATGTAATAGTTCAAGATAAAGATCCTTATTCCAATTTTACAGCCCACGTTTCCCTCGTTCAACTCTTGTGAATGCTGTGAAGTGAGAGTGTTAACCCTTATGCCTCCATGTCCTTCTATTTTAGTACGGCATGTTGCCATGCCATGCTCCCATGTACTATATTTGAAGGAGGGCCAATCGCAACACTTAAGGACTATTACCTTCTATGTTAGTTATGATTTAAAAATGCCTAGGATACCATGACCTTCTATTTTAGGAGGAAACAAAATAGTCATTAAAGACCATCACCTTCTATTTCAGGTTTTCATGTAGAAATTTGCATTGTCATTTTGAGTTGGTTTTGGAGCAACTAATTTCTTAAATCTGAGTAAAAATGAATCCCGAAAATGGTAAAACAGTAAAAAAAACAATCTATTAATATCCTATTGCATTTCATGAGGAATAAAAAACAAATTCTCATGCAGAAAGTGAAGAAATTTACATGGATGCCTATTCGGAACTGGGTTCCGATTTCGAATTAACTGGAGATGACGATGAAAATAATGAAAAAGAGAATCCAACAGCCGAAGTTGTGAATGAAAGTGGAGAAATTTTTCTGAAGAAGATGAATCAGGAGACGAAGCCGGGCATGTGACAAACTGGCGTTGGAAGGAAAGTTCGGACTTCAATCCCGATATACCGGAGTTTGGAGAACCAAGTGGCTTAACCCATCAGGTTGAAGAAACTTTGGGCCAGTCTGTTGAACCATTGGACTTTCTCAAGTACTTTTTAACTGAAGAAATAGTGAGGGAAATCAGTCATCAATCCAATTTATATGCTTCTCAAGTTCAATCCAGCAACAAACCACTATTACGAAACTGGAAGCAATTGGTACCATGCGAATTTTGGCGTTTTTTGGGCCTTCACTTGCTCATGGGGATTATTATAAAACCAACTATAAAAGAATATTGGTCTGTGGACGAGCTTTTGAGAACCCCAATCTTTAATCACATGATGAGCCGCAACAGATTTGAAGATTTGTTACTTGGATTGCATTTCGTAGACAATTTGGACCAGAAAATATCTAGGGCGTCGCGTTTTTGGAAACTGGGGAAAATTTGGAATGCAATCATGCAAAAGTTTAAAAATCTTGTTACTCCAGGAGAATTTCTATCTATAGACGAGTCTTTGTTAAAATTCAAAGGCAAACTTTCATTTCGTCAGTACATGCCATTTAAGAGAGCCCGCTTTGGAGTGAAGTTCTTTGGAATTTGTGACAATGCCACCAAAATATTGCTAAATTATGTACCATATCAAGGCAAACATTCTTTTATAGGATCTAATGAAGATAAAAAAGAGCTTGGTGTTGGAGGAGCTGTTGTGATGCACTTGTCTCAAGATTACACTCATTGTTTTAGAAAAATTTGTATGGACAATTGGTTTTCGTCACCGCTACTGGCGGAAAAACTTCTAAAGTGCAACACTTTTTGCTTGTCAACGGCCAAAAAAGGGAGAAAATACATGCCCTCTATGAAAACAAAACTGGCCTCCGGGCAAGTCGAAACATTTTCGGCAAATAATATTCTAGTACAAAGATGGAAGGACAAGAGAGACGTCGTAATGTTAAACACTTTTCTTTCTCATGAGATGATTCCAGTTACCACTGCCAATCCTGCCTGCAATCGGGATAAA
>Ga0210040_10010265_pt1 | contig 10770 bp, 8 predicted proteins | sample CryGeyCG12114_NA_FD_185462 | JGI IMG/M metagenome (GOLD analysis project Ga0210040, IMG submission 185462) | Groundwater microbial communities from aquifer - Crystal Geyser CG19_WC_8/21/14_NA (SPAdes) (version 2) | ecosystem: Environmental > Aquatic > Deep subsurface > Groundwater | place: USA... | reverse complement strand
CTGGTTTATATGGACGCGAATGATTTTAACGTGCTGGGCCTTGAACTTTTAAAGGGGAGCCTTTTAGTGTAATTTTTAGGAGGCCTTACATGGATTCAAGTGCAGCTAAAGCCCGGATGTGACAAAACACAGAAAAATTCATTTACTATACGCTATATGATGGAGATACAGTGTAAATGAGTAAAATAATGAGAAAATGTGGGAAATGGCTTGATTGAGCGAAATCATTATTATTTATTTTCTCTTTGACACGAAAAAGAGTATAATTTACGGTAACGTTACAGGAACAACCAAAGGTATTATTACTTAGGTACACAGTGAGTGATTATTACATACGATATGGAAAATCTAAGCTTTAATTACTCCAGTTTCCCTCCGTTTTCTTTCCAATCGTGGATGCCAGAGTAAACTCTATTTCAAATGAAGGAAGATAAAACATGCAGATTAGACATAAGGATACTATATAGCTAGCATGTGATTAATCTGATCAAAATACAATAAGGAAAGCCTTTTCGAACCCTTACTTGAGGGAAGGATATCCATTTTGAGCTAAAAAATTTGCAGCATGCATAGCCCGTACACCCATCTTGCAATGGATAACAATTTGATCAGAGGAACTTGGTTTTCCGAATCCATACTTGTCTTTAAAAGCGTCATCATCAAGTTGGAAAGCTTCTGGTATTTCTCCAACTGGAAAACAAATTGACTATATGCAGTTAGCATGTTTGTTTTATGTTATCTTATAACGTTTTTATTTCCTTCGCGTTTACTTGCGGATAGTAATAGGATGATTTTACGAACTAACCAACTAACTATAACTAACTATGTACAGGGTGGAAATTGAGAGACCATAAAACATTGAAATATATTCATCATCCCATGCATGAACACTTTTACTTACGTGGCATATTTTTAGACGTGGGAATTTTTCCGTCTGTCAGTAACTCGCCTTTTTCTCGCACGTCTAATAGCACAAACGGGCTTTTCCTTTCCAGTTCTTTTAAAATCTCCGAATAGTTAAGTTTTGGGACTATCGTAGATAACATTCCTCAATTAGTTGTTTTTCATGATAAATATCGTGCACAGTTTATCAAGAATCACTTATATCATAAAACTAACATTACCATGAAGCAATTAACTTACTCGGGGTTCTTTGAGAGTTTGAAAAATTACGCCGGGTACATGCAACAATCCCTTGGACCAATCTATTTACAGGTGTCCGTAGTATGGGTAGCATTGTGTTCAAATTCCAAAATTTAGGCTCACTCAATTCTTTAGAATCCACTCAAACGAAATATTTGGAAAACTACTTTATTATTCCTTTTGATGCTTGATTAGTTTGTTAAACTCACTAATCTTAAATTTGCAGGGCAAACGGTGGTGAACAAAGATCACTTACGTACCTTTGGGTACCAATTCCGTTGGTGCATAGCTACAACGACAAATGAAACTATATTTAAGATTTGAATGCAGTGGATGTAAAGCAATATTGATCCAAAGTTATTGCTCTATGACTGCGAGCATTGCAATACTTGAACGGCAATCGACATGTCTTCTGAAATTCAGAATGTTTTGTTGAAATTATTAGTATTGTTTGATGTTAAATAGAAAAGGACAAGGCAAACGACCGATTTAATGAATCGTTTTATTCCCTACAAACATCATACATCATTCGCACAAGTATATATCAGCCGCCCATAGCAGAAGAACTCGGTAATCAAAGTATAATTAAATTAATAAGTAAACATGTTGTCTGTTGGTTAGTTAGTACACAATACTTCGGTTCTGGATTTATTGTGCACCAATGGTACTCAATAGTTAGTTAGTTTTTGGCTTGCGTAATCTAGTCAAATTCAAATCTAATTAGATAACGAGGTACATATATTTAATGGTTGAGTCAGAAAAATTCAATAATGGTAGAGAGTCGATATCAATCGTCATGTGAAAACTATGGAGCTAGATCTTTACTTATTAGAACCTAATATACAAGTGAGCAAATTAATTACAGCACGTTTCCTACACTCAACATCATCACACCCAGAGCGGTTTACTTACACCTATAATATCAAAACTACCAATGAGTAGTTTGGGGTCAAGTAGCGAGTAGTAGTGTTTATAAACTTGCAAAAATTGTGTCCTCCCTATTTATAGTATGCATGACGAGAGGACTGGAATTGTGAATCGCGTAAAAAAGCCTAGAAAATGTCAAAAAAAGTATTTTCCTCACCACGTCTGTACAAAAAGATCAATCAGCAACTAACGAGCAATGCTGCTGCTGTGTGTAAATATAAATTAATCAGACCTTGCCGTTTTCCTAATAATGCAACTCGTCGATGATCTTAAATGCTATTGGCGAAAAGGTCTTGTATACAAAGTCTACTAACTTCAATCGTGTAGAAATGTGCGAATAATGGACAAAATTTACAAAAACATGGCTCTTCATAAAGACTACCTACATTGCAAATTCAAAAACTCAAGGCTTTATACAATTATTACTTGGTTACTACTGTTTCACGCTCATACTCTTTTGTACATTCGTAGTGGCATTTTGGTAACTAGTCCTAACTGCTAGCATAACCTTTCGTTTTCGTTTGCATATTCTCATGGGAAAATGCATTTCTCTCATTATCATATACGTAATCATAATTGACAATTAACAACATTTCCGTAGTTAGTTAGATAACGTTGTCACTGAAATCATGTGTAATAACAAGTTTTTGCTTAGTTAATTAGTACTAGACAGTAATTAATTGTCCACAAATCGCAGTTCGAGTAGTGTATAATAAATTGATAACTTGTAAAAGACTAGTTCAAATCAACCGTATGAAATGTTTGGGATTTTCACCCTGAACTGCGCATGTTACGAACGAGTTGTGTGCTGGCATTTAAGTATGGAAGTATGGATACTAAAAACTAATGGTATCAATATTGGTTAAAGTTTTAGTCAAGACAAATCTACATTTTAGCTTATACTTATAAAAGGGATGCTGAAATCGCTTACTTGTCAACATTACAATAACAAAGATTAATTATTTATTTAATTGTAGTTTAGTTAGTTAGTTAGTTATAGTTTTACAAAAAGATACTAAACAGCTTAACAAACACAACCAAAGAGATACAACAGTGATAAAGGTTATTAAATGCATTTCCATAGTATAAGTTTGCATTGATTTATGTGTAAATGAATAAACCCCATGCACTAGAATTTGAGCTCTCGCAAAAAAACTCTAATAATCAAGAGCCACGATACATACTAGAATGAAAATTCTTCAAGCGACTAACGTTTTAGTAAGGTAGTCATGAATAGTACAAAAGCATGTTACATGAAGATAACGCCCCAAGAAAAAATAATTTAAAATCCTATTTGTTATCTAGCAGTAAAAATGCTATGAAGATTCTATTTGAAACAATAGGTTACTGAAGTAACTGAAGACGCCCAACGGCAGTAATAATTAAGGTTAGCACGGCGGTTTGGGCAGTGCGCGCACGAGATACAATTTCTCTCCCCGTTGATTAGTATAGATAGGAGCTCGCTGATAATGTTCTACTAGCTGGTCCAAGCTGATAAATTTTCTCTGGCCGATGCAAAAATTTCCATTCTCTACGTGCACTCGGAAGTGTTTGTTGCGTCCTGGAGCTTTCAGTGAAACAGAAAAATCTCCGGCCTACGAATTATGGAATGAAACACAAATTATAGTTAACAAATGAATATGAGACATTAGCAAATTCTATAGGGAGTGTTTTTGCATTGGCTTAAACAAATATAAAAACCTATGAATATACTCACATTAGTCTCAGAATCCCGAATTAGGAAATCCCCATCCAATCCTTTACCATTGAGAACATCATCACACTGAGATCGAGAGATGCTTCCATAGTACCAACTTTTACTCTGAAGATAGCTCTTTGTGTCTTGGCAATTTTGTCCATTCTGTCCATTACGATGAGCTGTGTTGCTGTGAACACCATTTGTATCCCTCAAGGGTTGAGTCAAGTACTCAGACAACTCTTGCAAGTAGTTTCTTGGCACAAGGCCCGTTTGGCCGTTTGACTTTCTGGCTTTAAACCAGTCTGGGTCTGAGGACGGCCTGTCTGTGATTTCTAGTCGATCGCCTTTGTCAAAACTAAGCTCCATGTCATTCTGCACAAAAAAACACAGGGTCAGTAGTAAGTACAAGGCCAAACAACATGGCTAATCTGACTTCGAACTTTCGAAGACAGACAGATATTACACTTTGACGACTTTGAGTTACAGAGTATTAGACAGTTTATGACATCTTACTTGTGCAGTAAATGGATAAAGCGCGACCATGATATCCAACACATTTTCAGCCATGGCATAAGTGTGAAGAGTTTCATCCTCCACTTCTTCTTGAGTATAATTTGAAGGGAACCAACCAACTCGGTTCCCATATTGTCCTTTCCACCAACCATCGTTTGACTTTTCGAGAATTACGATCCGCGTACCTTTTGTCAAAGGGAGTTCATCCAATTGTTGAGCTTGGTACGCATACTTGACAAGGGCTGTTCCAATGGCTTCACCGTGAGGATCCATTGAACGCAGTTTGAAATGGTTGCCTGGAACACCTCCGTTACTGTAATTCCCGTGAGTGGGAGATATATGTGTGGCGGGTGGGAGCTCTATGGATCTTGATGGGGAGTTGGGCAACGTTTTTGAACCATTGGATGACTTTTTCACCTTCTTTTTGATGCTAAAGTAAAGAAAAAAAAATGAAAATGCAACTTTCTTTGTGATAATGTAAGAATAGAATGAGAATTTTTGCATGGTTGGTTGATAATACAATAAAGCCGATTACTTAGGTGAGACCGCATTAACCATAGTAATTAATTGTTGGTTAAGGGAATGTTATACGAACCTATCAAATATGGAAGGTTTCTCTCTTTTCACATAATTGCTTGGAACATAGCCGGACTGGCTTCTGGCATTTTGGACCCGCCACCAATGCTTTGTGTCATCCAGGAGCAAGTATTTTTCATTTTTTCTAAGGTCTAACTCCTGTGCTCCTTGTGCAGTGTAGTCGTATTTGGCTACTACGTAGCAAAACTCGTCCATGGGCCTCCCTTTAACGACTGATAGTGTACAATAGTTAGTATTGGCGTTAACGTAGTGAAATCAAGATATTGTGGATTGTAAAAAAGTCAAGTTGAGGTCTAAAAATTGAAATTATATGTACGAAAGCTAAGATGATTTCAACTAATTACAAGCTTTGCCTTTGCCAAATTGAAAAAGAAAACTTGAGAATAAATTATAAAATTTTTAAAATTTTAACTGGTTCTTAAAACATTGGGCACCCACAAAAAAGTGTTTTTTTTGGCTGTTTAGAGACAAATAAGTTACGTTAATAAACAAGGAAAACAATGAACTTGGACACAATATTAGTTTTCTTACCAGAGCGTAAGCTGTGAGAGTGTGACATTATAAGAAGCTCTAATCTATATCTTTAAAGTTGTCAGAAATTCCAGGAAGTTGAGGTTTTTTTAGGTCAACTGGGATGTTTTAACAGCAAGCAATGAAATATTAGAAAGCACACACAAGTATGGTTAGTTTTCATAAGCTCAACACGCGCATAATATTTGATTTCGTCGAAATATTTCATTCAGACCTATTCGTTGTGGTTAGTACCGACAATACACATTACATGAGTGATAAGCCGACTTTACAGACCAAAGATTTTGAAATTTCTGTTTTCAAATTAATATTGTAGCTATTAATTACTGGTTCCATTTAATGCACAAAATATTTACATTTTTTAGCAAATGCACAAATTTTGATCTCAAGTCAGTATCAAATATTATAGTGACTTCAAGTCAAGTAAGTCTTGTGTAGAAAAAATCTATATAACTTTCACCATACAAAATTCAAATACCTCTAAAGTCTGGTCTTCTCCAGTTATCACGAAAATTTACGTCTTCAACGAAAATTATTGAGTATCCAGTTTTTCAGAATTCACTCCAATGACTCACCCTATCGACGGATGTGGGTGCACCAATTTTTAGGAACTCTTAAAAACCTTACATCTAAATGATCATACTTCTCAACCCCTTTTAATGTTTTCAAAATGCACAGAACTCTGATAATATGAAACTGAAGAAGTTAATTTTTCCTTAAATTTAAATACAAACTAAAGTATCGACCTTCAGTTCGATCAGCCTATATATGTTTATTTGAAAGGCGAAGGACCATATCAGCAAGATACAATACACACATATTTGACTATCAAGGAATAGTAGTAAGCAGCAGAACGATGAAAGGATCAAAGTTCTGCCTAAAGTTGTGTCCTACCTAAATAGTCAAACCTACTCACTATAAGGTTTGCTCGAGTGTGCTGTGGTACTCCATATACGAAAGAAGGGGAATGCATTGCATGTAAGCATCTTTGTATGCTACATAATACGATCCCATGCTCATGTAACTTAAGCACTTCACTGAAATGTTGAAATATTGCCTCCTATGTGTTCAAATTTTCTGATAATTCAGCTGAAAAGTATTTTTAGCAGTGGAATTATTTTCTTTTTACAAACATTTCTACTGTACTAGGCATGCATGAATTTTTTTGTCGTCTCAGTGCATTTTTGTAAACATTTGCATTATTCAGATCGCACTTAAGTGCGCAATAAGTAAGAAATGCATACATCATCTGCTGCTCGAGTGGTCACTTTAAAGCGAATAATCTACAAGGTTTTGTAAACCACAGAACAGATAATGTCTCCTATGATTGCTTATGTTCATTCATCCCATTTAGTTCGTACGGAATGCTAGAAATATTCGTGTAACTGAATCTGTCTGTATACTCAAAGTCGCAAGAATTTTGAGTGTAGGGTCGTGTAAGAGCTGATCTTCTTGTTTTCGTCTCGTCTATAACTAACATGCTACACTAGCTGCACTTTACTACTTTGGGAAACATGCGTACGCAATGCATACTATAGGATGAACGTTTTTTGGAGAGTTTGCTCTGATTCATGAAATGAAACCATTGTCCCTATACCTAACTAGCCAATGCAACACTACAGATGTTTGTCAATTACTGTAATTACAGATGAGTAAGGCCATGGTGCCTTTTGCATACAGACTTGTGGTTAGGAAAAATTATTTTTTTGCTATTATAGACCAAGACAAATGGCTCGGTTGAGACTGTCAGTTCAGATTCTGGGCGGCAGTTAGTTAGCATAGAAGTAGAAGTAAAATAACTACTGCAATTTAGGGTGCAAATGTTTTCATCAGCTGCATTTGTTTTATGACTTTTTTATAGTTATATCCACTCAACCCATGACTGAAATAGTTGATGCATAAAGCCAAAGCCATATGTAATAAGAATCGTATGACAAAATGATAATCTGCATATGGAAAGAAAAAACACACATTTATTAAAATACTTCATTTCTCTGGATAATAGACACGATTAAAAACAGATGGGTATTGAAAAGCTCATTTTAATAATATATAATAATATATAAGCATTAAATTGGTTCTGTTTTGAATCCCCTATTGTTTAGACAACCTTTTCAGTCTTTTTCCCATCCACAATAACATTTGGTAAGGAATCACAGAGTTCTTGGACTAAGAGATCCGGCTCTTTCTCACAATTGGCAATGATATAATTCTCAATCGAGTTATTATTAATTGTATCAGCTATAAAAATATCTTGTTGTAGACTACTACTAGCTTTGAGTTCCAGCTCTGTTATTTCAAGAAGACATCGACTACAACAGCAGTCAAAGTAGAATAAGGTTTTTAAATCTAATCGTCTTTCAACGACCGGTGTATCAACATTGGTATAACTGATTGTTATCATTTCTCCTGATAATATAGTCCTTTTGGCACGAATGATGATTTTGAGTGTGAAAGACGAGTCTTCATTTTGGTTTAGTGGCACTTGTACGATCTCTTTTGTAGTATTTGGATCACAGTTATGTGCGAAGAGTGACGTTTTGTCATACAAGATGGTAGCATACCTGCAAGACAACAAAGAACCATTTATGTACAGTGAGAAAACTGATTCTCGTTAGTATTTTGAAATAATTTTTTACCTATTAGTATATTGATGTCCCCAAAACGTGTTCACAGATAAAATACCAATCACTTTGCTTACAATATCCGAGTCAAAAACCTCCTTCAAGTTACATAAATTCAAAATGAAATCCATGGTAGTGTTCTCCATTTTCAGCGTTTTATCGGTTCCATTAGCTCGTGCTGCCTCATGGTGTTCATGTTCCATGACCCTTTCCCATATCTTTGGGTCTTTATCTTTCAGCAATAGGCATCGCAATACTTCCAAGCTAAAATAGTCATCTAACGATCCAGTGCATTTGACTTTGTTGGCTGTAAGAATCTCACATTCGTTTTCTGAATGCATTGGATTCTGCAAGTATACCAAGGATAATTAAATTAACTGCGTGCATTTGTAAATTACAAGTAAAGGTAAAGCTTTTAAATAAGCCTACATATACCATTTCGCATTGTTTATTACAAATAGGCCATTTGCATTTGGAGCATTTAGCGGAAAAACTGATATCCGTGTAACATGCAAGACAATATGGAAGTCGATCAGAGGGACCATATGGAGACATAGTCAAAGGTATTTCCTCAATGATTATTTCTCCTTCCAGAATTGTGCGGGAAGCAACCACGTAATTCCCATAGATGGGACTATTTTCAACTTTTCCTGGTCCTGGAAACTCAATTGAGACGCTTCCCGACATTTCACTTTCCTTCATAGCATTCATTTTCATATTGCAAAAATATGTTTCCACGTTTTTGCAAGTTTTACAGTGATTCGGAATCCAACTTTTACAAAACAAACACGACTTATTTATGGGGCTCATATGACACAATTTAAAAGTAGCAGTTATATTTCACCCTTCCACTTTTCTAGTTAACTAACTAGCTGGGAATAAACTATTATTGCTAAGGCACTGTTATGTTATGATTATAAACTCAACTGTAGGGAACTTGTGCATAATGTTTGCAAATGAAAGGTGAATGCAATTTAACCACTGCTGAAACTTTTCACCTGCGGGCACCGACAGACAGACAGATGGGAACTTGTAGATCTGTGTGCGTTTCAATATGGTAGACTAACTTTCAAGTTCATTAATGAATCCGATTCACTCGTATGATCATTAAATGTTATGAGTTAAAGTGCTGTAAAATCGAGCATAGAGGTTAAAACATTTACTTCGTTGTGTAACTAACTAACGAAACTAGATCCTTAAACAAGCAAAATCTTAAGTTGGCTACCACCTGCCACGTTGCCTCAATCTTCCTACTGTACTGCTAGCTATAACTACCTACAGTACGCAACCAGACTGACAGATTCAATGTACTGCAAGTTGATCCAGTTTTTTCCGGATTTTCTGTACGCACAGGCGGACGGTAAGATTGGGTGGAAAAAAGGGAGTAAAACTTGGGTTTCTGTGGCCATGTGTGAAGCATGTTGCATTTACATTGTTTTGTATTTTGTAGCATTGGATTGTGAAGATGAGATTGGGATCCCACATTCTGAAAAAAATGGAAGAAATAATGCATGCATAATCTTATCAAAATTATTGTACTGTTTATAGTTTTTCCAAATTATGAATCAGTGCAGATAATACTTGTTCGCATAGCATACTTGTTCATGGTCATATGTTCGATTTTTGGGCAGCCCAGTTGCCAGTTTTGTTGTACACCATTTCGCTAAAAGTGGGCTAATGTGACGTCAATATCCATTACTTGTCTAGTCAAGGTATTGGTATTTAGATAGTGTGAAAGTGAAAACTCGCTTAGCCTAGCTACTAATGAAATTCAAAGTCGGTTAGACACTTTTGTCTAGATTTAAATACGAATGGGTCATCGCGTCCTCCGAAAATTCGACCGGAAATTGGCGAGGAGTCAATACCATTAGCGTTATTGGCCTGGTCTTGGGCAGACTAATAAAGATAACAGATTTCGACCATTTTAACAGTGGATGAATGGCGCAGTCTATTGTTCCCTGTGTACAAAATCACGATTCAGTGCAGGAGAGTGCATAGGGACCAAGGTATAGGAATTAGGAATAAAGAATTCTTATACCCTGCCTAGGGACTATGAAGACCATTCAGCTCATTTCCGAATACAATTATTAAACTGAATTTTATATCCGAGTCAAAATTAAAGTTAGCTAGAGTAAAAGTTAAAGTTGTAGAAGTCTCTTTTAAACAAAAAAACATGTGCATGCGTTATATTTCCTGATTCATACACTAAATGTAAGGTGTTTTGTACTACTGCCATTGACCCGGTTATGCAGTAGTATAGATAAATCACTCCACAATCTTATCCAAATCCAACGATTGTGTGTACGAGGAGCAAAAACTTCACTGTCCCAAGTTAAATTAAGTATATGATGAAAAATGCTGAATCTTGCTTACCTTTTATGCCTCACTACAGAAGAATATTCCGTCGAACCTAATGCAACAAATATGATCCTGATCAGAACAATGTCATTTTATATAAAATGTCGATTGGTCTGTATCTGCAATGTAATTCTTTATATAAATGCAAGCTATCAAGCAATCCATTATTTTTTTAAATCACTTTTTGTTATTGGAATATGAATGTTGAGAATCCGTTGTGGAAAACAATTGAGACGAGTAACTGAAAGTGAGCTTCATTGGCTACCTTAGTTTCTGCTTCTATCAGTATAGTTCGGCCTACCATGAAATGGATAATGGAGAGATTAAGGATTATATAATACAATATAAGTTATGATACATTGTTAATATCATAAACTA
>Ga0210040_10010264_pt1 | contig 10770 bp, 3 predicted proteins | sample CryGeyCG12114_NA_FD_185462 | JGI IMG/M metagenome (GOLD analysis project Ga0210040, IMG submission 185462) | Groundwater microbial communities from aquifer - Crystal Geyser CG19_WC_8/21/14_NA (SPAdes) (version 2) | ecosystem: Environmental > Aquatic > Deep subsurface > Groundwater | place: USA... | reverse complement strand
AATTTTTTTTATGTGCTTTTGGATTATCTAATATGAATTTCTCCTTATTAATATTAGACGTAGTACAATTTATATTTACAATTTTAAACTAATATAATTTGCTTTATATTTATATATTGTTAAGTGATAAAACACCTATACATTGCATTTTATGATACGTTATTTTATAACTTCTTTTCTCAACACTTTTTAAAATTTCTAATTTTAACTTTATCTACTATACATATTTCTAATGTTTTTCTTACACTTCTAATGAAGACTTATAAATGGCGTAGAAACATTATCTTTAATGTATTTTAACTACTATATGGATTTATTTTAACTTATGAGTGCAGCTAATTTTCTTCTACTTTTATGTTGCATTTAGAAGTTAGTAATATTTGGTGCTTATGCATTAACTTATATCAGGAAATTTACGTCAACGCTTTGAGGCCGGAATAAAGTACTTTATATCTTTCATCATTAATGTCGGTTTTAGCTTCTTACAGGTATTATAATATTATATGATATTTTTTGGTACTATTAGTGTTCGTGTAAATTAGTATTTTAAATTAATTTCATTACTCCAATGGTTCCTTTCTACTACATTACATCTTTGTATTTCTTTTTTAATTGCTTTATCAATTATTTAAGTTTTCTTGCTGCTCCTTTTCATTTATTGGGCTGGCGATGTTTATCAAAGTGGTACTCCTATTTGTAATTTCTTATTTTTCAATTATTCACTAAATGTGGTGCTCTTTTATATCCTTTTATTTACTTTGTGGAGTTTTTCCTGTTATCTTTTCCTTTTATTAGCAATATTTATCATTATTGTTGGTTGTGCTTCATTATTTAATTGGTACTTTGCTTGCTTTTAGTCAAACTAATGTTAAAACGTCTTTTTGCTTATAGCTCTTGTTGGACATTCAGGTATTATTCTCTGTTTTTCTTTCTTATGGTCACTTTTCAATCTTTTTTTTGTGCTTCTTTTTTATTTTGCTTGTTATTTCTCTTATGGCTCTTTTATTTTTTTCTTCTTTTACAATTAGCTTCTTTTTTCTTCTCCTTTAGTTGTTATTTGATGATATTAAAGATTTCTTCTTTTTTTACTTCTTCTTCTACATCTTCTTTTTGAATTACATTTTATTGTAAATCTTTTATCTTTTTACTGGTATACCACCTTTTCTTAGGCTTTTTTTCTAAATTATTTGTTTCTTGAACAACTTCTTTTTTTATGGGTCTGATTTTCACTTTTCTTCTTTTTTGTTGTTTGTTCTCTTTTGAGTGCTGTTTATTAATCTTAAATTTATTATGTGTTCTTTGGTCTATGCGTAACTATTCGTAGTTTTTTTTATTCGTAAAGCTTCTTTCTTTGTATATTTCTTTTATTTTAATACAAATGTGCTTTTATTTTATTTTTACCTTTTATTTCTATTTCCTTTTTTTATAATTCGTTTTTCTTGCTTTTGCCCTTTAAATATAATCTTATCTCAACGTCCCTTCCTAAAGGCGGGACTTTCTAAAGCAAGAGTACGAGTTGGCCCATTTAATTATAATGAAGTGATTGATGCTTAATGAAACCATATTTATTTATACTTTTTCATTTACTTATAACCCTTTAGTTACTTTTCCTTATTTCGTCAGTACTCTTTATTTCTTTTTAATTAGTTGTTTAATAAACTTATAATAAAATCATTAATATAGAAAATTAAAAAAATAAAGTATAAATAATACAGAAAATTAAAAAATAAAGAAATAAAGTATAAGTAATACAGAAATTAGCCTTTAGAATATTAAATTTATCATCTCTTATATATTTTCTTCCTAAAAGGATGCTAAAGCAAGGAATGATAGGAAGGGAGGACTAAAGGAAGAAATAAAGTATAATCGTTTAAATATGAATTCATTACGCCTGTTGGTTATTTTCTACGAATCACTAAAGATATAGGTGTTTTATGATCTAATCTTTGCATTATTTGCGGGTTTAGTAGGTACTTCATTAAGTTTATTAATAGATTACAATTAATGTTTCCAGGTAATCAAATATTAAAATGATAATTATCAATTATACAATTCAAATTGTAACTGCACATGCATTTGTAATGATTTTCTTTATAGGTAATGCCAGCATTAATAGGAGGTTTTGTGAAATTACTTTATCCATTAATTTTTAGGTGCACACAGATATGGCAATTTCCAAGATTAAATAACTTATCATTTTGGTTTATTACCACCAGCATTCATTTGTTTAAATAATTAGTATATTATCAAAGCATTGGTGCCGGTACAGGATGGACCAGTATATCCTCCATTATCAGTTAATATTAACACATGCAGGACCTTCTAGTTGATTTTAGCAATATTTTCATTACATTTAAGCAGGTATGCATCATTATTAGGTTCAATAAATTTTTATCACAACAATATTATAATATGAAACATCCTTGGTTTAACAAATACTAAATTACCATTATTTTCTTTGGGCATCTTTAGTAACTTCTTATATTATTATTATTAAGGCTTACCAGTATTAGCAGCATGCTATTACAATGTTACTTAACTGATAGAAATTTTAAATACTACTTTCTTTTAGTCCTGCAGGTGGTGGTGTATCCTATATTATATTCAACATTTATTTTGTGTTTTTTGGTCATCCTGAAGTCTACATTTTAATTTTACCAGGTTTTGGTATTATTAGTCTAAGTAGTATCTTATGGTAGTTCTCGTCCAATTTTTTGGTTATATGGGTATGTGTATATGCTATGTGTTCTATAGGGATTATTAGGCTTTATTGTATGGGCACATCATATGTATACAGTAGGTTTAGTATGTTGATACTAGAGCTTATCTTTACTGCTGCCTACTTGTATTATTGCAGTACCTACCGGTATTAAGATCTTCTCTTGCTTGCTACTTTATGGTCTGGTTTTTATTATATTAGATGTTCCTTATGCTTTTTGCTTTAGGTTTTATTATTCTTTTTAACAATTGGTGGTTTAACTGGTTATTGTATTAGCTAATTGCTAGTATTGATGTTGCATTTACATGATACTTATTATGTTAGTAGCTCATTTTCATTACGTTTTTATCTATGGGTGCTGTCTTTGCTTTTATTTTCAGGGTTTTATTTCTGGTTTCTTAAAAATTTACTGGTCGTCATTACCATCGTCGTTTAGCTGAAATGCATTTTTGGACTCTTTTTATTGGTTGTTAATCTTACGCTTCTTTCCTATGCATTTCTTTAGGTTTAGCTGGTATTGCCTCGTCGTATTCCTGATTTACCTTGATGAATATTCTTCTTTTTAATAGTATTGCTTTCTATTGGTTCTGTTATTCTCAACAATTTCTGTTTTTATTTTTCTTCTTCTTTTATATAAATCTTTATATGAAGATGTAAAATAAGTTTTTTATTAATAATTTCCATTAAAATATATCACAATTTTATTTATCCTCAACAGTAATATAATATAAATATATTACTATATATATTTAAAATATTTATATTATTTAATAACGCCTTTATACTATTATCACTCTTGGTCGCGCAGGGACTCCGGTACTCTGGGACGAAGGGATAAAAGCACAAGGAAGGACTACTTTATAAAGAAAAAACAAGATAAAGATTTACACGAATTATATAATAGATTTATAATTATTAAAAAAGTATTCGGGGGAGGAAAGTAGTTTCAATTGGCAAAACGCAAGTCTCCAAAACTTTAATTAAGGGTTCGATCCCCTTCTTTCCGGAAAATTATTCTTTCCTAGAGCGGCTCCATTATACTTATCCTTGCTTTACTAAAAGGACAAGGAGGGATGACTCGAAAAAAATCGTATATGGAACACACTAATACTAATATAATATATAGAGAAAAAGCTCACAGTTATCATATGTGTACATAGTAGCCCATGGCCAATACACAGTAGGGTTTACATTATTAAGTATCAGTAATAGAATTTGTTGCTAATTTGCATGAACATGTAAAGAAGTAGTTTTTATTTAAACATTTAATATTCATTTTATTATTAGTTATAGTAATAGAGATGGTGTTCAGATGTTACATACAGAAGCAACATACAGAAGGTAGACATACAAAAAAAATTCAAACTTGTATCAAAAGGGGATTTTTCCTTTTTTATTTTATCTGAAGTTTATGTTTTTTGCAGGATTATTTGGTTCATATATTTATATATATAACACATACCAAATATTTAGGATAGGATGTGAATGGCCACCAACAAGTTTATTTAGAAATGGACCCTATAGAAATTACCTTTAGCATAATGCATTTTTATTAGTATGCTTCAGGTATGTGGGGAGAGCTTGCGCATGTATGCTTTATCTTTAGGTTTAGGTTAGTTTAGCTACACATTTATATTACTGTTCTTTTAATTTCTAGGTTTTGCTTTTCCTAGGTGTTCAAATACATGTAATATATTAGTGCTCCTTTTTGGTATGGATGTATTCTATTTATGGTTCTTTATTTTTCTTTTATTACTGTGTTTTCATGGATTACATGTTTGTTATTGGATTAGTTTTTTATTTTAGTTCAATATTATTCGTCTTACTAATGGTGCTTTCACTCGTAATCATCTATTTAGGTTTTGATTCTATCTATTTGGTATTGGCTATTTCGTTGATATTATTTGGTTGATTTGTATGGGGTTCTTATTTATTATTATCCTACTATTCATATAATTTTATACTTGCTTTAGCAGTGAGCTTTTAGCAAGAGAATTTCCTTTAGGCTCTTGTCCCCAAGGGATAATCTATAGACATAAATTCCCTCCTTAATCCTGTCATTTCTTGCTTTAGCATCCTTTTAGGAAGGAAAGCTAAGCATCCCTCCGGGACAACCATAATTATAATTATCATTGTATATTAAAACGATATTTCAAAAGAATAATTTTCAAAGGATTTATCTTTATTCTTATTTATAACATTTCCGCATTTATTTGTTAAAAATATTTCTTTCATAGTTTCTTGTCCCTACGGGATAAGGCACTTGCTAAAGGAAACTAACTAAGTGGTAAGTAATTTTGTTTTTTGTAATTTAAACAAAAAGTATGTCGATAAAACACATATAAAATTTCCCCTGTTCTATCTAATGGTCAGGATAACAACCCTTTCACGGTGGACATACGAGTTCGACTCTCGTACAGGGGAGTAAAAAGTGCTATTTTATTTTGCTAAAGAAGTCCCTTTGGGACGGAGAGACTATACTTGGTCAAGGGTTTCAGTGTTTGGTGAAATCGATCGTTAATTTTTTCTTTTTTATTATGTTATTAAATATTTATTCCTCTTTAATTTATATTAATTATATTATTGTGTTTTTTAATTATTACATTATTTAATTCTATTTATATTTTATATATGAATAATGCTAGATTTGTCCCGAAGGGAGTCTTTTATGAGGGAACGTAGGGATAAATGACAGTGGTGGTACCTTAATAAAGGTAATAGCTTTTTTAATCCTAACATTGATCCACAATTTATTTTTAATAATGTTATTGTTGGTATTATAAGTATTGTTGCAGTCGTTGGATTTACTATAGATTATTTTACTAATCAGAATTATAGTCTTTCTAATGGAGGAGTGATAATAATAAATATTTATGTGATATTTTAATATAATTACTTCTAATTGAAAAGGATTATTATAATTTTCCTTCATCAGAAGTTTAAAAGCCACAGGGCATTGCTTTATTAACTCAATTAGAAACGTTACCAATCGCAATAAGTTTTAATGATTTGATTTATATTTTTAATGCTTCCCTGCTTGCTTTCCTTCCTTTAGGAAGGAGAGGAGTAACGTTCATATCAATACTTTTTTCATTAGAAACTAAAATGCTATATTTCAAATCTAAAAATCATATTTATCCCTTCGAGACTGCGGGACTTTTCAAAGTACAATTAAAACCCCGTTAGAAATACAAGAACATTATTTACATCTTTTAAATACAGCGATTAAATTACTTAAAATAAAATATAATTTACCTACTTAATATCCTTTTTTTTGAGTTTCTTGCTAATTGCCTTCTTCACATAAAAGATGAAAAAAACCAAATTTACTATATTTATAAATAAGCATATTAGTAATTTATATGTAAAAATGTAAATATTACCAAACAACAACAACAATTTTCAATATAATATTCTTTTATAATAATAATACTAGGGGAAATAGTTAAACTGGCATAACTTTGGTTTTGCACACCAACATTACGAGTTCAACTCTCGTTTTCTCCAAAAGCAATTCCGGGATATGGTGTAATCGGTTAACACCTCTGTTTTGGGAACAGGTAATCTCAGTTCAAATCTGAGTATCCCGAAAATTATTATTTTATTTTTATTATCTCATAAGGCTTGTCCTTTTATCCTTTCGCGACAGCGGGACTTCCTGTTAAAGCAAACAATCCCTACGGGACAAGGCGCATTTCGGGAACTGGTTATCTTAAAGATAAAAGAATCCCGCCTCAAGGATAAGGATAAGGTCAGGACAGCATTTAAATTTAATTATGGATAGATGGCTGAGCTCGGTTAAGGCATTAGTCTTGAAAACTAAAGTTTTTCGAAAGAAAACAAGGGTTCGAATCCCTTTCTGTCCATTCTTGTCGCTCCGTCCCTTCCTGCTAAAGCAAGGAATGATAGGAGGGCTAAAGGTTTAGGAAAAATATTATTATATTAAATAGCGATTCAAATACAATAAATAATAAATGAATACAAGAATCTCCATTTTCAGAACCAGGAAATTATTCTTTCTTATGGAATAATCGTATTTCAATGATTTTCTTTTTTTCTTTATAAACTTTGATATTTTTCTTTGTAATATACAATTTTTATAATGGTAATAGCAAGTACATAATAATTGAACAAGAAAGTGGATATTTACGAACATTTACAAGGAAATCCTTTAAAAAGATTAATATTATCTAAAGTCGGACATTATTCCCTTTTTAGAATTTGTATGGACAATATATTCCTAGTATAATATTAGCGAATCTTAGCTATACCTAGTTTTATATTATTATAATTTACAAGATACTGTTGCACATCCTATTTATACTATATAAAGCAATTGGTAATCAATGTGTTTTGGACATATGAGAACTAATGATTTTCCATGGGAACCTTAAAGAATTTGCTTTTTGATAGTTATATGATTACATGAAAGTGAATTAGTAACCAGGTGAATTGGCGTTTACTTGAAGTTTGATAATTATTTAGTTGTTCCTGCATAAAATGGAAATTCGTTTATTAGTAACTTCTCTGTGATGTTTTACATATGTTTTGCATTACCTTCTGTACAATGTTAAAATTGATGCTTATTCCTGGTCGACTTAATCTAATATCCTTTAATTTTTGATTTACCTGGTAATTATTATGGTCAATGTTTCTGAATTATGTGGCCCTAATCATGGTTTTATGCCTATCAATGTTTATGTTCAAACATACTAATTTTTTATTTTTTTTTGCTGCATTCTTATCCCGAAGGGACAAATATATTATAAGTTAAATTACTTTTATTTTTACCTACAACTTTGTTTTCAAAAAAAATTTAAAGCAGTGCTTAAAAAAAAATTAAATGGTATAACATTAAGCATTTAATAAGCGTTTTTCATATATATTTGTCGCTTCCTAAAGCTGGTATTAGCTATTATTGATGCACATGCACGCGGGGTTGTCCCTTACTCTCCTTCCTTTAGGATAAAGGCGGGATAAATAACGAGAATAGGAGATGTGTGGTGAAACAAGTTATCACACCAGGCTCATGACCTGGTATCTTAGGTGCAAGTCCTAACACATCTTAATACACCTTAAGAATTATTCTTGTCCCGTAGGACTTCCTTGTCCTTTTAGGAAAGCAGGAGGTATAGCTTAGTGGTAAAGCTCTGGTCTTTTAAACCAGCTACCTGAGTTCGATTCTCAGTGTCTTCAAAGTATTATATATTATATGGCTTAATGCTTAGGAAGATGCTGAGTGGCTAAAAGCGCTTGACTGTAAATCAAGTTTTCGTAAGAAAGCATAAGTTCGAATCTTATTCTTCCCAGAGGGACCGCGCCAATTAGACAAATATAGCCGTTTTGGCGGAATGGTAAACGCGGCAGTCTTAAAAACTGCTTTCTTAACTGAATTAAGAGTTCAAGTCTCTTAAACGGCAAATATAATGAGAACTGGCGGAATTTGGTAGACGCGACTGTTTTAGGAGCAGTTATCTTCATCGATTTGAGGGTTCTAAGTCCCTTGTTCTCAATTAATATTTTTGTCTAGGAGTTCCCTTTGTCCTGCTAAAGCAAGTACCTTCGGGATAAAAGGACAGGCGACGTAGCAGATAAAGCATTAAAGATAGTGTCTCTCTGGGACATTCTATACAATTGTTTCATAAAGTGTTTTCTTAACATTAGGTAATATTAAATATTGCATTTATTATATATTACTTTATTTGTTATTAACTTAAATAAAAAGCCATTTCATGGTTATATTGATAGAAGGGAGCTAAAAAGGATAAAGTTAAATATATAAATAAAATAGTCCCGCCTTTAGGAAGGGGTGTAGGGATAAAAATCAACTATGCGGTTATTATTAGATAAAGATATTTCAATGTTACACTACATTATGGAAGAGCTATAACATTCTTTTTATGGATTTGGAATAATACAATGCAAAATATGTATGATATTAAAGTAGGAATGAAGAAGAAATATTACAATGTAAAGAAATAAGTCCATTACAATTTAATACATTTAGATAAAGGATTAGGTAAAAAAACGTTTTCTTGTAGGAAGTTGCTTTAGAAAGAGAATTATTATTTAAAAACAACTTCAACTTAAAGATCAAATGCATATCTGAGCTATAAGACAAAGACAAGGTTTACCTAAATAGAGGACAACGTAACGCATAGTAAATGCGAAAACAGCGCGTAAATTAAGTGGCTTATGGGAACGTTCTCGTTATGCTAAAAGAATGAAAAGAGCCGAGAAAAAAAGAAAACAATTAAATTTCGAAAAAACCAATTTATTATCTTTTTCTTCTCTAAAAAACGCAAAAACATGCCTAAAGGTCCCTTTGGGACAATATAAAAGTTTAACTACTAAAAATAATAGATATCATACTTCTTCTTTTAATCAAAAGAAAAATAGAGGACATTATTTAAAAAAAAGTAAATAAAATCATCTTTATAATTATGTTATATCAAGCATTACCAGAATATGAATTTATACGTCAAAAGATAAAAAAAAATAAATCTATTAATAAAATATACAATAATAAGTTATTTAATATAAAGGCTATAGAGAAAAACAAAAAAAGAATCTTACAGAAACAAAAGCTATTAAAAAAACCTAATAGATTCTCAACTCAAAGACAATTACCTTTAGTACAACCCAGTATTATAAATAATACTACAACAAAGAAAATCAGGAGTTTAATAGGATTAAAAGCAAAAAAAAACTTATCCTTCCCTTCAGGCGGACAAAAAAGTAAATTAGTAATAGTTATATCAACCTATTACAAAGAAAAAAATTATTATGTTTTAACTTTAAGAACAAACTAAAAATAATTTATTTAGTAATTATAAGTACAACTACTTGTATCAAATGATGTTATTTAAATATTATTTATAAGAAACGTTTATTTAAATATAAGAAAAAAATACACTAAAAAAACCATGTTAAAAAAGCAAAAAAATTCTAATTTAAAATTGAATATAAAAGCAAGCTTAAAAGAAAAAAAAACCGCTTTAAAGAAAAAAAATATATATAAACATAGACATTTAAATACCTTAAAAAAAAAGCATGAATTATATAATATTTTGAGTATGAAATTAGCTTTAAAAAGAGCTAATTATAATGCAAATAAATTTAAAGTTTCAAAAGAATCTCAAAGTTTAAATAATCAAGCAAAAATTAATCGAAAAAGACAATTATTTTTGATTAATTATATTATAAAATTTATACAAAAAAAAACAATGACAAAAATGCTTAAAAACAAAGAAATTAATAAATTAAAAAACCAATTTCTTTTTAAGGAAAAAAATACTACTTTTAAAGAATATCTTTTTACTATATTAAATACTAATAAAAAATTAATTATTCCTAAACACGGTAGTGCTAATTATAAATATTTAGTTCAAAAGGCTAAAATCAAATTAAAAAATGAATTAAAAAAAACTAAAGCTAAATTATCACACATAAATATACGCTTATCGAAATTTAAAAAGCGTAAAGTAAATGCTTTAAAATATCAAACACATTCTAAATTAAAATTAGAAAGAGAAGCATTATTAAAAAAACAAAGAGTATTATCTTCATATGTCAAATTCTCCTTAAAGACAACTAATTTAAGAATTCCAAAAAAAATTAGAGAGAAAAACTGGAAAAAAAATATAAAAATAAGCTATGAACCAAGTCCTTCAGGTAAATCAAAAATCAAAGTCATTTTACGTATAAATAAATTTTTAAAACGTAAAACAACTCTTATTAATAAATTAGATCAATTAAAAAAAAAAATGATAAATAATTATGATTTTTTATTATATAATAAAGAAAAAACAAACAAAAAACAACAACCATTGAATGAAGAACATCGATGTTGCTATAAATAATTATAATTATTAACTATTATAAAAGACAACTACTTATTAAATACAGATTAATAATAAAAGATTTGCTTGGTCCAACAAGAAGTCTTTATTGAATCTTTTAAGCAAACAACATTTAATTCTTAGAGAAAAGTAATGGTTCAAATGATTGTTGCTGGAACAATTCGTACAAACACCTTTTGCATGTCTAAC
>Ga0210040_10010263_pt1 | contig 10771 bp, 4 predicted proteins | sample CryGeyCG12114_NA_FD_185462 | JGI IMG/M metagenome (GOLD analysis project Ga0210040, IMG submission 185462) | Groundwater microbial communities from aquifer - Crystal Geyser CG19_WC_8/21/14_NA (SPAdes) (version 2) | ecosystem: Environmental > Aquatic > Deep subsurface > Groundwater | place: USA... | reverse complement strand
TCGCGAGTGCTAGCGAACAGCCAGGTACTGTGCGACTTTTGCCCCGAGCTTAAACCTTCACACGAGCAGGATGCCGAGGCGCAAGCTCTCGAGGAGGCCAACGCTCGGAAGGTCAAGGATCTGCTACACGCCGTGAAAGTCGCTGCTCTCAGGGACAACCGAAGCGCTACAGAAACACTCGTCGAAGCTCAGAATTCGGACACCGGCGCTGTGCTCAAGAAGTTCCTTGACTACTATCTAAAGGTCTACGATAGCGATAAGTGGACTCCTCCAGAAGGGCAGGACGCTCGAGAATGGAGAGTCGACCAGGCGAGAATGCTCACAGAAAAGGCCTCACAGAGCGTTGGTACGCAAAAAGATCCTTTCGTGGAGTTGAGTAAAGACAGAGTCTCAGCTTCCACTCAGCAGAGGCAATGGGTTCTTCGAACATTCTCTGATATTCCGTCGAAGAACCAATTCACCGATGGTCGAGTGGCTGCAGTCTTAGCAGAGCTCAACAAACGTTGTCACGAGCTAGATCAGTCTCAAGATGCTGCGAAAGCCGCGATTTATGCACACTTCAAGCTCTGGCGAGACAAGTATCGACCTCGGTCAATGAGAAGCAATGCTGCTGGTGTGCCTATCCAGCTGCCCGAATGGATCAAGGGATTTGGTGACCCCGAAACTGGCGAGGTCTACGAGGACTGAATACTCCGTGGCTCTCAGATTCGAGGAGTAGCACAACAGCGAGTTGTGATTATCGAGAGGTTTTGCCAATTGGTCGTAGATCGGAGGTTGGCTACTCAAGCACTCAGGAGCTTCAACAAAGAATCGAGGAGTCAGGAGCTCAAGCAATGTAACGAGGAGCGAGCTTACAGAAGGCGGTTAGGCGCCAGTATCAGGTTCTACCTCGAGCAATCACGACACTTTCTGAGTAGTACGAAAATCAAATATGTTAGTATACGTACCTCCTCCTGCGCGATTCCCCTTCGTAGCTCAGCTAGTTCCTTCAAGCTTAGGACGTGTAAAGCCAAAGGTCAAAACTCAACGAACGTAAAGTATTGATCTCGAGTACATATTAAGATCGTGGATTTCGCGTAGAGTATACACTCCTCGAGAAGAACAACAAACGTCTAGCGAGTAGCCTTACAGCTTTGACTCTCCTCGTTTCAGATAGTAGAGACATACAGATACTAGATGTCTATACTAGCTGGTACAACATTCAATGGTGCTCGTGCACCAATATGATACTCGACGACTCGATGTCCCCTAGCTCGATATCTCTTTTCAGAATACGGAGGTCTTAATATCTGCAGCGCAACCTTGAGCGCCTGGTTACATCCTGGCGTTGCCCGTGGCTCGTTCGCTGTCTTGACGACATCGCTGAGCTGGGCAAGATGCGGATGCTGAGACAACTCAGGGCGTTGCACAAATGCTTCGAGCTTAGACCGCACGGATACTCCTGGTGCACAGTACAGTATGGAGGTACCGACAACAAGACCTCCTCGAGGATATTCAGCAGAGAGAAATTTGTGAAGCAACCAATGAGCATCTCCCGGCTGTAGAGGTAGTGCTTGTTGGACTCTCCGCGCTTCGTTCGCTTCGTTGATTTGTTTGGCACCTGCGCCAACTACCAGGCTCATGTTTGGCCGTGAACCCTGATGAAAGAGTCTTGTCGTGTAGAGACTCGATTTCAAAGTTGTGGGCCCTTGTTGTACGATGTTACAGCCGGTATGCTTAGACCAGAGCTCAAGAAATGCCGCTCGCTGTGGCTCGGCCATTGAGGTCTTAAGCTCGCGCAGACGCACAGTTGGAATCTGAGGTCCTAGAGTATTACCGAGACCGTCGCGAATATCTATACCTTCTCCGACGAAGTAAAGGTAACGTTTCTCGTCCTTGAACGGGGTGAAGACTTCGGGGGGAAGGATGAGTCTGCCCTTGTCCTTGCCGTTGTATGGAAGCTCAAACGTTTGTGACGCAATCGGCGACCATTTTAACACAAGAGCAGCGCTTGGGTAGCTCTTAGACCATGAGGACACATAAACTTCTGAGCCGTCTCCATTGAATGCCTTGGGCTGTCGTCGTATCTTGTTCTCGACCTGGTCGCGAAGTTTCCCAAACAAGACTGGCTCTTTCGCAGCCATCAGCGAGTAAATAAGACCGGCTACTCGTCGAGATAGCTCTGCCATAGAATAGCTCTTGAGCTTCACGAACAGCCAGTTCTGTAACTCTTCATAAGCATCAGTCGTCTCTAGCGGTGACGCAAAGAGACTAAGCAGCTCCTCTATGCTTCCTGCGTGCTTGCGTATGCTGTGAACATTCTCGATCTCCCACGAATCTTGACCAATCTTTTGCAATTGGTCGCGCGCGTGTTGCCATATCACCACCCGCTGTCCGAAAGCATCGTCTAGCTCGACTCGCCTGCGTTTGGTCTGACCACTTCTTTGCACCTGGTATTTCTCAGCGAATGCTTCAGTGGTGCTCGAGCTTACTGTGCAAATCAGTAGATAAGGATCTATTCGCGGAATTGCCGCTCTTGTCGACCGTGATAATTTCTTCTTCGTTGCTAAGAATAGCTTCTGGAAGGATGAATGAGTGCTTAAGGTACTGTCTAGTGTGCGGACGACTATTTCGCAGAGGCCACGCTTGTCTAGATCAGTGTGCGTGTGAAGAACCCGGAGCGCGGTTGACATCGCTAACTAGGCCACTGTCAAAGTCATATGATAGACATCGTTGAAAGTTCTAAGGTCGAAGACGCCGTACGAGGCGGCGTTGGGGTGATAGGAGGCTATTGCGATCGTACAGCAATTGCGGCGTGCATATGCAGGTACCTCGGGGCCAGCGTACTCGACGATATGCCAAGTCCCAACAGAGCTGAGGAACTGGGCGCCGGGGGCGTCTCCACCCTCGAGGAAGGAATTATCTGCGCATCTCGACACTTGCCGGCTCCATGTGACTGTGATGACTGGACTGGCAGCGTGTAGATAAGTCCTGAGAAGTGCTAATACCTCGGGTAACGTCGAATCGCTGAAAGTCTTCTCGGGCCACTGGTACATGTCCACCAGCGGTAAGAGCCCCGATCCGTGGAGCTCTTTAGCTTGCCCGACAGGCCACTCGCGCTGCTCATGCTCCAGCATATAGAAGAGCTCAAGTGGCGCACTTGCCATGCGGTTGGTGAACGTGTCGCCGTCGAAGAAGGCTGTCGCACTCCGGAACGCTTCTTCTGTAGGATCGTGAGCTATTGTCACAATCGGGCACCACGTTGTGCCTATAGCAAATTGTGGCATAGCTTGTCGCTCAAGTACTTGTTTGTATTCGTCCGTCATCTGCCAACCAGCTAGCTGAGTTCTTGTGTAGCTCTGAGCGTTTGAACCATATTCACGAACAAGGTAATCGTAGGGCCAAGTTGCTGGCACTGTACGTTCGAGAGCGGCAAATGCGTGCATATCTAATCTTGCAATTTCGTGTGCCACCTCTTGACTCGGTGAGCAATCCGGGTGCTTGCCTCCTGCCCTTGTGTTTAGCGAACTTGCTGTGTCTAGCAGCGCGATTGTGATCTGCTCGCGGAGGTCGGTGACTGAATGGTGTACATTCCCAGTCGTGCGTGCTCCTACCAACTCGAAGACTTTGACACTGGCTTCGACCTCGGGGAATAGCTGCTTGGTTATCGTCGAGATGAAGGCATTGAAGTTCAGATCCTCACCGCTCCGTCTCTGCTCACGTAGCCGGTTCAGCGGCATATTCGTGGTCATGCCGCAGTACCTGACCCAGATTGTTCTCTGTTCACCGAGTGTATGAATCTTCCTTAGCAGTAGATCAACCCTGCCATTGTGGATGTGATAGTTCTTGGAGCTTGCGAAACTCGCCAGGACTTCGCGGAACTGCAGGACGGTGTACTGGTAGGAGCGGATGTAGAAACAGCAATGAGGATGAGCGATAGGCTCATCGTTCGGCAAGCATTTTCGAAGAGAAAGCAACTCTTGGAGTTGATCGTCTGACACCTGTAACGGGTGTTCTAAAAGATGTAGCCAAACCTGGGCGTCGGACTTGGGTTGTGGCAGGCACCAGTATAATGAATCAATTGTGAAAGGTCCGAGGCGAATACCAGCTTGTTGGAGTCGATCAACTAGCTCTCTGAAGACACAAAACTGCAGTTGCTGAGTAGATGGGTCTTGAGGTTGAGCAAGTACTCGCTGAAGTCTCGAATCAGTCGAGGAAAACGAAGGACTTCGACGTGAAGCAGAGAACAGGCGTTTGAGCTCCGGAAGAGTTGGTTGGCTCGAAGACTTTGTCTGACCTCGCCTATGTGCTCGCCATGCTGGTAGCCGACGCGCCGAGTCGGGCGAAGAATCACAGCGAGCAAGTGCCAGAGATCTCGGCATAGCAACGTGAACAGAGAACAGACATTAGTCGATCCAACCTCAAACAGTGTGTCCGAACATGGCTCGGGTGGTAATCAGAGCCCGGAAGCAGAATCTTGTCGAGTCAGTGAACGCGTTCACTTGTGAGCAGGCAAGAGCTCACATCCAGGTTACCATGGCAGGCGCGACTTGCGGATATCCTCAGCGAGTTACTTGCGCGCCGAGCCGTTGCGTTCTTTCTTAAAACATGAATAGTAGGCTCGTAAGTCGGTTTCACACTTCGAGAAGTTGAGTTGCGCGACTATGAGAGTCATCTTCAGCTCTCTCATCAGCGTTGATCATAACGTCCGTGACCAGCACACGAGTACTTGTACACCAGCTGTTTATATATCCTTTAGCACTCAGATGACTCGATGGACGCTTACCAACCTGTAATGCGATGCGGTTCAGCGGCACAATTCTCTGTCTCAATGTTGCATAATGCCTGCGAACGTTTGCTGGCACCTACGGTAGGATGCGCCGCAGTTGTGTTCGGCCTGGGCCCATGGAGTGTCGTCCAAGTGGTCGAGTGAACATATATAGCGACGCGTGCGTGCGTCTAGTGCATGCTTCTTTGATACGAGGAGCTGGAGAACTCTGAAAATAACTCTTGCACAACTTGAACGGCCTATTGGCAGCCTAGCATACCGAGACGAGTGCACTGAGATTACTACCGACTTGACGTAGCGAGGCGCCTATTTACTAGTATAGTTGACGGCGACGCCTCGACTATTGAAGTGATTTAGTTAGAACATTCAGCACACTACAGCAACTGCTGTTATTCTGAAGCTACCACCAACCGAGACTCTAATTACCCCTCACTGGATTGATCTTTCAGTGCCTCCTACTTCGCTTGTTGCGCTGTGGCTCGCTGGGAGGAGATGGAGTCCTGGCGACTAAGACTTCGGCTGCTTTTCTCTTAGGTGCTGGCTGACTTGCGCCCTGCTTACTGCTCTTCTGTGGGGCCTTGCCTTTGCCTTCTTTCAGTGCTCGCCGATTATCGCCGTATTCGCTGCCCTCACGTTGTGCCTGCTCTTTGTCCTCGGCGCGTGCTTTGCCTTTGCCTTCGTAACCAGAATCGTTCCCACTGTCAAATGCGCTTGGCGGGGCAAGACCGTTCTCGATGTCAATTTCCATCAGCGGGTCTGCATCAGCAGGCACAACGTTCGCCGGTGCCTCGTTGCCATTAATCCTCCAGATCGTCCTCCAGGCCTGTACCTTCTTCGGTTTCATTGAAATGGTCTCTCTCTTTCTCTCGCTCATCGAGCCTGGCCTTAAAACACCCATTGCAACCTTAACACTCGTGTCGCACCCGGAGGCGCCCGCGGCTGCCTGTAAAGCTGTTGCTGCTATATCCTTGAGATTCTGTTTCATCGGGTGTGCCGCATAACGGGGTAGATCCAGGAATCCTTGTAGTCGAACCCACATACTATCAGCATTCGCGAACTGAACTGGCCGAGCGAGATTGCAGTCGCTGCGGTCCGGGTAGTGCTGCTCGAGGAATTTGTGAAATAACCAAAGTGCGTCTCCCGGCTGTAGTGGAAGGTTGTTTCGAACTTGGCGTTCCGCTGTGACTTCTGACAGAGAATAGCCGCCATTCGAGCCAATGTCCATTGCCATGTTCGGGCGTCGTCGAGGCTGGAAGAACTGCGCCGGATATCGACTGCCATCGTCGACTGTAGCCGACAGTTCTTTCTTGACTTCTGCTTCCCCCGGCTCTGCTTCTTTTGGCGAATGGTATAAGGCATCGTTAGGATCTAGTTTAGTCTCCCGAGCCCACAATTCAAGGAGTTTCTCCTTCTTCTGCCCTTCGAGGCTGATCCTGGTAGTCTCGAGCGTAACGGTGCAAGGACTCATCGGTGCCTTGAGAGTTAGACCTTGCGCGTTTCGAATATCGATGCCCTCGGGCACGAACCACAAGAACCGGCTGTCATTTGCATGGTGCGAAAGACAAAGAGGAGGTAAGGATAGCTCGTTCTTACGATCTCGTGTATAGCCATACAAGTTGTATGTACCCTCATGGTCTGTCCAGCTAAAGACGAGTGTAGCGCTTGCTTTCAAGTTGTTCCACGACACGATCTTGACTTCGCAGCCCTGTAACACCTCGCCGATTTTGTGGCTACCTTCGGGCTGTGCCGTACTGTCTCCTGCTGCGCTCAGTCTCTGGAATATTGGCAGTTGAGGTTCTTGCTTGTACATCAGTCTTGTAAGCGCCGCTTGACCTAAGGCGACGGCATCGTCGAGTCGTGACTTGTGAAGTGGTATCTTGGCCTTGATCCAGCGCTCTAGTTGCCAGCGTGCCTCGACGACAGCCTCTTCGTTTCGAAGCCAATCAACATCATCCACATCACACTCGGGCCCTGCGTGGATTGCCAGCAGGTGAGGGATATCCTTTGCCTGCTCCGACGCCCTCGTTGCTTCAAGGTAATACAGGTGGTCCTTTCGGACACCTGCAGCCCAGACACTGATAGCAGACGCCGAATAACCTGTTCGCCGAGTCTTCAACGGACCGAATTGCCTTAAACCCAGTCTCTGACCCTGTCTCTTGGCCTCAATTGTGTTGTGATCGTGTAGGGCCCATCCACATTCCATCATCATTTGCAGCTCGACTCTTGCGGCTTCCCAGAGTTCTGCTTTTTTAACCATAGCGGCTGTGCTGACTTCGTCGAGCTGCAGTCTATCGTATGGTCCTCGGATGTCTTGGGCTCTCCAGGAAGTACTCAGCGCGGCTGACCCTTTGTACAAATTGCAGAATGTCTGCAATACCTTCTGGTAGGCCTTACCAGTACTTGTTCCCTGACCAAGAACCTTCTCGTGCTCTTTGACAATGTCGGCGAGAAAGTCCTTCTTCTTTCGTGTGCTGCCTCGTGGTGAGCGCAAGGCGATGGATGTTGTCGCCCAAGCCATAGCTAAAGTGAACGCGAATGTCTCGACGAAGGTCCCTGGGTCTAGCTTCCCATACGAGACACAACTCGGGTGATAGCAGGGGAACACAATCACACAGTCCTCCTCGTCGAAGCTCGAGCCGACACCTGCTTCGTCGTCTGCGGTAATCTCGCTGTAGTACCGGACCAGGGGCTTGCCGACCAAGTTGCGCAGGTCGCCCTTCCTAATGCCTTGGTCGTGCTGGAAGTTGCCAAGTGCCACGCTCGATGTGTATTCGCTGAATGTGATCGTGACCAACGGGTTGACAGCTTTGAGATAGTCTCTCATCAAGGCCATTGCCTCCGGGAGATCGTTTCTCGATCGCCGTGTCCAGTTGAAAAGATCGTTGAACGGCAGAAAGTGTTCGTCGAAGAGGCTCTTCACAGTCGACGACTGTCCCTCGATATTGACAAAGAAGGAAAGCGCTTCGGAGACCAGCTTGAACGTGAAGCTTTTAGTGTCAGAGAACTTCTGGGCGTGCTGGTAGCCTTGCAAGGTGACGGAGTCAGCGAGCATCACCAGGGGCGTCCACTCTGTACCTTTCATTCTTTTCGGTATGCTTTGCTCGACGAGCGTGTCTATGAAGTCGTCGGTAAAGCTGTTGCCCCAGGTCCCCGTAGACTCTGGACGTGAGCGTGCGTATCTCGCGGTTTTGGCAGCCCAAGCTTGTAACTTGGCAACCACCTCAGGTGAGCATGGCTCGGTCTTTCTTTGTAGCTGTTCGATACTTTCCCAGCGGATTTTGCTGAGCTCTTTCTCTAGGTCTCTAGAGAACTCAATGGGCACATGTAGTCCACCGGCTTGTTTGTTCAAGAGGATGCCATGGCCGAATAGCGCGATCGCACTCTGCTCCCGGACATCGCTGATTGACTCTGCGAGACTGCACTCCTCGGGCACTTCAGCTCTAACAAATTCGAAGACATTGGCAGAATTGGTGATCTCTGGGTATATTGTCTGGGTCGCCTGCAGCACATTGCGTACCCCAGTCTTCCACTCTGCGGTGCTCAAGTCCGCTAGATGCCTTTTCCAAGGCGTGCCGTTCGTTCGCCCGATATAACGAAGGTAGATTGTTGTATCGGCTGCCACACTCGCTAGCACAGACCGCCACTCGGCAAAGGAGTCGAGCATGATGCCATCCTGCTGAAGGTATTCCATCACATCTTCTAGCTGATATGCAGCATATTTGAAAGACCGCAGATAGAACACGATAGACTTGTCTTCTCTAGCAGATTGCTTGATGGTATATCGGAGGGAAAACATACTTTGCAGCTCGTCGTCAGTAATCTGCATCGCGAGTCTGGGAATGTCGACGAGCGCTTTCCATAGCTCGGCGTCTGACTCATTCTGAGGTAGGAGAAAAGCGAGAACCGCAGGCTCTTGGATCAATCTCAGAGAGCTTTGAAGGCCCTGGGCCTCGAGCCGGCTCTGAATAGTAGAGAGCACCCATTGCCTTGAGTCAGAGTTAGTAGTGGCATGAGGAGTAGTCCGTGACCGCTTCTGCCGCTCGCGCAGCTTCGTGTATGTCGCTAGGCTAGGCTGTGTTGCTGCTGGGGCTTTGACCCGCTTCGTTGAAGAGGTTTGCTGGTTCATTTTGACAATGACCGGACGAGACCAGAGAAAGCAATTCGGTTATGCACAAAGGGCATTGTATGTATTAGTAGGATTGCATATCTTTTGCCTATGGCTCTGCTAAAACCGCGCTAAAACATTTTGTTGAGGCAATTGTGAAGGTTTTAAATTCAGAAGACTGTACATACTGTCATCACTCTCCCCTTCATGCGAGGCTTACCCGAGCAGTAGATATTGTAGATAGGCATTCAGAGATAGACTCGGTCTGTTGCCGGCTTTGCTCTACTTGGTGATTGCCTCTGAGACTGGCCAGCAACTTCGTATATCTCCATATTTGATCTGCCTACCCAGCGCCGAAACGAGGTCACCCCGGATCGACTTTCACATAATGCAACCCCGACGCCCACTGTCTGGAGTTCGATAACGTGCGCCTTCCTTCCTTACTCCACAACGTACCTCAACAACGCAACGCCATGCCAGGTAACTCACCAACAAAGCAGTGGAACCAAACGTGCAATTCACGTTGTCCATCTTCGAGATACGGTATCGTTTGGAAGCTGGCATCTCATAGTGGCAGGACTCAGGGATCCGTCTGCGTACTGTATTGTTGTGAGTTTGCTACTTTAGGCGACTGGTGGAGGAAGGCGGAGTCGGCGATGACCTTGCTTGTCGCTGTGGTTACCGAAGCACATTGCTCGACTTTAGAGTGGCGACAAGCAAAGCGGTGACGAGCGACATCGGGGTCCCCTGCAGTGACAAACATGCGACGGGGTGTCAACAGCAACCACCTCGGCTTGCCCAAGACCACTAAATTGAGCTTGTGAATGTGGGCCTGTTCGGGTGTCGTGGGTAAGGAATCGAAATGTCCAGCTGGCGATAACATGTCAAGAACATTGTATTGCAAATAAGCATAACTGATGATGGATACGCTGACGGCAGCCTAATCCTAACGTCTTTCGCTGCACAAGCTGGTAGATCAAAACGGAGCTCTAGTTCATGCGTATATGAACACAACTCGGTTACTCGTTGAAAGAGTCCGACTTGCGGTCCACGACGCGAGTCCGCTATTGTGGTAAGAAGGCGGCGCTATGTTCGAAGCATTAGCGGAGCCGCTGCTGTGGCGTCAACGGATGCTATAGTACTGCCTATCAAGGCGGAATTAAGCGTTTGTATATTTACGCAAGCAAAAAATGTTTATAATCAGCATACAGACCTTCCAAATAGCTAGCCTACTAGCTATTCGTCTTCCTTGGTCTAGTGGTCATGATGTATGTTGTCACCTATATTCCAGGTACCGTCCAGGCTCTAATATTGACGTAGTTCCGCTTGTCAATGCTTCTAAGGCACAAAAAATTGTCCCGCGGGAGACCGTAAGCACCTCTACTCGAGATTATAGATCTCATAGCTAATAATGCAACAGGGGGTTCGATTCCCCGAGGGAGAGAAATTACTTTTTGCAAGTTTTTGTTTTTTTTGCCTATAAATAGCACAGCGCTGACTCTGAGAAACGAACCGGAGTAATTAGCAGTATCCCGACATGTGAAAGCGAAGTTGGCATACGAGTCTTGCTACGTCGAGCGGTATTCCCAACACGCCTTCAAGAGCCTTCAGGCTACGTATAGCGTTTTCTACGCAAAGTCAAGCATGTGTACGAGATAGACAGTATTCTGCCGTAGCGCGTCAAAAGATCGTTGCTTAGAAAAGCGTCTTGAGGGATCTCCGAACTGAAGTGTGGTACCGAGGTCGCTGCGGGGAGGCCGCTGCGAAGTTCTCCCCGCATGGTTGTCGACCACGGCGCAAGCATGTTCCTGTCTCCTAACTCCGACCATGAAGTGATGATTGGCAGTCAAACAAAGTCAAACATGAGATCATGGCTACAAGAGGCAGGTACTTGGGCG
>Ga0210040_10010262_pt1 | contig 10772 bp, 8 predicted proteins | sample CryGeyCG12114_NA_FD_185462 | JGI IMG/M metagenome (GOLD analysis project Ga0210040, IMG submission 185462) | Groundwater microbial communities from aquifer - Crystal Geyser CG19_WC_8/21/14_NA (SPAdes) (version 2) | ecosystem: Environmental > Aquatic > Deep subsurface > Groundwater | place: USA... | reverse complement strand
ATGTTTTATTTCCTGTAAGAATCATTTGATGAAACTGTGCAAAAGTGTGCATTGTACCAATAATTCACTTTTCCCAGCACTAAAAAACGTTAATGAGCTTAAAAAAACAAGGTCATACATAAAAAAACTATAATGAAATATTTGTGTGAATAAAACAGAACTGGAGGAGGAAGAGCCAAAAAGAAGAGTGTCCCGTCCAGTGAACAAAAGAGTAGAAATCGAGGAATTGGAAACGGAAGAATTAGAACAACCAGAAACCATACAACAAAAAGCCAAATATGAATTTGCACCTAAGAAAGGAATCCAAGTCTCAACAGAATCAACAATAGAACAAGTTGGTACTTCAGAGGACTTCAAAGTGAAAGGGTCTCAAGTTCACACAACAACAAGCTTACATGAAAGTGTGACTACAAGTGAAACAATGATAACTGAACAACTTGGGGAAAGTGCAATTATCAAGAGAAGGGATTCTAAGGCTAGCGTTGTTTTTGAACAAGCAAAGGGACTAAGTGTGCAGTTTAGTTTGGCTGACGAAGGATATGAAGACTTTGATAAATTTAAAGTTCAAGGGAAAAATGCTAGTGCCGTTATTGACAAGAATGAAGGGGTACTTATCACTGAAATTAAATCTAATGAGAAGGAAGTTGATTTTGACAGTCCTGTTGTTAAGGGTCAAGTTTCTATTCCTGGGGTGAGGGAACAGACTGCTAAGAATGTTGAGATGAATATTGCTTTTCAAGGAGAAGGGTCATTGGATAAATTTCAATCTAATCAGATGCAAGCGCTTTCCAGTTTAGAAGATAATTCCAAGCGTATTGTGAGTATTCAGGAGACGGTGGTGACTGAAGAGAGTGGAAGTTTTGAGAATATTGCTGGGGACTTGAGAAATGCTAGTGTTAATGTACTTGACCGATCAAGTGTCAATGTTACTGAAGTCACTGTGAGGGAGAAGGAATCGGATTTTGAAGGGAAATTTCAAGCTCCTAGTTTTAAGGGTCAACCTTCATTTGAAGTTTTAAGAGCTCGTGGTGTTTCACAAGTCACTGCTAATGAACAGCTTGGGGATTTTGTGGATGATAAAAAAATTAGTGGTCAATTTGGAGCAGTTATTAAAGATGCTGTTCAAGGGATTCAAGTTTCTCAAACTCAAGTTACGGAGCAAGAGAATATACTTCAGGATTTTGACAAGACTGAAGTCACTGCTAAAGGGGAGTTTACTTCTGTCAAATCTTATGGGGTCAGTACTGTCAATGTGCTTGAGAATACGGGGGATAGTGCCGACAGTAAATTTGATCTCAAGAGTGCCAAGTACGAGACTGAAGGGATGCTTGGAGTTGCCCAAGGGACACGTGATATTGCTTTAGGATCCACGGGGGTTTTTCAAGATAAACAGATTCCTAAATCTGAGACTGCTGATGTCCGTAAAAGTCCTGAGAAAGCTGTAGGGGTTGAAGAAATCGACAGTTATGTTGCTGAAGGGACAGTTGATGCATTCGAATATCCAAAGGGTTTTGGGGCCCTTAAAACTCAAGTTGACACTTTGTGTGTTACTTCTGAGACTAGTACAAAAGTTTTGAGTCCTTTGGAAGAATTACCTCCGTTTCAATTCAAGGATGAAAAGAAAGCTGAAGTTAGGATTGAGCCTAGCACTGGACGTAGGGTTAGTGTTTCTCAGGATTTTGTTGCTGAGAATGTTCAGGAAGCTGACTTTACATTAGAGAAACAGATTAATGCTCAAGTCAAGACCACTGAGGAACTACATACTGGTGTTAAATCAAAACCTTCCATTATTGCTGCTCCTAAAGAGGAAGCTGATAAAATTTCGGAAGAGAAAGTTGCTGAATTTCAACCTACTGTTGATTTGCCTGGACAGGCTGTGGAGAAAGTTGATGAGCTCAAAAAAGGGAAAGCTAAAAAAGCTGAAGTGTTGAAGGCTCCGAAAGAAGACTCTGACAAGGTTTTGGAGGAGAAAGTGGGTGATATTGAAATTAAGCCTGAAATCACAGGACAAGCCACAGAGAAAGTTGATGAACTCAAAAAAGGCAAAGCCAAGAAAGCTGAAGTGTTGAAGGCTCCGAAAGAAGAGGCTGATAAGGTGGTTGAAGAAAAAACCAGTGAATTTGAAATAAAGCCGGAGACTCCAGGTCAAGCGGTGGAGAAAGTTGATGAACTCAAAAAAGGGAAAGTCAAGAAAGCTGAGGTGTTGAAAGCTCCAAAAGAGGACGCGGACAAAGTTTTAGAGGAGAAAGTGGGTGATATCGAAATTAAGCCTGAAATCACAGGACAAGCAGTGGAGAAAGTTGATGAACTCAAAAAAGGGGAAGCTAAAAAAGCTGAAGTGTTGAAGGCTCCGAAAGAAGACTCTGACAAAGTTTTGGAGGAGAAAGTGGGTGATATTGAAATGAAGCCTGAAATCACAGGACAAGCTGTGGAGAAAATTGATGAGCTCAAAAAAGGCAAAGCCAAGAAAGCCGAGGTGTTGAAAGCACCGAAAGAAGAGGCTGATAAGGTGGTTGAAGAAAAAACCAGTGAATTTGAAATAAAGCCGGAAACTCCAGGTCAAGCGGTGGAGAAAGTTGATGAACTCAAAAAAGGGAAAGTCAAGAAAGCTGAGGTGTTGAAAGCTCCAAAAGAGGACTCGGACAAAGTTTTGGAGGAGAAAGTCGGCGATATTGAAATGAAGCCTGAAATCACAGGACAAGCTGTGGAGAAAGTTGACGAAGTGAAAAAGACAAAAGCCAAGAAACCTGAAGTATTAAAAGCTCCAAAAGAAGAAACCGATAAAGTCATGGAGGAAAAAACAAGTGAATTTGAAGTAAAACCTGAAGTTCCTGGACAAGCCACAGAGAAATTTGATGAACTTAAGAAAGGGAAAGCCAAGAAACCAAAAGTATTAAAGGCTCCAAAAGAAGAAAAAGATAAAGTTTTGGAAGAAAAAGTAAAAGAATTCGAGGAAGAGAAAGCGGCAACCTCAATAGCTGAAGAAACAGAGACAGAGAAATTAGGAGTACCAGAAGTTTCTGAAGTGGTCGTTAAGAAAGCACCACAGGAAAAGAAGAGTACCGATATTGAGCAAGATACTGAAATAAAATTTAAAAGTCCGAAAGAAAAAGTAGATGTGGAATCCGAAAATGTTGAATTTATGAGTCCAACTGATAAGGTGGAGATCGTAGAGAAACGAAAAAGTATTCCAAAAGACGACATTGAAATTAAAAGGAAAGAAAAGTCTAGATCACCTAGTCCCGAAGTCACTATTGAAAAAGATAAAAGGTACACAGTGAAAGTTGAGATGACTGAAAGGGATACTATTTATTTTGTACCGGAGCCCTATATTGAAGAAACAATTCCTGAAGTTGTAAAGAAAGTTGAACCTGTAGAATTAGAACCTCTAGTGTTTGAAAAGAAAGAAGAAGAAAAACCTAAAACTGTCAAAAAGAAGGTTAGGAAGAAGTCAAAGGATTCTGTTGCTCGCACTAGATCACCTTCTCTTGAGGAAGTTGTTACAGAAGTCTCTGAGGAAGCTCCTGCAGAAGTTCCCGAAGTGGCCGTTAAAAAAGCTCCAGAAAAAAAGAAAAGTATAGAAGTTGAACAGGATACTGAAGTGAAATTCAAACGTCCAAAGGAGAAAGTAGAGGCTGAATCTGGGAATATTGAATTCATGAGTCCAACTGATAAAGTGGAGACTATAGAGAAACGAAAGAGTATTCCGAAAGATGACATTGAGATCAAAAGGAAAGAAAAGTCTAGATCACCGAGTCCTGAAGTCACTATTGAAAAAGATAAAAAATATAAAGTGAAAGTTGAGATGCCCGAAAGGGATACTATTTACTTTGTACCAGAGCCCTATGTTGAGGAAATCATTCCTGAAGTTGTAAAGAAAGTTGAACCTGTAGAATTGGAACCTCTTGTTTTTGAAAAGAAGGAAGAAGAGAAACCAAAGGTTATCAAAAAGAAAGTTAGAAAGAAGTCGAAGGATTCTGTTGTGGAAGAAATGAAGCAACCTACAAGATCTCCATCTCCTGAAGAAGTTGCTGCAGAAGTTCCTGAAGCAGTTTTTGAAAAAGCACCTGAAGAAAAGAAAAGTACAGATATTGAACAAGATTCTGAAATAAAATTCAAGCGTCCGAAAGAAAAAGTAGATGTGGAATCCGAAAATGTTGAATTTATGAGTCCAACTGATAAGGTGGAGATCATAGAGAAACGAAAAAGTATTCCAAAAGACGACATTGAGATCAAACGAAAAGAAAAATCTAAATCTCCTAGTCCTGAGGTCACAATTGAAAAGGATAAGAAACATAAAGTGAAAGTTGAGATGCCTGAACGGGATACCGTTTATTTCACACCTGAACCTTATATTGAGGAAGTAATCCCTGAAGTCGTTAAGGAAGTTGAACCTGTAGAATTGGAACCTCTAGTTTTCGAAAAGAAAGAAGAAGAAAAACCGAAAACTGTGAAAAAGAAAGTTAGAAAGAAATCAAAGGACTCTGTTGTGGAAGAAGTAAAGCAACCTACAAGATCTCCATCTCCTGAAGTCGTTGAAGTTCCTCAGGAAGAAGTCACTCCTGAAGTTATCCCCGAAGTCACCCCCGAAGTCATTCCTGAAGTGGAGGATGAAGTTGAGAAGGAGAAAAAGAAACGCAAGAAAAGAAAACCGTCAGTTGAGCCAGTTGTTGAAGAACAAGTAGTAGAAGAAAAAGTCCCAGAACAAATAGAACAAGAAAAAGAGCCCGAGAAACAAATAGAAAAAAGGAAAAGCATGACACCAGAAAAACCGATAGAAAAAAGAAAAAGTATGACCCCAGAACAGCCAGAAATGAAAACAGCAACTCCAGGAGAGATCAAAAGAAGAATCTCGGATACAAAATACAAAGCAAAAGCAGAACATTTTATGACAATAAAATATTTCACGCCAGAACCTTATATTGAAGAAGAAAAAGAAGCCCCGAAACCAAAGGAACAACCTGTTATAACATTAGAAGCTTTCAAACCCACAGAATTCAAGCCACGTCAAATGGAAGAATTAACTCCATTGAAATTAAAAAAGAAAAAGAAGAAACCTAAAGTGGCGGATGAGAAACCAGAATCTGAGGAGGAACCGGAACAAGAGGAACCCGAACCAGAAGAAATAATTGAAGAACCTGAAAAACCAATCATTGAGGTAGTCCAAGAAAAACCAATAGAACAACCTATACCAGAAGTTAAGAAACCAAGAAAAAAGAGTATTCAAGAAACGCCAATTGTGGAAGAGAAAGTTAAGAAAGTTAAAGAAAAAGAGTCGGCAACTCATGAAAGGGAAATCATATGGTTTGTCCCAGAACCATTTGTAGCTCCTGATGTTGAATTAGTTGAAGAGAAAGTTAAAACTATTGATGATATTGAATTCAAGCCACGGGAGATCTCTTCTGGGGAAGTCAAATTGGAAACTAGGGTTGTTAAACGGAAGAAAAAGAAAGTTAAAACTGCTGAGTCTGTTGAGAGTGTGGAAGAAGAAGATGAATCTATTGCTAGTGAGGTTGAAGAGATTCCTAGCAGTTCTAAATCTAGTCGAAAATCATCTATTGACGTTATTAGTGAAAGTGAGAAGGAGAAAGTTCCAAAATTTAAAGTCAGTGCTGAGAGTTTTAAGGAGATTACTTATTTTGTTCCTGAGGTGTATGTTGAGGAGACTATTGTTCCGGAGAAGGAACAGAGTCCTGAGGCTGTCACGCTTGCATTCAAACCTAAAGAGGTAGTGAAGGAAGAGGAAGTTACAGAGACTGTTATTAAGACTAAGAGAAAGAAGTCTAAAGTTGAGGAGCCCGCTGAGGAAGCCACTTTCAAGTTGAAACCGAAAATCGAGGAGAAAGTTGAGGAGCCCGCTGAGGAGGCCACTTTCAAGTTGAAACCGAAAATTGAGGAGAAAGTTGAGGAGCCCGCTGAGGAGGCCACTTTCAAGTTGAAACCTAAGGTGGTGGAGAAAGTTGAGGAGCCCGCTGAGGAAGCAACTTTTAAGATAAAACCAAAAAAGAAAGAAAAAGTCGAAGAGCAATCACAAGAAGCTACATTTAAACTAAAACCAAAAGAGCAGGAGCCAGTAGAAGAGCAATCAGAAGAAGCGACATTTAAATTGAAACGGCAGTCAATACAAGAGCCAGAACCAGTAGAAGCATCAGTGAGTCTCAAAAGACCCCAAAAACAAGAACAAGTGGAAGAATCCTATTCAGATTTCACAATCAAAAGGAAATCGTCAATAGTGAAAGAACCTTCACCAGAAGAAGTTCAGTTTACAATGACAAAGAAAAGACAACCAAGTATTGTGGAGAGTATGGGTGAAAGTCATGTGGAAGGAGCTTTCACTGTTAAACAGAAAATCCCTTTTCACAAGCAAGATTTGGAAGAAGAAAATGTTGTTCTTAAACAACTTGATAAGACTTTTGAAGAGATTGAAGGCGACTATAAAGTTAAATTGGCTGCTAAAAAGAGGCCTAGTGTCATTGGCGAGGATCAGGCTGCTGGCCTCAATATTCTGTTGCAGAGTGCTAAGGTCAGTATTCATTGCTTTTTAAAAAGTTATCAATTTTCAATTTTTTTCGTTGAATGCACAATTTTTGCTTAGAAAATTCCATATCACTTAATGTGATGTCATTGTATAATAGTTCGAGGAAGGCCTCCGTGACACAGAGGTGATAGAAGAAGAGACGTTGATATTGCAAGTGACGCTCTCAGAAGACGCTGAAGTGACATGGCACAAAGATGGAGAAAGAGTCAAGATTGACAATGAACGGATATCTGTAGAATCTAAAGGACTTGTTCGTCGTTTGATTATTAAAAATGTCACTGTGGCTGACGAAGGGGAATATACGGCTCATATTACTTCTTCTGAAGTTGAATCCACTGCTGACATCGCCGTCAGGGGTATGGTTTTTTAGACATACTGTTTGCCTGTTTTGTTAAACGATCTTATTCAGTTGACAAAAAGTTTAACGCTAAGTTTCTAAATGACCACCCATAGAACTGCCACCAGAGCTGCTGACACCCCTACAAGACACCGAGACCCTGGAAACAGAGGAAACTCAACTGAGCATAAAACTCTCAAAAGGGGATGCTCTAGTGAGATGGTACAAGGATGGCCAAGAGATAACTGATTTTGATCAGTCTAGGTTTTCACTCAAAATTGATGGGAAAAAGCAAACACTTTTCATCCATAGGACCGAGTTGTTTGATCAAGGGATTTACTCTGTTATCATTCAAGGCGGGCTCACTTCCAGTGCTAAACTTACTGTTAAAGGTATTTTATATTTCATTTTGCCTTTATGAAAGGAGATCCCAACCTTCTTTTTAATTTGCTATCTCTCACACAGAACTACCCCGCGTCCACTGGCTGAGTAAACTACCACCAATAACCCGGATCCAAAGAGATGATAAATTGGAACTAAAAGTTGAAATCTCTGAAGTTGTGAAAAAATCAAAAATCGTTTGGACATTGAATGGAAAAGTTGTTGACTCAAGTTGTGTTAAAACTGAACGCACAAGTAGTAAATATGTTCTTAATCAAGTCACATCCGATATGCATGAGTTTAAAGTTGAGGTCAAATGGGGCGAACTCTACACTTTCACTGTTCTGGATGTTTACTGTGAGTTTCTTAGTTACCCCTTTTAACATGATTTTTTGCAATTGGCTGTCGGCTGTCTTCTAACAGCTATCAGCTCACTGATATTGTCCGCCATGTTGTTAATAAATGTACTCTTATTTCACATTTCACATAGTGCTGGAGACAGCTCCCGAGATAATAACGCAGCCAAACAAGCTGTACAAGATCCCGCTAAGCAAAAGCTTCGATTTGAAAATAAATTACACAGGAGAAGAAGAACCATCCACTAAATGGACTCTTAATGAAAAGGAGATTATTAATATTAGCAATATTGAGACAAAGAGAATAAGCAAAGGATGGACTCATTTGATTATAAATGAGTGTGATGTTGAATGTGAAGGGAATTTTAAACTCTATGTTAAAAATAATTGTGGAGATGATCAAACTAGTTTTGATCTCAAAGTTATAAGGCCACCTACTGTGCCTGGAGTTGTTTGCGTCACTAATGAAGATTTTGATGAATATTTGCTTTCACTTTTTTGGAAGAAACCCGAGTTTGATGGTGGCGAGCCTATACTTGGCTATCTTTTGGAGTGGGACACTGGAGAGGGGTGAGTTGATTAGATAGATGCAGAGATTGCAATTCTGAATAAACATTGATATGCTTACGTTCTCCCCCCGTAGATGGAACACGGTGACGACGGAATCGCAAACCTACGATCTAAAGATAACGTCAAAAACAAAGAAAGTAAATTTCCGTGTGCGAGCAGAAAACTGTGTAGGGAAATCAGAATATTCTGCAATAACAACCCACACAATTAAAAAGAAACAAATAATTCCAGAAAAGAATCCACCAGTGATTCTAGAACCATTACAAAACACTTATTATTTGAAAAGGAATGAATCAATAACAATTGAGATAGTGTTGAAACATTCCGATTGTGAATTTGAATGGAGTGGACCTAGAGGGGTTATCAATGAGGCTGCTAGCAAGGATTTCATTTTGAGTCAGGAGAATTTCTACAGGAGATTGACTATTTCCAATTTCAAGTCTACTTATGAAGGGAAGTATTGTTTTAGGGCTTTCAACAAGGATGGCGAGGATTCTTGCACTGGCTCTGTCCTCATCAGAGGTTTGTGGTTTTGGAGTTTATGACGTTGCGTTATTGGCAAAGGTTATTATATTGAAAATGAACTGATGAGAGATGTAAATTAATTTAAACATAGAGCCCTCAGAACTGGTAAGAAAAAATGAGTTTAACCTGCGTCCCGGTCTGAACAGTGATGTGACGTTTGTGTACAAATTAACTGGATATCCAATTTGTGATGTTAAAATAACTCATGAGGAAAATGTATTCACTCAATGGACTTTTAAAAATGAAGAGATTTTCATCGCTTTTGAAGAAATTTCTAAAGACGAATCTGGATTCTATAATATCACTGCCACCAACATGTTTGGGTCTGTGCAGGACTCTTTTGAGGTCATTGTCGTTGGTCAGTACATGCACTGTTCTTTTAACTTAGTAATTAATTATTAATTAGTTAACGAGATGTATTCATTTATCACTGTACAAAATGTTGCAGACGACAGCCGCCGCCGAAGCACAAGTAGTGCGGGCAGTGGGTCACCCGAACCAGAAGTCGGTAAGTAAAACGTCTGTTGTTGAGTTGCACAGTGATAAACCAACCGTCCATAGAATAAAAATAATGCTTGATGAAAATGAATTGCAGAGGCTCCAAGTGCGCCAGAAAAAGTAGAAATTTCAGCTGTGAAAGAAGACGAAGTAAAAATTAAATGGCGACCACCAACAGACGATGGAGGACTTGACATTCAGAAATATTCCATTGAAAAACTTGAGCAGGACACTTGGATTAGGGTATGGGCATAATATAATTAGTGGGTTTTAGGGCTCACGCACCCTCAAACTGTAAAATTTTGCATTATAAATAAACGTATGTGTTAGGTGGCGGACGTCTCCCGTGAAATCCGTTCATATTGTATCCAAAATCTGAGAGATGACAGTGAATACATGTTCCGTGTGGCAGCAGAGAATCCAGTGGGTCGGTCCGTAGCCACAGTTACGGCTGAACCTTTAGTTTTGAAAAGACCTCAAGAACCACCAAATCCACCTAAAGCACCTTTTGAGATCTCTGGCATGAGTTCTGCTAGTTTAACTCTCAAATGGGGTGTTCCCGACAAAAACGATAATCCTATTGCCTACTATGTTCTCGAGAAGAGGGAGGTAATATATTTTTTGTTGGGAATAGGAAATTACGAAATTTACGAAAAACAGAAACAATTTATTTATTTCTAACACAATGTCTATATTTTTTGTATTCTAGATGGACCACAAGGCATGGACTCGAGTGGGTGAATACGAGTCCAATTGTGCAGCAGATATTTCAGGATTGAAACAAAATTCAGTTTACCAGTTTAGAGTTAGAACTGTTGGGCTCAAACATGGACTCGCGTCCACTTGGTGTGTTCATGATGAAGGGATTGCTCTTGGACGCAAAATTAGTGAGTATTTGTTTAACACATTATTAAGAGAAAGTGCTGAGAAAAGTGTGCAATGTCTTGCATGATAATATGTGAACTTGCAGCACCCCCCGGCCCAGTGACAAATCTGGAAGTGTTGACAGTAACAAGTAAATCAGTGACACTCCAATGGAGTCCACCAAAAAGTACAGGAGGCACAGAATTGACTTCATACATAATAGAACGGAGAACAGAGTCCAGTAATACTTGGGAGAAAATTGCTACTTTGGAAACTTCGGTTACCCAACATTCTATTTTAAATCTCAAGGAGCGGGAGACTTTTATTTTTAGGGTTACTCCTGAGAATTCTATTGGAATGGGGCCTGGCACTTGTACTGAGTCTATTAAACTCAAGACTCATGCTAGTAAGGAGTTTTTGAGGGTTTCAGTGTATTGTTTAATTTTTAATGTATAGTTAGTGTTACCACTTTTTTTTTATATTAGCACCGCCAAGTCCGCCAACTGGTCCGCTTGAGATGCGTCAAATGGGTCGAAATACAGTTTTGGTTGAATGGGGAATTCCTGAATCTGATGGAGGTGCGCCCATAGATGGCTACACTATCGCTTTACGTGATGTGTCTAGGACTATGTGGATTCAAGTTGGGCGTGTCGATCCTGATAACCAGAAAATTACCATCAAGGAGATGCAGGTTGGTTTTTTT
>Ga0210040_10010261_pt1 | contig 10772 bp, 7 predicted proteins | sample CryGeyCG12114_NA_FD_185462 | JGI IMG/M metagenome (GOLD analysis project Ga0210040, IMG submission 185462) | Groundwater microbial communities from aquifer - Crystal Geyser CG19_WC_8/21/14_NA (SPAdes) (version 2) | ecosystem: Environmental > Aquatic > Deep subsurface > Groundwater | place: USA... | reverse complement strand
GGTTGACCATACAGTGCGAGCAATGCCTGGGAGATGCCTGTGCCGGCTATAACAACGTCCCAGACCTCTTCGCTTAAGCTGTCCATAACGTAGGTTGCAAAAGTTGCTGAAACAAGGAGGACGGTCACATTTTGCAGTTTGTGCAGATCCTATTCAAGGTGATGCCCCAAACAAGTAATACTGTAGTAGGTCCTTTTCGAAAAGAACTAAATTCCCTTATTCGGGACTTGGCAGGGAAAAACGCCAATCAGTTTGACTTTGCGTGCTCGAGTTTCCGACACAACAACCACCTGGGCAGCCCATCATGAACTGACCTAGTATGAGTTTTCTCTGGTCGTACGCTATTTCAGAGACTCGTTACTGTCACGCTGTGGCAGCTGCCGACTACTTCTTCTCACAAGTCGTATTCGTGTACCATGTCTTTGCTCTACATTTACAAGGTGGTGCATAGAAATGATTAGAAAGTGGCCACAGCCTTGAACACCCTCCTGCAGACTTGAAAAGTGCAGGACATCCATTCAGCAAGCAGGGTTCTAACAATATTGGAACGCTGTCACTGCAAACGAGCTCTTCACTGAGTTCAAAACGAGTGGAAGAAGGACTCCGAATCCTGTATCTACCGCACTGGACCTATGGTATGACAGTGTGGTTCGTTTGTGATTATACAATTCCGGAACTGGAATGGAAATGCCAAAGAGACTGCGTGTTTAAGCATGATAGCTTTTATGCAGGTCAGCAATATTTGGTTTGGTGGAAGCCTGCTCCAACTACAGCTTGCCCCTTCGTGCTCGCCTGGTCTACAGTGATGTCTGGGCGTTATTCATTCACTGCCTGTGATATGTGTTTAGAACGACTTGCTTGACAGCTTTCAATGTCTTAGGGTCGCAGTTTGCTTGCGTGATCATCTTCTCTGCCATACCATGCCTCGTCTGCCGCCAACTATCGTGTCACATTGGTGTCGGTGGTGGATAGTGTCTGAAGCACAGGTCGCCTCCCTCGCAGCCAACGTGCTTTGAAGTATCAGGACATGGGCGTCCATCAGTCACCCGCAAGATTCCGAAAAGAGCTCGCAGCAGGTAAGTTGACAGTTTTCAGATTGTGGAAGTGGACTCCGACCTCGTTTTCAAGTTCTACGCGTTGCGCGTAGACTTGGCGCGTCGTGAGATCTTATACGCCGAACGTCATACAGAACATATTGTTCCCAAGGTTGCTGCTTGTCGTTTCGACACTGTATGTGTAGACGCCCTTTGCCAGAGCTGATGAATTGTTATAGCTGCTCCGATGCCACCTCCTGCCAAAAAGCGCGACATTGCGGATTTCTTCAAGCCTTATGCGCGAGGCACTGTACCTCAGAAACGTCCTTCACCATCTGCCGAGGAGGAAGTCGATTCACGTAGACCAACAGCATCTCTTTTGACCACACCCGTAATTGTAAGCCGTTTCAGAGATGTTGCAGCGACCAAATCGCCCTCGAGTGCTATTCAGCGGGATGCGCTCACACCACTTCCTATACGAAGCCCGGCTCGGCATCCAGCTCACCAATCTACGCCCACGCCACAGTCTGCGTCCAGACATACCCCACTGTTCAAGACCCGGAGCAAGGCAGCTGGATCTGCCCTTAGACCTGCAACGTCTTTTACTTTCGCCGATGCGCCCACGTCGAGTCGCAAAGTGGTCAGGGAGGGCAAGGTGATCGCTGTTCGCGATTCGGACGAGGAAGATGACACCGACTCACTGGCATCTTTGGACGATATACTAGGTCGGCGCAAGGATGAACCTCAAACAGACTTGTCTTCACCACCAGACGTGAATGGCAACGACGTCGAGCAAGAAAGGACCAAGCTATTAAGCTCATTTACTCGAGGTCGTCCCGAACCTCTTATTGGGAAGCAAAAGTTACAGTCTTTGATTGCAAGGCAGCGGGAGCCCAAAAAGCTGGATATCAGCAAGTTGCTAGGAGATCACGTAAGCGATCAGAAGGGTGAGAGCAACATCGCAAAGGCACAAGCAGGGTACGAAGCATCTGAAATGGAGCTGGAGATGGGACGACAACTACAACTAGATCGAAATCTGCTCGCCTCCATTGTTCGGACCAACGACGGTAACCAGGACGACATCTCTCGGCTTATGAACGCAGTCGAAAGGACGGAAGCTCTTACCTATGACGAATCGTATTCGTTTTTCGGCCGGGAAGGATTGAACGATTGGCGAGAAGAAGCACCCATGCAGCACGATTTTCCCGATGGCGCAGTACCGGACGATCTATGGGCTCCTAGGGACAGTCGCAGCCGCTCGAGAGCGTATCTATCCGGCTACATGGCAGACTTGGCTGCAACAGCCTCGCTCGCCGACGACGCGCTTACATGGTCCTTCGAGAATGTTGTTCTAGAGTCTCATGACGAGGTGCGAGACGCTTACATCAACTGCGTACAGCATGGCAGCGGAGGATGGACCCGCACTCATCTTACGGCACAACATGTACAAGAAATGTTTCAGACGTTGGGAGCAGATATGAACAGTATTAATGACGGCGGAGTTATCGAGATCAAGCAACAGCCTCTTCAGAATACGCGCAAACGAGATTATAAATACCTCCTGGCTGCCCTCAAGCTTTTTGGCGCAGTCTGTCAAGACATGGATTTTGTTGCTCTGAGCAAGCTGGCATCCATAGCATGCAGGTTAGCACTCGATGCACGCGTTATGAGCGAGGGTCAGGTAAGTGATGCCGTGCAAGATCTGTTGGCAAGACTACTTGACCTCTCGGAACACGAGGCTCAAAGCCACGTCTCTGAGCATATCTTATTAGACATGGTATCCAACAACCACGAGCCACTACTACAAGCCAGACTTTTGAACAATTTGTTACCCACATCTCCAACAGCAGCCTGTTTACGAGTTGTCCTTGCGCATTGTTTCCTACTCGACCTATCTCCGGGGGAGACCGATAGTAAGACAATTTCCCTCGACCGGCTCACCAGACATGTGTCTTCCTCACCACTCTTCGAGACGACACTCCACTCCCGAGACAACCCAGTCGACTACGAGGCACTTACCTCCCGCGCCCAAATTCTCGACGTAGCAGTCGCTGATGGCGGCCGGCCGGTCTCTTTCTCATCTCGAGCCGAAGAAATTGCCTTCAACAGATCCGTCGACGCCCTGGCCGATCACCTCAAGACGATATTCAGTTCCATCGCTGACTCGGGAGCGTCGCACATGCGGCGAACCGAGGCAAAAGACGCTTTGCAGACAATTCATCACCGATTGCTTTTCGCTGTCCGTACAGAAGTACGCCTCAAAAAGCATATCTTTGATCCGGAGACGGGCAAGAATATGGAGGGGGACATGTATAGAAGCGAAGAAAAGACGAAGGGTTTCATGGCCAAGTTCTTGGCAAAGCAGAGAGAACGACAGGCGTTTGGGAGCGCGGATGTCAGTACGAGTCTTGTTTTGCCCAATGGCTCGCAGTCCTCAGATAGCGAGGCGATGATTAGACAACAGCTGGGTCTAAGCTAGTAACTACGGTATGTTCAAGCATTATAGGGATGGTCTTGTTTCGGATGTTGCGTTTCCAGCGTGGCGTCTGGTGGTAGCAGTAGAAGCATTTGCTTGGAAAAAGATGCTTGCCAGCTATTCGTACAGAGTTACTCGTATCCGCATACTATGTGCATAGTGCTGGCTAATGCAGCTTCCACCCCTACCTACGGCTGCACCAGGCATGAAGACATACATACGGTGGTGCCCTAATCGCGGAACTTTCTGTTGTCGTTCTCACCGAACAACGTCACCCTTGCACTGGGGAGTGCATCGACCTCGCATATCTTCAGGCGTTCCTCAAAGGTGTTGTTGAGTTCGATCTTGCCACCTGAACCTACAACAAACACACCACCAGCACTGCAGCATTATTAGTACAGCTCATAGGCACAAGCTCGACTGGACTCACGACTCATCTGGTAGGTAGTTCTTCTCATCAACCACCGTCTCCACATCACTGCCCATGTTGCTCTTGTATTCTTCAGATGCCTTCTTTCCAGCGCTTTCCACTTTCTCCTGGTCAGTCTTCCTACACCTGATAGAAATCTTCTTCTCGCTGAGTAGATACATCGCCTCCAGTATCAAATCCTTGAGCGTGTCCTCGTACTTCTCATCCTTACTAGCGTCCGCCAGTTTACCTCTTGCCTGCTCGAACAACTTCTCGAGAAGCTCTTGTCTCGCGCCGAGTACTCGTAGCCTGGTCTTGTTTGAGGATGTAGAGCGCGTAATCTGCTGGGACATGGAGGCCTGCTTGAACTTCTTCTCGTACTCTGAGTCAATAGCTGCGGTGTCCTGGCGAACGAGCTTTGACTTCTCGATTGCGAATTCCTCATCGGCCTTGAGCTGGATCTCGCGGGCTTTCTCGAGGGCTTCTTGTCGGATGAACGCCGTCATCTTCTTCAGCTCGGATGCCACCTGAGTAGAAAGTTAGGACAACGGTATGGCTTCTTATTGAGCTGCTGTGCAGCACCGAAGCTTACCTGGTCATCCGATAAAGCTTGGGCCGACATGCTTGCGGTGTCGAGAGGATTGCGCGGCTATGGTAGAAGTGCTGAGCAGCTGGTCACCTAGAAGGTAGCCAAGGGCGCTGCGATAAAGAGCTCTACTTGTTGCAAGCAAGCGTGGACAGTGCGCAATGGATTGATGGTAAGCTTTTGTTGAGTATAGGGGAAAGGTACAATATCGGGTGTGGTGAGCGGGAACTTCTGTCTCTGCGTATGAGTGTCAGGAAGCAGTGTGGTTGCCGTTGTGTTGCGGCTTGCACTGGCATGGATGTTGGAGATCGACATAGAGTGATACCGCAGCCAAGCTGGTGTGAGACTATCCCGAAAGTGGGCGCAGGTCCACGATGAAGTCACTCCTTCTCCCATCTGGCACCTGCACTGGCACCTGCACCTGCAGTCAGCAGGCGCCTCCCTCCACCGCTCCGTACTTACCTAGGTTGCCGAGTCAAGCATCGTCTATGCGCTGCCACTGCATGTTCCGTTTCCGTACACACAACAGCATCACCAATCGCTGCTTCCACCATGAACGTCTAAACTGAGCCACATGTCGAGATGCATAATAGCCACGGCAGCACATTGTCAGATCCTCGCCTGAGCACCCTGCGCCCAACATGGGCCTTGGTGACATCTCGCCCGAGGGCAGCATAGCCGTGAGTATAGCATTATTCCATGTTAATAGCATATGCTGATGACTCCAGATTGGAATTTTCGTAGGCTTGCTGTCCACGTCTATCCAGAGTCTCGGTCTCACCCTTCAGCGTAAGTCGCATCTGATCGAGGACGCCAAAAACGACGCAGAGACCCGGCGTCCTGCGTATAAGAGACGGAAATGGCAGCTTGGGATGGGGATGTTTGTGGTATCCAACCTTGTAGGCAGCACGATTCAAATCACGACTCTGCCCTTGCCGGTGCTTTCAACATTACAGGCATCAGGCCTCGTCTTTAATACCGCTTTCGCAACCCTGTTGTTGAAAGAGCCGTTCACTCGCTTCTCATTCATCGGCACTCTCCTGACCTGCGTCGGCGCAGCGCTCATAGCCACCTTTGGCGCCATTGGAGAGCCAGCCCATAACCTGGCCCAGTTGCTCTATCTTCTGCATCAAAAGGACTTTATTATATGGATGGTAGCGACACTGGTTGTTGCTGCTGGAACCGTTCTCCTCGCCTATCTCTTGAATATCTGGGCCTCCCACAAGCATATCGAGAAGCACCACATCCTGAAGCACGAAAGGTCTAGGTCGCCCTCCTCACCAAAAATGGGAGCAAACAAGCGTTCTTTCACAGCTCAACTGCCGCAACCACTGCAGGTACGAATTAGCCGTCTTCGTCTAGCCCGGGGCCTTGCATACGCCCTTATCTCTGGTATCCTTTCTGCACACTCTCTCCTGGTGGCCAAGTCAGCAGTGGAACTTCTCGTCCGCACCATCGTCGATCACAACAACCAGTTCAACAGATTTCAATCGTGGCTCATCCTTCTGGCACTGCTTTTCTTTGCACTCACACAGCTATATTACTTGCATCTAGGACTACGGTTGTGTAGCACCAGCGTACTATACCCTTTTGTGTTTTGCATCTACAACATTGTTGCAATCTTGGACGGCTTGATCTACTTTCAGCAAGGCTCAAGACTCACCACGCTGCACGCGTGTTTGGTTGCTGTAGGCACCGTTGTCCTGCTCCTCGGAGTTCTGGCCCTTTCGTGGAGGCTCGAAGACACTCCTCAACCCGATCCAGATCCTGCAGGTCCACAGCTTTCAAATCCTCTAACGCCCGGAATGGGATTAATCCACACTGGCGATGCCTCAGAGACGTCACCACTTCTACCGACCAGCCTCCCACGAGACTCAATTGATGAAGAGGCGCCATTGCGGTCTCATCACTCGTCCACGGCCAACTACGCTACCATCTATCCTGCAGCAGAAGTGGTGAAAGATATTTGGGCCGAGCTGGATGATGACAGAGTTTCTCCTCCACTACTAGCCCAAGACGATTTACGTGTAAAGAGGCGAGCCCGTTCGGGCTCCGCACGCATGCAGTCTACGCCGAGCAATGGACAAGCCAGTGCGAAGGGCGAGAGCCCCGGGCATACTCAGACTGGACGAGCTTCACAGCCCAGCACGCGGCGGCATGGAATTCTGCGCCACAACACAGCGCCTAGTGTACCCGTGCTTCAAGGCCAAGATACGACACAACAGGCTTCGCAGGTAGTAGGCACCACGCAAGGCGAGGATGAGAGCGGCAACGCGCACCACGAACGTCCTCCTCATGCCCACGTAACGTTTGCGGAACAGGACGAGTTGAAGCAATCATGGTGGTTCCTCAACATCCCGAAATGGTTTGATCATGCGAAGCGAAAGTCAGGAAATGGTAAGCATGATCCCGATGGTTGAAAAAGAGTCAGCATATAGAAACAATCAAGATCATATTTAATCTTCTAGACAGAGTACATGTCTTGTTTTTTTATGGGGATCCGTGATGTTCTACCTATGTGGCTCATCTTTGCCTCTACCACGACCAGCGATACGCATGATGTGCCGTGCCTCTCCTCTTCCATGATAGCATCCCGTTCTAGGTGAGAAAAATATCACACAAAATTGGAAACCCCAAGATCAGCATTCTTTTCAAGCAAAGGCTCCAACCTCGTATTCAAACATGACCACTCCCGGGTTGCACCTCTGACTGGACCTATGAAGACCAGAGGACCTGAAGAACCCGGTCCTGTAACTAACCAACCCACCCCCCTTCCCACACAACAAGAATGCGTCTCTAGTGTAATCCACGGCGCCACCACAGACCGTGTACAGTCGTCCCGTCTCCTCCGTCATGTATAGAAAACTCGGTACAGACGACCGTGGCGTCGCCCCCGACCATGCAGATGCAAATGCAGATGCAGATGCAACCGATGCAACATCTCCAAAAAAAGCTGAGTCCGAGCCAGCTCGCTCGCGAAGGCCGTCCAATTATCAGTCCTTAACAATGCTCCTCCACCATCCACCGTCCAGGCCCTTTGTGCAGAACTTTGCTGCTCACTTGCATGCCTCTCCAGCCTCCTGCTAAGCTATAGCTGGCTATACACATCTTGAAGGGATGCTTCTCTTTCAAGCACGAGTTTCGTGCCGTGTCTTACTTGGCATATATGCCGTTGCCTCATGCAAATGCTCATGATGATCGCCTCCCAAAGTCGCTACTGGAAACAAGCCTGCTTGTATGACGGAATATGCCGCGAAGCTCCCGGCAGTCCTTCTCCTCGCAAGAATTGTTGCGTCGTTGTTGACGCCCTTCCCCTTCATTTTCACTTTTTCTTCGAGCTTCCCACCGTCTTGCCGCCACAATCAGGAATCTTGAGACCTGGCTTCAGGTTCCTGGCCGGGTCCATCAAGCCCCATTTATCCTCCCATTCTTTGCCTGGCACGTTGTATGCAACCTTCCATGGCTCGTCGAATGCTTCAAACCTGGAGCAAGTGTTAACAAAAGTCGGTGCACCACCCTGATCCTACTTACCAGAAATAATCCGTGCCGTTCGCTAGTGCTTGGCAGACCCAATCATTCATAAATGTGTTCATCTCGTCCACACCAGCAACGCTACCGCTCTGTCCAGGTGAGCAATCGCCTGTAGTACCACCGCAATCTGTGCCGCCGCCACTAGGCCAACCAGTCTCACTGATGATCTGTTGTACATTGGGGAGGGTTTCTGTCAAGACAACGTCATGCTGCTGCCAGAAATCCCAGGTCCAGGCCGCAGCAACTTCAACCTCGACACCTGCGAAGAAAGGATGGATGTTCGACATGACGAAGTCCGAGACTTGGACAAGCTCGCCACTCCAATTGTCACCAAGATCTGATGTTCCAACGCTAAGATCATAGCCTTTGCTTTTGAATTGCGACCGAACATTTTGGAGGTAGCTAATCAGTTCCTGCTCGGATTGTGCTTTGTCTTCGCCGGCCCGGTAGAGTGCTTCGTTGCCAATGATAGCGCCCTTGTATATCGAGCGGTCTGAGGTCTCTTCAAGGATCTCGTACATCTTGCTTAATTGCCGCTCCGTGGTGGTCTGATTCGTATCGATCCATACACCAAGCCAGACTTTCATGTCATCCAGCTCGAGTTTGTTGATAGCGTGGAGCACCATTTCAGTCTGATTGCAATCTGTGCCATATAACCTGACAGAATTGGTGAGCTGCGACAGAACCGCCATGTCGCGTGTAACGTTGTTTTGTGATGGTGGGTAGGTCATGCATAGAGGATACTGTGTGCCCCAAGGGGTATAATCGATGGCAGGAAATACCTTATGGAGGTTCTGGTTGCCCATCAATGCTTTGATTTCAGCCGAGTTGATGTCTAGATCGCCGTTTTCCGAGGAGTCCGTTTCGGCGTTGTTGGTGCTGCCCGAGCCTGAGGAGTTGTTGCTATTGCTAACGTGTGAGCCAAGTACACCGCCAACAATACCAGCAACAATGGCTAGAACAATGACAGCGCCGATCACCACGCCCACGACCCATCGCATCTTGTTCTTGCCTTTCTTTTGTCTCGACAACCACTCGCTCTTCTCTTCTTGGCTACCTGCTGAGCCAGCTGCAGGACCGCTAACAGGATCATATGTACCGCTCGAAGTCTGGTTCTTCACTTTCCGCCCAAAAAGACCACCCAGGCCACCTCCAGCAGCGCCTGCCGCTACAGGATGCCCATTGTGGTTTCGCTCTTTGTGATTTTGCTTACCGAGAGGGATAATGGTCTTGCGCTTTGGGTGCGGCATGAAGCCATCGTCACCGTCGTCAGCAATGTTGTATGGATCTATGCTGGCGTCGCTGACAGCAGGATGCTGGTTGAGACTTGAGCTCTGATATGGTGAGTCGTGGTACTGCCCGTACATCATCCCATGCGGCACGTTCGGTGGATAATCGTCTAGAGGTATGCTTCTGGCAGAGTAGCGAGAGGAGCGTTGATCGGGAGATGTGACTGGTGTCATAGTGCCGGGAGTGGCCGCGCCTCCAGCAAGAGGTATATTGGACGCATAGGAAGATCTTTCATATGGTCGCTCTGACGGTCGCTGCCCAAAAGGGCTATTTGTCCTTGAGTATTCACGCTCCGGGTGACTTGCTTGCCGTGCCGCATTGGCAAATGGTGGCATGGAATGCATTGCTTCTGATACGCCTTCCCGGTGGTTGTAGTATGTCCCCTTCGAAGCGCCTTGTTCCAATCGTTGTCCCTGCGCTTGCTGGCTGCCGTTATCCATTCGGAGTGGCGTGTCTTTGGCACTAGTCAAGGACATTGGATCCCCACCGATCTGGTAAGACTGTCGTTTCGGACTGCTTCGATGTGGAGGAGGTGGCGGAGGCGCCTCGTCATCATCTGAATAAGTGTTTGCAATACTTATAGGTCGTCCTTGATGGGAGTATCTGCTGTGCTGGGAAGATGGTCGGCCTCGTCTAGTCGAAGCAAGCGATACCGGGCTGGGAGGCTCTGGAGGCGGAAGCGAGGTATATTGTGGCGGGGGTGAGATGATGTCCCGAGAAGGTACGTTATCGTGGTAAGGATGCGACTGAAGAGATTGATGAGACTGATTGGTGAACTGACGGGTCAATCGTCCCTCCTGGTTGTTGGAGAGTGCTTGTTCGTCGTTGTTTTCAAATGAAAAAGTCCTGGAAGGCGGCATTGTCATTGAAACGAGTCGGATGTGGTACCGGCAGGGCAACGCTGCGGTGTGCCGTCGATTGGTATGTGAGGTGCCCTTGCGCGAATATCTTAGACAGTTTCTCCACAGTTGACGTATGACCAAGTATATCGTTCGGAGCCTTTTGTTCTTTTGACTCAAGGATCACTTATGTGGCCAAGGTATACAATCGTGATACGATGCAAAGCAGACCACGACAGAATGCGAAAAGGGCCTTGAGACCGTTCGGCGCGATGAGATGGTCGAAGTTGGCCGGAGAAAGTGGATGGTGGGCTGCGGGATGGAGGCCCTGCAGCTGAGACACGGCGCTGCGGTTTCCCAGTCGATGCTGCACGATGACCTGTAGATCAGCCGGATGAGAAGTGCTTGCAAACGGGTACAGAACTGGCAGTAAAGACGCAAATAAGAGTGAGTATGAATATAGGATAGGGTGTAGGAAGCAAAGTCGTAGTATAGCAGATGTCTAGGATGGGACTTTGAGAAGCGACTTGTTTGAATAATGGACTTGAATACAGTGAAGCACAACTCCGGCTAACAGCACTGGCCTCTTGGGGCTAGAGGGAGAGGG
>Ga0210040_10010260_pt1 | contig 10772 bp, 4 predicted proteins | sample CryGeyCG12114_NA_FD_185462 | JGI IMG/M metagenome (GOLD analysis project Ga0210040, IMG submission 185462) | Groundwater microbial communities from aquifer - Crystal Geyser CG19_WC_8/21/14_NA (SPAdes) (version 2) | ecosystem: Environmental > Aquatic > Deep subsurface > Groundwater | place: USA... | reverse complement strand
CCTGTTTACTATATATATTACATCTTAATTTACTTTTAGCAAGTGTAAAGAATTATGTCTAGGAAATAAGATTTGCTAAGCAGAAAGTGACATGGGGTTTAATTATTGTTTGTCAGATATTAGATAGAGAGCTTATTTCCCCCCCCCCCTGAATTTGATCAATTAAAATGGAAGCTTTTAACTTGTTTTTTCATCGTAATTGAATTTACTTCCACTGACTGACTGACTGAGCTTCCATATGTGCCTTCATTTATTGCATCACATCAGAGTGTTTTAACTAAAACTGAGTTAAAAGAAGTTTTGGGTGAAAAAGGGTGAACTCACTCAGTTAGAGCAACTTCCTAATTTAAAAGTGAATGACTTGTATTGTAAAGGTCATGTTTTGTGATCAACATTTGTTTTTCCTCTCATTTAGTAGCTGTTTACTGCTCACAACAAATTCAAAAGGCTCATTCAAGCCATACCATCAGGTATTTCAATTGGACGATCCCAAAATTCCGTATCCCATTGCATATGTTGAGTTTTCCGCTGGGTGAAACACTAACAGTAAAGTAACAGGATCTCTTTAATTTTCTTTCTGGTCTTTGCTCACTCACTCAACAATTTTGTACATTTTTTTCCCTTCCTTTTTTGCCCTCAAGTTGTGATGCTGCTATAGCAGTCCTATTATTGTAACAACATTTCCATCATTTGTTTTACACACACGTTCTACCACAGTGTTAATGAATGGGCTCCAAAGTAATCATGCTTCATTCTTCCGTTTCTTCCTCACAAGTCTGTCTGTGCTTCCAAGCTCCTGTATACACTTTACTTTTGATGAATGACTATACAGGTCTCTATACTTTTTCTTAGCATCATGTGGGATTACGTACTAAGCTTACAGAAAATGCAACAAGTGTGAGATTCGCAATTAGCATAATACCAATATTACTTTACACTCATGTGATCTAGCAATAGCTTCCAACTAACTAAAAACTGTATGTGCATATGCTACTTACTTTCTATCTGAGGCAGGTAGTAATGCAGTAGTTAGTTAGTATCTACAAGATGGGAGCATAAATGGATTTTTTTCTACAAAAAATAGTTTTTGTAAAGCTTGTGTAGGAACATTGGGTTGGGTGTATGTAGCCATTTGATCTGCATGAAAGAAGGGAGAAACCTTTCCTTTTTACAATTTTTTATGCTCACGAAAAAATATATACAAGACTAAGGACCAGTATGGTTTGATTTTTATACGCAAATATTGATATTAATTAGAGTCATGAATGTGCAAGCAAGTGAACTAATTTGCTAGTGATTAGTAATGTATAGTATTTAATCTCACTTTCATGAGTGTTGTTGTAATACGTGATTCCATTAGAGTTAATCTATGGGTAGGGGAATAATTTCTCTAAAAATACTGTTTATGAGTCAATCATTGTGCTCTGTATGTTAATGAGATTTCAAAATAATAACGCTAATTAGTATCTTTGTCTGTCTGTAATGTTTTTTTTCGTTGTGTTTGTTTAGCCAGTGACTGTTGGTAACTTTTATTCGAAAATTCACAAATGCGGCCTTTTTAGTCATCTTTGTAAACTGAATCCAATGCTGTGCTTATCATTATTTCTGAGCACTTTGTTAAGTTTTAACCATTGCCATCTTCTTAATCGTCCGTTGGAAATTAAAATGCCAACGATGATTTTTCAGTGGAGAATTTAGCATTAAGTTATTCAACCGAATGCCAAGAATTTTTTTATGCTAGGAGATTCCTTTTTAAACACAGGGACACCAACAATTAAATTTTCATGGCTCAAATGCCTCCTTCATGCTAATCCCAAATTTAACAAAATTAGAGTTCAATTGAAAATATGACAAAAGCTATATACAATTTCTGCAGCCATTCTACCTTGTGCAACTAAAAAAACATTTATTCTCTCATTTTTCAGAACTACAGCGAGAAAGAACAAGGACGAGTGGTCGTGTACGTGACAAGCATGGGAGTTGTTCGAGACACATTCCAGAGATGTCAAAAGGTGAAACAAATCCTGCGAAATTTGCTGGTAAAATTTGACGAGCGGGATTGTTACATGAATCGAGCGGTGCAAAATGAAATCCGCTTCCGTCTGGGGATTGCTGGAACGGCTCTACACACTGCTAATGGGCCAACGGGCTCAGATGTAAATAATAATCATCACTCTAATGGCTCTGGGAGCAAAAAGATGACAGAAGATACAAAAAGTAATGGACACTTGTCAACATTTAACTATTTTGTGGTTTTACCTCAAGTCTTCCTTGAGGGCCAACTCCTTGGGGTAAGAAAAATCCTACATCTTTTCCTCCTCTCATGATCATTAGTTAGTTAGTTAGTTAGTCCTAATATATGCGCAAATGTTGGATTGTTCCTTTCTTTCACGAACTCGAGGAATTGACGGAATAAACGCATCATGTGAGACCTTGTTGTACTCACAAAGCGTGCATAGTTAACTTGTCGCTAATTTAACGTTTTCATTAGCCATACACTTGCCTTGCATTTTATATTTGTTTCATTAATTTGTGGGTCGTGTTCAATGCTCCGGGCTAGACTTGAGTGCATTCAAAAGTGGCCTGTGAAATATGTAGACAAAATTGCGCTCTTTTTTGTTTGACATTGTTGTCTCTATGTACTGTCACTTAAATAGATTGGTGCTCATTTGTGCCGTCAAAGTAAACGGAAAAACATTTGCAATCATGTTATGGCGCATTTGCATAAATTCTTTTGTCTTTGCGAACGCACATTCCAAGGGAGTGTCATACTGTGAGTTTGTGTGTGGCTCAACTCAACCATGCATATGATCATTGCCAAAATTTCAGTTCCCTGTATCATGTTTATCATTAATAGTTGTCAAATGTAATATACGGCTATTATTCATGTTGAGCTAAGATCCAGATAAAATGTGATGTTGCAATTCTTAAACCCTATCCAATCACTTGCTTCCAATGGGGTATACTATGAACTTTGAACTTAATGAGTTCACCAGGCAGTCTGCATATGGGGTAGAAAATGTGCAAATGAGTTGGCAAAAACTAAGGCTACAATCTGGGGTTGCATTTTAATTGTACAGTTAATCGTTGGGTAGCTAATGTTAACAGGTAAATTGTTCAGATATTGGGATCATTGTACAAATTTAGTCGGGCACTGTTGTGTTAGAGATTTCACATTTATTCAAACAGTTGGGAAATTCACGTACAAATTTTATCCATGTGTTTATCTGAAAACATATTTTTCGCGGATACCCATTTACATGAGTACATTTAGGCATTCTGGCTGACTAAATAGAATTGAATTAGATTGTGAGGCAAATTGTACACATTTTATACTAGACAAGCTTCAGTGTGCTCGATTCTAAACGCTAATGCGTAGTACAATGTTCACTATGACTGCACAGTTTAGCAAGCAGACATTTGTCATTTGATATGTTTGCAATTTTCCTTTGATTCTTATTCTTAAGACTAACCAAATCCTCCGTGTGTCAAGATTCTCATGATTTTTTTTAGACCTTTTGTTAGCTATTGGGATTAATGAAGGACTTCAAAGCAGGATGACTTACTCACTCACAATAGAGTTTTGGTTCAAAAAAAAGCTTCAATCTGCTATTATTAGTTGAGTAAATTAAACATACCGTTGGTGATTATTACAATAGCAGGAGTTGTTGTTAATATGTGTATGATCCATTTAAAAAAGATTAAGTATGACAGACCAACAAGCAGTAATAGCTTTCCCACAAACTGTCTATATTCTAGAGTATGCGAAGTATAAATATAGTGAGCAAATTAAGATGTGAGATCAAGATAATACATCATGAAATGATGATGCACGAAAGTAAGCAAGCATTTATTTTGAAAACTATTGAATCTGAATTTTTGCTTATTATACGGTCAACAAAATGTAATGTTCATGCCCACTTTAAGTTGAAGGTGTTTTTATATATTGTAGATCACTAGGCTATTATATGTTTTACAAGATTGCAATAATTGGGGCTCCAAATTTATGAGTTAGTTAGTAAATACCATGAAACAGACAAAAAAAAAAAAGAAAAAATTTAGGTTTGCATTGAAAATCATACAATAATTTTAGCAATAACTTAATTCGTATGCCCCAAAAGTTCATATTGTTAGGTAAGATTGCATTTGAACCCAAATGCTGTATAGTTTCTAATTCCAAACAAGGTTTTTGGTCTTAACCGACCCTATTTTACAAATTAATTTTTTCAAACAAAAACTATTACTAAGAAGTATGCACCTTTTTTCTTTATTCCAGGATGTAGACACAATCGAGAAACTGAACGAAACTGGAGAACTTCGGGAAATACTACGACCATATAAGGTAACCTAAAACATTATCCAACCCAATGTCATAATGTCTTTTGCAGTATTTCCGTGTATTGTAATTTCTTATCGGCAGTAAAATTCCCAGACAAACGCTTTTCTTCGTAACAACTTGTTTACCTAGCTCATTATTCCGCGTGATAAAGATATTATACACAGACAAAGTGTGAGAAAATTGATTCGCTTCTTTATTTCCGTGAATGATAATAATACGAAAACAAATTCACTAAATTCTCATTCAGACAACATGATAACTTTATATTGAGGTTGACTATTACCATCAAATAAATGCGTTTTTCCCAATTTACTTTACGCACAAAATGACCGGTAGTAATTTGACGACGTGAAATCAGCTTTGTCCAAACCTAATGTGGAACCAAATTAAGATCTCATCATTTGTGCGCAAAATTACAGACTTGTCAACAAGTAACAATAGGATCACTCCATTCCCTCTTCAATATAATGGCTTAAGAAATAACACATTATAAGAAATTACATAAAAAAACTATTTAGACTTTCCTTTAGATACAATATTAGCTTATTAACTCACTTGGCTAATAAGACTGATGCAAGAACCAGTAATAAATTAGTTAGTTAGCAACTAACTAACTAAACAGTAGTGCAGCCATAGATTCACAATCTTGCGATGAAGGGAGTAAAAAAAACTTGCAAATTATTATACTATGTGTTCACAAAGCACGCTATTGATTCCTTTCAAATAAAGTCAAGTGCTAAATTGCTAAATGATTGAGTAGCTGATTGACAGCCAACTAATTTCTATTGCTTGACCTACAAATGCAATCCCCACGTTTTGTACTCCCAACCAATACACGGCTAACAAATCCAACGAGAGAAATAGTTAGTTAGGAACTTTGCTTAACTTTCATGTTAGTTAGTTAGTTAGTTACAAACACATTTAAAGCGACCGTAAAACTACTATGGGCGCTCATTGCGTATTTTATCTTCAAAACCTTATTTCCATGTTTCCCCTATGTCTTATTGCATTTCGGTTGCAAAACTGTTCAACAGGCTGCTTTGCATTCTGATTGCTTTGCATATACTCCCATATTCACAAACGTAGAATCTTAGGAGCTCTTCAACTGCCCTATTTGACATAAAACTGTAGCAATAGATAGAGTTAAATACTTGTATTGTTAAGATAGGATGTTTATGGGTTTATATTACATTCCCATCACAGTTTATGTAGGGTGTTAGCCACTGTGAGACTGGCAATCAGTGTACATGCATATAATAATGATGGCACAATCGTGATGGAAACAAAAGGAATTAAATGAAAGACGCGACAATACATTGTTTTAGCATATTACTCGTGTTGTCGTTTAGAATAAAAATGAAAGTTAAACATGCTTGTGAACGCACAACTAACTAACTGCATGTTTTTCACGTATACAGTAGTCAGTAAGCCTGGTTAGTTTCAACTTGTCAAATTATTTAAAATTATGTGGTCACTTGTTAACCAAATGGATTGCGAAGTTGAAGTTAGTGTATGCAAAAAAGGAAGAAAGTGAATCCTCTTTTTTCCTCTCTTGAGGCGTCAAATGCTAAACAGAAATATTTATACGAATCTCTATATAGTTTCACAAGCATGAATGGTTACTTTTCATCAGTCTAGATTTAGTTAGTTAGTAATACTATGAATGGTGCAATTTCGATGAGCTTATTGTTTGTTTATGGTTAGATATTTATATTGTTGTTACTTATAGCCATAAAGTTAAGTTATAGTAAGTAAGCTGCACTGCCATTGCCATGCCACAAATCACCAAAAACGGTAATAATAATAGTGAGAGAATGTATACGAACACGCCTAACTAGTTAGATGATGAACTATTTTTCCATTGAAATGCATGCTGTAAAAGTGAATGTACTAAACGACTGGTGTTCCTTAATGTTTTCATGACATTACAAATGAGGAGCATTGTTGAGTCTTGTCTTTTTTGTTTTTACAGAATCTTTCAGTATTGACAACTTGCGAGAAATGTGGAGGATTCAGAATGCTGCCTTGTCCAGTTTGCAATGGCTCAAAGAAATCAGTTCACCGCAACCATTTCACAACAGAATTCGTCGCTTTGAAATGCATGCATTGTGATCCATCTGGTTTGGTTCGTTGTGAAGTTTGTAATGCTCCTGACTCGTAATTTTTTAGCTCGTCATCCATCTTTTTTTTGTAGTAAACAGGAGTTGGTTAAGAGTGAAAATACGAGGAGATTCATGCTTGCTTAGTTTGTAAACATAGGATCTAAAAACTCATTGAATTTGTGATGTTTACGACACTAGTGATGCCACATGAGTTTTTTAATGTTTATTAGCTGTAATTAGTGATTTAAAGTTTGACAGTGAGTGACAGAATGAATGGCACATTTATATTAACAAAGGGGCTTTTACTTTGAGTTTTGTACCTATTTGTATTAATTTATTTTTATATCCATGCACATTGTTGGAACAAATGATTCACTTGTTTTTATTTTCACATTGGAATACAGCGGATGAGTTTCTAGGTAAATTGCTTAAACGTAGCATACTTTTAGTTAGTTAGTGCAGGTGTATCTAATGACTGATAAATTGGAAGAAAAAGTTAATTTCTGTTTGCATTTTTGTCCTATATATTTTCTTTCGTGTTTTTACCAGTTATATGAATGTTATAGTGTATTTTTCCCTAATTGGTTGAAGAGATCAGTTTAATTTACAATATATGATATTTTATGTTTTCTCCGTATGTTTTGTCTGCATGTTAAAATTGGATTGACCGAATTTAATAAATGTAGCCTAGGATTAGAGTGTGAAATGTCGTGGAGCTTGTGATGCTTATAAGATCTTTAGGGTCAAATTTTATGTCCAATGTGCATTGATTGTATCTAGAAATTATGTTTTGTTAATTGTAAACTTAGAAATGGCAGACCTGCTATAATAAGTGGCAATGTATAGCCTGAGAGTATAGCTCAAAAACATTGTAACATTATGAATCTTATGATTAGACATGTACATATAATTTTGATTTTGTTGATATTTATAAATGCTTTTAACACGAGTCTGTAAAAACAACGTGAACTTAAAAGTTTAAGGGAACAAACTCGAATGACTTTAACACTTGTGAAATAAAGTTCTAAGCCGATAAAATAATGTTGGACAAGTTTTTAAAGGTTTTGGTCGCCCTTGTTGGACCTAATCAAGCAACAAGCAGAATAATCTACATAAATATTGCACCACATTACCTAACTCTTAATTTCATACTCACACATACGGACACAAGAAAGCAAGCTTTTAAATATATGAGTATACCACATTTTATGTGCTCACATCAACAACATGATCATAATTAACAACCATGCAATTAGTACAATAACTTTTAGATTACAATTGCATCAACAATACTCCTACTCGTTAATAATAATAATAACATACCATGAAACATAGAAAGACAATATCATCGTTTCCTATATGAGTCACTAACTAACTAACTAAGAAAATTGCCAGTATCAACTCATTGGAAACTGCATGCAATCAACTTCAAACAGTATGTTGCAAGCACAGATTGTTGATAGAAATAAGAAGATATGAACATTCTTCATTTCTAAATAACTTTAGTTACGTACTAAATATTTGAACGCTCTCCAGAATGAAGATAGCAGCAATGTTCCCCTATAGATGGCTGGACTAGCCAGTTTTTTGGTCCCAAGGTTCCCAGCTGTGCCTATAATTTTTCTATTATCAGCTCCACTAAATGGTATATGACCATCAATGAAATCTCACTCGGTATACGTCAGATATATTTTGATTTTTTGGTTCTCAATGAGATTTCAACTATTTAAGAAAAACTAAAACCAAGACAAAATATATTTATGTTTCAAACTGCAATCCGAGGCGTACCAAGATAGTTTCCATTGTAAACTACATATCACACAAAAGTCTACACACCACAAAATTACAACTTGAGGAAAATATCTGAATATTGAATATAGGGAATAGTTAGGCCAACTAAATTTAATCAATCACATCACATCATTCGATTATATAGTATCGGCCAGTATCACTAAAATAACGACAGTTCAGCATTCATGAAATTGCATAGACAATACATGTGAGCTATTGTGAGCATGCAGTAACCCAATTTAAAGCTTTGAAAGGGTATTTTAGAGCGTAAGTGCTACCATATTTCATTTCTAGCTAATACATAATCTTAACTGTAAATTTTAATAACATAGTTTAATGGAATACTATTCAATTTTTTTAATAAGGTTAAGGTTTTGCTGTCACAACTTTTAGAACTAATATGCTCTACTTCATACTGGCCTACCATAGTACAGCTCGAACTACCAACAAGTTCAAGAGACACCTAATATAACCTCAAAAATACAGGATAAAAAAAACTTTATAAAACTAAACACAAAAGTTTCTTCTTAAACTCCTCAAAAACCAATTATCAGATGTTAATATACACTCGATAAAATTATAAAAATAATTAGCACCTTTGTATAGCACCTGCCGTTTGGATGTAAAGATTTTCAAGACAGATTTTAAGCTATAGTATGCATAGTATCATTATGTTGCTTCAACTACCAAATCATACAATGGCTTCAAAATAAATAGTTTTACCGGATTCCCACAATCTGCTTCAACAAGCTAAAGTAAAAAGTAAATAGAAGGAAAAGAGATCAAACAAATAATGCGGCCATATAAATAATCCAATTAAAAAGTACTGAAAAATTAGATTAACGAAATTTAACTCGTGACATTGCGCTGCAAAGATAGTTCACTTCAATTTTAATCTGATTAACAGCTGCTTCCAACTTTTCCGGTGAATCTAAAATCTGCACCGTTTGTGAGAATGGGTCATACCGAACTGCATACGGCCTTGACATGCTCTCTTCAACCCAGCGTCTGCAAAAAACACCATAATGTGAAAATCACAGCCCCCAATTAATTACTACACTTTTAAACTAGACCAACAAATCAACAAACCCTAGGGTATTGTACTGTAAGTAGTAAGTAATCGGTGAAGTGAAATAATTTTTCCTCTCACAAGCCCACTGATATTTTGTGGAAAACGTGTCTTCACTCCTACCAGACCCATTTCAACAATGTGTGATATGAATGAGGAAAATTAGTGTATTATGTATGAGAGACTGTAACTTCAGTATTTTGAAATCGGCTGATTAATAAGGGATATATTAATTTCCAAAAAAAGCTTTTTCGACGAATAGACAATGGCCTCAAAACATATTCTGGGCCTCACTTTTGAGAACCCGTGTTAAGTAAACGGGAAAATTACGTTGTAGTTTGAATCATTTAGAATACAATCAACTTAACCGTAAACAACCCCGGCTATTTCTACTGTATTCTGCGATACTAATGAAATTCATTCATTACTTAAACTTGTCTTGCACGTCTTCGAAACTCTCAGCTACAAAGTATACATCTTGATAGTCCTGATCCTGGTATGGCTGCACAGCAGTACTTTTCGGATCAAAATCCAAATGTTGAGGCTTATCTGACAAAGCATGTTTCAATTCCCCATAACTCGACAACAGTCCAGCTCCGTACGCTTTAGTTTTTCCATTTTCCTTACAAAGTCCAAACTCCACAGTAAACCAATACAACTAGAAAGAACCAACAAATAACGAAAAATGTACTCTACCAACTAACTATGACTTGCAAAAAAAAACTTATTCACTTGTTTACCGTAGCGAATTTTTCAATTTCTTCATCCGTTGCACCCAGAGAAGCCAATCCCAGCTCTTGAGAAAATTGTGCAAACAATGGATCCGCCAGCATTGGAACATGTCCCAGCAGTTCATGAATGCAATCTCTAAAATCAAAAAATCTTTAAAACAGCATCGCATTTCGGCCGTAGTTCACCTAGTCGACAGTAAAAAGTCCAAGCGTTTAACATGGAGTAGGAACTCCGTTCCAGCATCAAACCTCATGTAACTTATAGGAGAATCTCTCCATGTTAAAATGTTACCGAACCCTGACACTTTAAAAAATTACGATGTTTGAAATTTATATTTTTAAGACTTGAACTGAACTACTAAAAATTCGTCGTCAACGTCAAACTTCTTTCTTAACATAAGCAATACAAATAGTCGTTTGACAACAAACTCTGGGACCACATATACCTTGTCCGCAAAAAGGAGGTAAATTTTATCCTATCCTACTACACAAATTTATCACACACAGGACAGGAAAAATTTACCTCCTTTTTCCAGATGGTCTATACGTTTAATCTCACACTTGTACGCCATCCAACGAGAAAAATATGTATCGAATAGGATTCCATTAAACATTTCTACCTTTTTGGCGTTGAATACTAACAAAAATAAAATGAAAATGAAACAGTTAGCTAAAACAAGTTAATTCAAGTGGAACCAATGGGTGTTTTAAAACTTGCAAATCCAGATTGTATTATTTAA
>Ga0210040_10010259_pt1 | contig 10773 bp, 9 predicted proteins | sample CryGeyCG12114_NA_FD_185462 | JGI IMG/M metagenome (GOLD analysis project Ga0210040, IMG submission 185462) | Groundwater microbial communities from aquifer - Crystal Geyser CG19_WC_8/21/14_NA (SPAdes) (version 2) | ecosystem: Environmental > Aquatic > Deep subsurface > Groundwater | place: USA... | reverse complement strand
GGGCACCGCGCCGATATGGTCCTCATGCGCATGGGTGAGGACGATGCCGATGAGGCTTTCCGCGCGCTCCTCGATGAAGTCGATGTCCGCGAACAGCAGCTCGGTGCCCGGATACTCGTTGGCGCCGAAGCTCATTCCCAAGTCCACCATCAGCCACTGACCGCGGCAGCCGTAGAGATTGACGTTCATGCCGATCTCGCCCGAACCGCCCAGCGCCAGGAACAGCAGCTCGTCCTGCGGGGTGAAATCCTTCTTCATTGCGTGAGCGCCTTTTGCGCGAGGATTGAAAGCCCCTTGAGGGTCAGGTCGGCGTCGACCGCGTCGAAGATGCTCGTATGCCGGTCGAACAGCAGGGCGAGGCCGCCTGTCGCGATCACCTTGGCGGGCCGGCCAATCTCCGAGCGGAGCCGAGCAATCAACCCCTCCATCATGGCCACGTAGCCCCAGAACACGCCGATCAGCATCTGGTCCTCGGTATTTCGACCCACCACCGAAGTGCCGCGCGGGCTCTCGATGGCGATGCGCGGCAGCTTGGCAGTGTGGCTGACCAGCGCGTCGAGCGACAGATTGATCCCGGGTGCGATAATTCCTCCTTTGTAGGCGCCGCTGAAATCCACCACGTCGAAGGTGGTGGCGGTGCCGAAATCGACGACGATGAGATCGCCCGCATGGGCGGCATGGGCGGCCATGGCGTTGACCGCGCGGTCGGCGCCGAGAGAGCGAGGCTCCTCCACGTCGATCGGGAAATCCCACGCTGCTGCGCCCTCGCCCGCAACGAGCGGTTGCAGGCTGAAATACTTCTGCCCGAGCACTTCCAAATTGTGCCGGGCGCGCGGGACGACGGTGGAGACGATCATCGCGTCCACCGCCTCCCGCGAAAGCCCTTCCAACGCCATCAGCTGCAGCAGCCAGACAGCGTATTCGTCAGCAGTGCGGCGCGGATCGGTGGCGATGCGCCAGCGCGAGCGGATCTCACCCCCCTCGCCACCATCGACGGCCGGGGCGATCAGCGCAAACACCACGTTGGTGTTGCCGACATCGACAGCCAGCAGCATGGCCTCAGTTCCTCTCCAGCGCCACATCGCCCGCATGGATGACACGGGTGGTGCCATCGGCCAAGCGAAGCCGCAGCGCGCCATCGGGGGCGAGCCCGTCGAAGCTGCCGCTGAGGCGCGCTCCGTCGGCCCCATGCACTGACAGGGGGCTGCCCGGCGGGTGCGCGGCGGCGAGCCAGCGGGCGATGATCGGCTCGAGCCCGAAGTGACGCCACCGGTCCAGCTCTCGTTCGAAGGCCGCGGCGAGGTCACGGGCGAAGCTGTCCCGCCCGGGTGCAGGACCGACAGCCGCGAGATGCGCCGCCGCGCGATCCGTCAGCACGGGCGCGGCTGCGAGGTTCACCCCGACGCCGATCACCACGAAGTTGCTCGCTCGCTCCAGCAGGATGCCAGCGATCTTGGCGTGCGCGAGCAGCACGTCGTTGGGCCATTTGAGCTGCAGGTTCTGCGGCTGCGCCAGGTGCGGCTGAACCGCTTCGTAGACGGCAAGAGCGGCGACCAGCGAGAGGCTCGGCGCCGGCGGATCTGACGGTGCCAATCGCACGGCGGTCGAGCCCATGAAATTGCCCGGAGCGTCGACCCACTCGCGCCCCTGTCGCCCTCGGCCGGCGTGCTGCCGGTCGGCGACATGCCAGTTGCCCTCGGAGATGTGCTCGCCGGCGACGATCCGCGCCAGCAGGTCGGCATTGGTCGAGCCGGTCTCGCGAACAGTCTCGATGCGGCCAGGATCAGCGGGCGGCAAGTCAGGCGACGAGGAACAGGGCCGCCGCCGCCTGGTCGGCCAGTGTGCCCAGCCAGCCGGTGGCGAGGAAGCCGAGCGGCGAGATCAGCACGGTGCAAAATGCCAGCAGCGCCCAGTGCGCACTGTCGCTGCCGCGCTCGATCGCCGCGCCGCCATACGCGCCGGGCTCATCGAAGAACATCAGCTTGACGATCTTGATGTAGTAGAACGCGCCGATCACACTGGCGGCGACGCCCAGCGCGGCAAGCACCAGCAGGTCCGCCTCGACCGCCGCCTGGAACACGACGAACTTGCCCCAGAAGCCGAACATCGGCGGGATGCCGGCGAGGCTGAACATCACGATCATCAGGCACCAGGCCAGCCCCGGGTTGGTACGGGACAGGCCCGCCAGGTCGCCCACGGCCTCGACAGGCTGCCCCTCGGCATCGCGCAGCATCAGCACGGCGACGAAGCCGGCAATGGTCATCGGCACGTAGATCGCGAGGTAAACCATCATCGCGCTCGCTCCGGCAGCGGTGCCGCAGGCGAGGCCGATCAGGATGAAGCCGACATTGTTGATCGAGGAATAGGCGAGCAGCCGCTTGATGTTCGTCTGACCAATCGCTCCCAGAGCACCGACGATGACGGACGCAAGCGCGGCGAACACCACCACCTGCCGCCAGGCATCCGCGACACCGCCGAACGCCTCGAGCGCGACGCGGGCCGTCAACGCGATCGCCGCCACCTTGGGCGCGCTGGCGAAGAAGGCGGTGACCGGCGTCGGTGCGCCCTCGTAGACGTCGGGCGTCCACATGTGGAACGGCACCGCGCTGATCTTGAAGGCAAGACCGGCGAGCACGAACACCAGCCCGAACAGCGCCCCGGTGGAGAGGCCATCGCCGAGCGAAACGCGGATTCCCTCAAAACTGGTCGTGCCGGCAAAGCCGTAGGTCAGGCTCATGCCGTAGAGCAGGATGCCGCTGGCGAGGGCGCCGAGCACGAAGTACTTGAGCCCCGCCTCTGCCGAGCGTCCGTCGCTGCGCAGGAAGCTCGCCAGGACGTAAGCCGAGAGCGACTGCATCTCCAGCCCGATATAGAGTGTCAGCAGGTCGCTGGCCGAGGCCATGATCGACATGCCGAGCGCGGAGAACAGGATCAGCACCGGATATTCGGCGCGCATCGACCCGGTCCGCTCGAGGAATGCCGGAGCGACCACCAGCGCGGCAATGCTGGCGAGATAGATCAGAAGCTTGGCGAATCCGGCGAATGCATCGGCTTTGAACTGGCCCTGGAACGCGATCGCATCCGGGCCGGAGGCGCCTTGCAACGCGCTCGGAAGAACCATGCAAAAAGCCGCGCCGAGCGCCACGCAGGCCAGCACGCTGACGAGACGGGACGAGCCGTCACCTGCCCAGGCAGCGACCAGCAGCAGCGCGAGGCCAGAAAGGGAAAGCAGGATTTCCGGCGCAACGAGCGCAAGCGAGGAGGAGAAGTCCATCAGTGCGCCTCCTCGTGCGCTGGTTCGGTTTGGGCGACAGCACCGGCGGGATCCACCGCTCCCATCGTCAGCCTGGCATCGCTCGCCGGCTGGGCGCGGGCAATGCGGGCGTCGAGCAGCTGGATGTCCTGCCGCATCGGCGCAAGGAAGCTCTCAGGGTAGACGCCCATCCACAGCACCGCCGCGGCGATCGGCGCCAGCATCGCATATTCCCGCACGCTCAGGTCCGGCATCGCCGCTGCGTCAGCATTGCGCTGCTCGCCGAAGGCAACGCGGCGGTAGAGGTACAGCATGTAGGCCGCGCCCAGGATGATGCCGGTGGTGCAGATCAGCGCCACCCAGCTCGACACTTGATACACGCCCGCGAGGCTCAGGAACTCGCCCACGAAACCGCTGGTGCCCGGCAGGCCGATGCTGGCCATGCTGAACAGCAGGAAGAACAGCGCGTAACGCGGCATGTTGATCGAAAGGCCGCCGTAACGGGCGATCTCGCGCGTGTGCAGCCGGTCGTAGATCACGCCCACGCACAGGAACAAGGCGCCTGAGACGAGGCCGTGGCTGAGCATCACGATCATCGCGCCTTCCAGCCCCTGCACGTTGAAGGCGAACAGGCCGATGGTGACGATCGCCATGTGCGCGACCGACGAATAGGCGATCAGCTTCTTCATGTCGTGCTGCACGAGGGCGATGAGGCTGGTGACCACCACCGCGATCATCGACAAGGCGAAGATCAGCCAGGCGAGCTGCGCGCTCGCCTCCGGGAACATCGGCAGGCTGAAGCGGATGAAGCCATAGCCGCCCATCTTCAATAGCACACCCGCCAGAATGACGGATCCGGCAGTCGGCGCCTGCACGTGCGCGTCCGGCAGCCAGGTGTGGACCGGCCACATCGGCATCTTCACCGCGAAGCTGGCGAAGAAGGCGAGGAACAGCCAGGTCTGCGCGGCCGGCGGGAAGTCGTAGGCCATCAGCATGGGGATGTCGCTGGTGCCGGCCACGTTCGCCATCCACAGCATCGCCACCAGCATCAGCAGCGAGCCGAGGAGCGTGTAGAGGAAGAACTTGTAGCTGGCGTAAATGCGGTTGTCGCCGCCCCAGATACCGATGATCAGATACATCGGGATGAGGACCGCTTCGAAGAACATGTAGAACAGGAAGATGTCCTGCGCGGCGAACACGCCGATCATCAGCACTTCCATGAACAGGAAGGCGGACATGTATTCGCCGACCCGCTTGTTGATGGACGCGCTGGCGAGGATGCAGATCGGCATCAGGAACACGCTGAGCACGATCAGCATCAGGGCGATGCCGTCGATGCCGAGCGCCCAGCTGAAGCCGGAGAAGATGCCCGCCCGTTCCGTGAACTGCCACTGCGCGCCGCCGATGTCGTAGCTGGCCCACAGCACGATGCCGAGCACGAGGTCAATCAACGTGGCGGCCAGCGCGACCATGCGCGCGGTGCGGGCATCCACGAACAGGCAGGCAATGGCCCCGACCAGCGGCACCAGCAGCATCAGCGAGAGAATGGGAAAACCCTCCATCAGACGAGCACCCAGCTGATCGCGGCGACCAGGCCCAGCAGCATGATCAGCGCGTAGGAGGTGAGATAGCCGGACTGCACCTTGCGCGCGAACACCGACCCCTTCACCACCACCCAGGCGGCGCCGTTGGGGCCGAAGCGGTCGATCAGCCCGACATCACCGCGCTGCCAGAACTGGCGGCCGAGCCAGAAGGCCGGGCGCACGAAGAGGAAGCGGTAGAGCTCGTCGAAATACCACTTGTTGAACAGGAAACGATAGACCGGGCCAAGCTGCGCCGCCGTCGCCGCCGGGATCGCGGTGTTGCGGATGTAGGCGAGCCAGGCGATCGCAAGGCCGATCAGCATCACGATGCTGGCGGTCAGCTTCACCCACAGCGGCACCTCGTGCATCGCGTGGATCAGGTGCTCGTTGAAGGCGATCGACCCGTTCCAGAACGCCTCTTCCTCGATGAACGCCTCGTGGAACAGGATCCCGGCGAACACCGCGCCCAGCGACAGCACGATCAGCGGGATGAGCATCACCAACGGGCTCTCATGCGGATGGTAGCCCGCGGTGCCGTCATCCTCATGCGCCGAAGGGACGTGGTGCGCGACATCGTGCCCGGCATGCTCCTGCGCGGGCGGGTTGTCGGCATGCGCGACGGCGTGGCCATGCGGGTCGTCCGCGTGGGCGTGGGCATCATGATGGCCGTGCGCATCATGCATCGCGTGCTGGATGTGCTCGCTCTGCGCCCAGCGGGGCTTGCCCCAGAAGGTGAGGAACATCAGCCGCCAGGAGTAGAAGCTGGTCAGCAGCGCGGCGAAGGCGCCGAGCCAGAAGGCGGTGCGCCCCATTTCGCTGCCGCTGGCGAACGCCGCCTCCAGGATCGAGTCTTTCGAGTAGAAGCCCGCAAAGCCAAAGACCCCGAGCAGCCCCACGCCGGTGATCGCCAGCGTGCCCGCCATCATCGCCCAGAAGGTGATCGGGATGCTTTTCCGCAAGCCGCCGTAATAGCGCATGTCCTGCTCGTGGTGCATCGCGTGGATCACGCTTCCCGCGCCGAGGAACAGAAGCGCCTTGAAGAAGGCGTGCGTGAACAGGTGGAACATCGCCGCGCCGTAAGCGCCGACGCCGGCCGCGAAGAACATGTAGCCCAGCTGCGAGCAGGTCGAATAGGCGATCACCCGCTTGATGTCCCACTGCGTGGTACCGACTGTGGCGGCGAAGAAGCAGGTGGCGGCCCCAATGAAGGTGACGAAGGTGAGCGCCGCGGGCGCCGCCTCGAACATCGGCGACAGGCGGCAGACCATGAACACGCCGGCGGTGACCATCGTCGCCGCATGGATCAGCGCGGAGACGGGCGTCGGCCCCTCCATCGCGTCCGGCAGCCAGGTGTGCAGGCCGAGCTGCGCCGACTTGCCCATCGCTCCGATGAACAGCAGCAGGCACAGGATCGTCATCGTGTCGAGGCGCATCCCGAGGAAGGTGATCGCGCTGCCCTGCATCCCCGGCGCCGCCGCCAAGATTTCCGGGATCGACACGGTGCCGAATACCAGGAAGGTGCCGAAGATGCCGAGCATGAAGCCGAGGTCACCGACGCGGTTGACCACGAAGGCCTTGATGGCCGCCGCGCTGGCCGAAGGCTTCCTGAACCAGAAGCCAATCAGCAGGTAGGAGGCGAGGCCGACCCCTTCCCAGCCGAAGAACATCTGCACGAGGTTGTCGGCCGTCACCAGCATCAGCATGGCGAAGGTGAACAGCGACAGATAGGCGAAGAAACGCGGCTGGTCCGGGTCCTCCGCCATGTAGCCCCAGCTGTAGAGGTGGACGAGCGCGGAGACGGTGGTGATCACCACCAGCATGATGGCTGTCAGCGTGTCGACCCGCAGCGCCCAGTCGAACGTCATTGCGCCGCTCTCGACCCACTTCAGCACCGGCACGACCTGCGCGGCGACATCACCGCTTAGGTACGTCAGGAAAATCGGCCAGCTGAGCAGGCAGGAGATGAACAGCGCGCCGGTGGTCAGCGACTTGGTCACGAGATTGCCGAGCGCGCGGTTGCCCAGCCCGGCGACGAGGGCTGCCAGCAGCGGCAGGAAAACGATGATCAGGATGGAGGACAAGCGACTAACCCTTCATCCGGTTGACGTCGTCGACGGCGATGGTGCCGCGGCTGCGGTAGTAGATCACCAGGATCGCAAGCCCGATCGCCGCCTCGCCCGCGGCCACGGTGAGCACGAACATGGCGAAGACCTGCCCCGTCAGGTCACCCAGGAAAGCGCTGAAGGCGACGAGGTTGAGGTTCACCGCGAGCAGGATCAGCTCGATCGCCATGAGGATGACGATGATGTTCTTGCGGTTGAGGAAGATCCCCAGCACGCCCAGCACGAACAGGATCGAGCTGACGACGACATAATGTTCGATGCCGATCACAGCTGGACTCCTTGGCCCACTTCCGGCCGCGTGTTGACCGTCGCCTCGTTCGGATTGCGCGCGTTCTGCCGCGCGATGTTCTGCTGCCCGCGCACCGCACGCGCGTCGCGATGCGTCAGCACGATCGCGCCGACCATCGCCACCAGCAGGATGATGCCCGCGCTTTCAAACAGGAACAGGTACTTGCCGTAGAGCAGCGCGCCGATGCTCTCGATATTGCTCTCGCCGAGCAGTGGGGCGGCATCGCCAGCCGGAGTGCCGAGCTTCATCGCGCCGGCGCGGTAGGCGCCCACGCCGAGCACCAGCTCCGCCAGCAGCACCAGCGCGATCGCGATCCCGAGCGGGAAGTTCTTCATGAAGGAGGCGCGCAGCTCCGCGAAGTCGATGTCCAGCATCATCACCACGAACAGGAACAGCACCGCGACCGCGCCGACGTAGACGATGATCAGCAGCATCGCGATGAACTCCGCGCCGATGAGCACCATCAGCCCGGCCCCGTTGAAGAAGGCGAGGATCAGCCACAGCACGGAATGGACCGGGTTGCGCGCGAGGATCGTCAGCGCGCCGCTGGCGATCACCAGCGCAGCGAACAGATAGAAGGCGAAGCTCTGGATCACCGGCGCCCCTCCCAATTGCGGGTGGGGAGCAGCCCCCATGCCTGGAACATCGTGGTTCTCATCACGCGCGGCGCCTAGCGGTAGGGCGCGTCGGCTTCAAGGTTCGCGGCGAGCGCCCGCTCCCACTTGTCCCCGTTCGCCAGCAGTTTCGCCTTGTCGTACAGCAGCTCCTCGCGCGTTTCGGTGGTGAACTCGAAGTTCGGACCCTCCACGATCGCGTCCACCGGGCATGCCTCCTGGCAGAATCCGCAATAGATGCACTTGGTCATGTCGAGGTCGTAGCGCGTGGTGCGGCGGCTGCCGTCCTCGCGCGGTTCGCTCTCGATGGTGATCGCCTGCGCCGGGCACACCGCCTCGCACAGCTTGCAGGCGATGCAGCGCTCTTCCCCATTGGGATAGCGGCGCAGCGCATGCTCGCCGCGGAAGCGCGGGGAAAGCGGGTTCTTCTCGAACGGGTAGTTGATCGTCGCCTTGGGCTTGAAGAAATACTTCAGCGTGAGGGCATGCGCTTTCACGAACTCCCACAGGGTGAACGACTTGATGAGTTGGGCGACGCTGGTCACGAGAGCGTATCCGTGGCTAGAGGCTTCAGGGAGCGGCATTCGCCGGAGTAGGTTTTGCCAGCGGAGTCGGTCACGACGATGTCGCCATCCCAACCGTCCCCCGGACGCTCATCCCACCATTGAACATCAGCGCGCATCTCGCCGGCTTCTGCAAACCATCGGTGTGAGCTTTCTCCGCCCAATCCAACGACGAATTGGCTGGCAACGTTTCGGGCAGACCAGTTGGCCGGTGCAACAATCTGCCAATTCAGACTATTTGGGTCTTCGCGCTGGCCGAAGTCACCAGCAATCTGCATTTCCACTTGGTTGCCGCCCTTATCGGTCAGATCGCAAACCCGATCCGGCTTAGCATCCGACGCTTGAACGGTAAGCTCCACATCGTTCGAATAGGGCGTGAGAAGAGGAGGCTGCTCCTCACAAGCGACCGTGAACAAGGCGATGACTGGAACGGCCATTTTCAAGCCCCATACCTCGTCAGCATCAGCCACCCGCTCACCAGCACGACCCACAGCAGGCTGAAGGGCAGGAACACCTTCCAGCCCAGCCGCATCAGCTGGTCGTAGCGGAAGCGGGGAACGGTCGCCTTGATCCAGCTGAAGACGAAGAAGAAGAAGAAGATCTTGCCGAACAGCCAGATCCAGCCGGGGACCCAGTACAGGAACTCGATGTCCAGCGGGGGCAGCCAGCCGCCGAAGAACAGGATGGAGTTCAGCGCGCACATCAGCAGCACGTTGGCGTATTCGCCGAGCCAGAACAGCGCGAAGCTCATCGAGCTGTATTCGGTCTGGTAGCCGGCGACGAGCTCGCTCTCCGCCTCGGTGAGATCGAACGGGGCGCGCGCGGTTTCCGCGAGGCTGGAGATGAGGAACATCACCCACATCGGGAACAGCAGCAGGTTGAAGAAGAACCCGTTGACGATCCCGAAGCCGTGGCCGCGCTGCGCCTCGATGATGCCGTTCATGTTGAACGTGCCGGCCCACAGGACGACGCAGATCAGGATGAAGCCGATCGACACCTCATACGAGATCATCTGAGCAGCAGCGCGCATCGCGCTGAAAAACGGGTATTTGGAGTTCGATGCCCAGCCCGAGACGACCACCCCGTAAACGCCGAGCGAGCTGATCGCGAGGATGTAGAGCAGGCCGACATTGATGTCCGCCAGCACCGCGCCGGAGTTGAACGGAATCACCGCCCACGCCGCCAGCGCGACCGTGAAGGTGACGATCGGCGCGATCAGGAACAGGCCCTTGTTTGCCGCGCTCGGGATGATGGTTTCCTGCAGGAACACCTTCAGCCCGTCGGCAAAGCTCTGCAGCAGACCGAACGGGCCGACAACGTTGGGGCCCCGACGCAGCGCCATCGCCGCCCAGACCTTGCGGTCGACATAGATGATCATCGCCACTGCCAGCATCAGCGGCAGTGCGATCAGCAGGATGCCGGCAATGGTGGCGACGAAGTACGCCCAGCCGTAGCTCATGCCCCAGGATTCAAAAGTGGCGGTCATTCTGCGGCCTCCGCCAGTTCTTCGCCGTGGAGCAGTTCGGCCGAGCAGCGCTGCATCACAAGGCTTGCGCGGGCGATGGGGTTGGTGAGGTAGAAGTCCTTGATCGGATAGGTGATTCTTCCTGACGCCCGCAGCGAGGTGTCGGCCTGCGGGAGTGCGCCGTAATCAGCCAATCCGTCGATCCCCAGCGCCGGGACCTCGGCAATCATCGCGGCCCGGAGCTGGTCGAAGCTGTCGAAGCCGACGCTGACACCGAGTGCATCGGCCAGGGCACGAAGGATGGTCCAGTCCTCGCGGGCATCGCCGGGGGCGAACACAGCCTTGTCGGCGAACTGAACGCGGCCTTCGGTGCTGACGTAGGTGCCGGCCTTCTCCGTATAGGCGCTGCCCGGCAGGATGATGTCCGCCGCCGCCGCGCCCTTGTCGCCGTGATGGCCGATATAGACCTTCAGCGCTGAGGCGAAGGGAGCATAGTCCATCTCATCCGCACCCAGCAAAATCAGAAGCTTGGGAGCCGCATTTCGCAGATCGGCCATGCCACCGCCCTGCGCGAAGCCGAGCATCAGCGATCCCATCCGGGCCGCCGAGACGTGCAGCAGGTTGAAGCCGTTCCACTCGTCTCGCACCAGATTCCAGCTCTGTGCCAGCGCCAATGCGGGGTGCAGCGCGCCGGCGACGAGGCCGCCTGCACCGACGATGATCGCCGGTTTGGAAGCGCCTTGCATCGCGCGTGCAACGTGGTCGGGAAGCGAATGCAACGCAGCCGCATCGTCGCCCAGGAACTCGGCGGGGTAGGTCGTCTCCCACTGGGGGCCGAGCAGGAAGATCTTTGCCCCGCGCTTGGCCGCCTTGCGCAGGCGGG
>Ga0210040_10010258_pt1 | contig 10773 bp, 16 predicted proteins | sample CryGeyCG12114_NA_FD_185462 | JGI IMG/M metagenome (GOLD analysis project Ga0210040, IMG submission 185462) | Groundwater microbial communities from aquifer - Crystal Geyser CG19_WC_8/21/14_NA (SPAdes) (version 2) | ecosystem: Environmental > Aquatic > Deep subsurface > Groundwater | place: USA... | reverse complement strand
AATGCTGGAGAGGAGGAAGGAGGCCCTGTATTCGTGAAAGAGCCGCCATCCAAAGTGGACTTCTCAAACTCTACAGGGGCTGAGATCCCTTGTCAAGCAAGAGGAAATCCACAACCGGAAATCATTTGGCTGCGAGCGGATGGAACTGCCGTAGGAGATGTTCCTGGGCTCCGACAGGTGAGACCTAATGAACCTAGACGTACTCTACGTTGTAGTTTAGAACTGGAGGTCTTTGGTTATCGTCCCCTAAAATGTAATGCATGTTAACTAGAGCTCAAAGTAACTAACTTACTCACTATTGATGGAAAATATGAAACCAGTACATGTCTGGGTGCACTCATGTATTAATGCGACGAATGCAGCGTGCATAAAATGGGTTCAGTACTTTCTTGAGATGCTGTTGTAGATGAGTTGAGAAAATGAGTTGCGTACGTAGGCTGTAGGATTGGAGGTAAGGCTGTGAGTAGACCTTGGCATGCCCGTAGAACATCTGGCTAAGGATTTCTTAAGGGTCCCAATTTAACCTGCTTATCCTTAGTTATAGTTAGTAAGTAGTTGAGTTTTTTGTTCTCTTTCCGTTTAAATAAGGGTCGGGATAAAATGACGATTTTTGTAGGAGCTAAGCTACAGAGGAAAAGAGCAGCTGCTAAATTTTCTAGATTATTATCGCTTGAATATGAACTGTGATGCTTGAAAGCGTGGTATTGAAAAGGGAGTGATTTCCCTTATGTAGAAAAGAAAAGATTTTTTGGGTCGTTGCTGTTTTTGAAATGCATGGCACAAGGCCCCATGAAATTATAGTTCATATTTGTCTATTGGTTGAGTGTTGTCATACTATCTGCATGTATTCTGTATTTCTTGAGTAGTATTTATATTATAGAACGCAAACAGGGTCTTAAAGTTGTTGTATTATAGTTCATATGCTTAAACGGTTTTTTTGGTAAGGTATAATCAGTTGCAAATTATGAAAAAAATCGTTTACCGTTCCAATGAATGGTTTAAAAAAACTATATGCCTTTCAGCTGGGTTTTTGAATGAATTAATTAATTTTAAATCTATAATGTGTGATATCTATTATCCGTAGTTAGTTTTGATTTCGATTCTGATTTATCTTATTCTGTAATAAATTGATCGCATGAATTATTAAATAGGTTCTGGCATCTGGAGCACTTGTATTTCCACCTTTTCGTGCTGAAGACTACCGGCAAGAAGTTCATGCTCAAACATACATTTGCTTGGCCCGGAACTCGATTGGAGGCGTTCATTCTCGCGACGTACATGTCCGAGCTGGTAAGAAATTTTCAGTTTTATTTCCCAGTTATTTTTACTCAATATAAGTTTAATACACATTTGATACATAAAACTAGTATGTAATATTGAATGTGCATCATCGTGATAACAATCAGTTTCGAATAACCGTTAAATGTGCACTCTTGTTTTATAGTTTCGTTCACTGATTAATTATTTTATTTACAACAGCGTCACGTTTAATGATGAGTTGTGGCATGATTATGGGTGACATTATTGTATTGGTAGCCATTTTGTTACCACAGTTGTAAGTCAAACATTTACGGCAAACGTATGGGAAGAACATGTGATTCGGGGAAACTCAGCACTCATGAAATGTAATCTTCCAGCATTTGTGAGCGATTTTGTGAGTGTTAGCGCATGGTTCATGAATGATGAACGCATTGAGCGAACAGAGATTCATGGTATGCTGTTATGTTTGGAAAATACAATGGGACAATTAGGATTGTGGCGGATGCATGTTGGTGGATTTCCAACAACTACAAATTGTATATTAGAAATGTCAAAGCTAAGCTATGGTTAGTTACAACTTTCAACTGTATCCGATCATCATCATAGGATAGATAGATTACATCAGGTTGTTTATAGGATTTTTGTCTTGCATACCCGGCAGTGACTGACTGGCTACATAATATATTAAACTTGTTGTCTCTACAAATAAATATAGTGTTTACAATAGAAGAATTTTAACAATTCATGTGATTGTAATTAGTGTTAAACTTTTCTCACCACGCGTTTTTATTATAGACCTTTGTTCAATTTAAGATGCTCCACAGGTGCGGATGATCCTGCATGCACGCCACGCATTGTATTCACATGTCTTTAGATCACACTGGTTAAGTAGTAGGGAATTGAAATAATAGGAGCTGCATTGTTGTGGTTTTAAAAGTTGTAAACCAGCCGTACAATGCCAAAGTATTCGAGGAGGATGTTATCCGAGGGAATGCTGCTATCTTTAAGTGCACCACACCTACTTATGTGAATGATTTTCTTATGATCGACTCATGGACTGTGAATGGGATGCGAGTACTTGGCAATGATAACTATGGTATGCATTATGCATATAGAATAGGAATGGCTTTTGTCATTCTTGTAAAAATACAATCGGACTGGAAAGGGCTGCATTTATCGAATAAAAGGCATCATTATCTCATTAAAAGCTGAACAGAAACACTAAACACCTCATTTTAATGAATAAGGTAGAATTTTAATTGCTAAACATATTAAAAATTTACACTCCGTTTGTATAAAGTGGTGTCCCAATGGTATGAAATCGATCCTGTGAAAGAGCATGCAATTAGAGGAAACAATGCAGTCATGAAATGTCAAATACCAGCCTACGTATCAGATTTTTTAAGTGTCACTGAATGGCACACCACATCTGGTGATGTTTTTGCCACCGATGGAAATTCAAATTATGGTTAGTATGATTGGTGTATTTATGAGTTTTTTAAATCCCTACAATGGAGATGATGGCGTGCTCCGGGTCAAAATTTATTCACACAGGGTCAATTTTTAGTGTAAAATCGTTGGAACTATTCTTTAAGTGTCTATTTGTTTTTACACCCTCACAGTAAATAGGTTATCAGATTCGTTATCATCTTTAAGTCTACAAATCAGTAGATAACCAATATACACTGTGAACTCGAAATGTAAACATTCTTGTCTCATAATGTAAACAAACGCTACCATGTGCGTCTGTGGGAACCTGTCATTCCTACTGTTTATTATCATTGTGTTTAAAATTGTAAATTATCTTCTCGAGTCAATGGCTAGTAAAGGATGGTCTGAGTGGGTAACCAGAGATGTTACCAACTAACTAATAAGCTACCTATGGAAATTTTGCAGTTGTTTCACAACATTTTATGGTGGAGGTTCACAATGAACATGTGATCCGAGGCAACAGTGCCACACTTAGGTGCAACGTGCCGGCATTTGTTGCTGATTTTGTATTTGTATCAGCCTGGACTGATTCTACTGGAGTATCCCATACAGATGAAACGAGTGCATATGATGGTATTTATGTGGGCATTTAATAATCGGCCAGTGGCGGGTGCTATATGGTTAAATCCTGATCTGAGAGTCATATTAGAATCCTTATGTGGATTAGTCTATTAGTCATTATGATTATGGATGAAGGGGGAAATGGGAAATAATGCTTGCTAATTTTTCATTAGCTGTGGCACAACACTATGAAACTGAAGTTCACAACTTGTACGTAATCCGAGGAAATAGTGCTGTTCTGAAATGTGAAATTCCGTCATTCGTGGCAGATTTCTTAGAAATTGTGGCATGGCTTGATGAGTCCCATAATTCTTATGTGCATTCTGATAATACGGCTGAAGGTTTGACCCGTGAATGCAAGATACAGTGAAAAATTTGGATATGGCGGGTACATAGGGTTACATTATGGAGAAACAGGAAAAGAAATGCGAAAAACTTAGTTCTTCCATATTAGCTTAGCGTTTAAATATGGCTTTATATGGTTGTCAATATTTGAACTTTTGTACTTTAATAGTGGTCTCGCAATTCTACGATTCTGAAATTATTTCTGAATACGTGATTCGGGGAAATAACGCCGTGTTGAAATGCAACATTCCAGCATTTGTTGCTGATTTTGTGTCAGTGACGAGTTGGATTGATTCAGACAATAATTTGTTTGAAATTGAATCTGGTGGTGAGATATATCATTTTGTATAGAAGAAACAAAAATTTCAGGGCAAAAGGATATGGTGGGTCATGATGGCATTTGATTTGCGATTCGAAAAAAACGAACTCCGTTTGGAATTGAGAATACTTTTCCTAGATTTACGGATTTTTAATTGCGATAGAACAATAAATTCTTGATTCGGTTATTTCCATAGATTCTTTCATCCATTTATTAATTCAGTGCAACTTTTACAGTGGTAAGCCAAAAATATAACATTTATGGAGATCAAGGAGGAGATATCATAAGAGGCAATTCTGCGATTTTGAAATGCAAAATCCCATCATTTGTTGCCGATTATTTGGATGTGATAGCATGGGATGATGGTTCTGGAAATACGTATTCATTTGAAGCCAATAAAATTGACATTGGTAGCTTTTTAATTTTAATGTTTGCAAAAATGAAACGAAGAACAATCTTGTAGCATGTGGCATAATGATAAGCTAAGGGTGCACGGATAAGCTTTTTGCTCTTCCAATCAATGCTGTCAAAGTGAAAATAGTCTATTCTTTGGTCTTTTAAATCACACATTCTCATTTTGTGTTTCTATACAGCTGTGTCTCAAAGCTATAACACATATGGTGACCAAATTGACATAATCCGTGGAAATGCTGCCATTATTAAATGTAGAATACCATCATTTGTTGCTGACTTCTTAGACATCATATCATGGGTTGATAACTTAGGCACAACCTATTCGGCTGAAAATAGTCAAGCACATGGTATAGTAGAGAAAAGCTAAATTTACAAGAGCAATCGTTCATGGTATGGTTATGGTTGGTCCAGAGTTGATTTTTGAGTTAACTGAAAAGTTTTAAGCTGATGATCTACCTTAATTTTTAAATGCTTGATAAATCTCTTTTGTGATTATTAACTTTTCATTGCGTAGTGGTTACACAACATTATGACACTTATGGGGATCAAGAACACGTAATCCGAGGGAATTCGGTGATACTGAAATGTAAAATACCGTCATTTGTGTCCGATTTTCTTGAAATTGTGTCATGGGATGATGGATTTCAAAATGTGTTTTCATTGGACACAAATAGCAAATATGGTAGGGCATGGCATTAATTCTGAAAAGCAAGGCCAATCGGAACATAGTGGGAAAATATGCGTAGCAAAGTATTTCATATCAACAACTTGAGACTAAAAATGTTGTCAATTTTCCCTGCTGGCTTATCAACTTGCAATTTAATTGTTTTTTGTAAATAGTTGTCAGACAACAATATGACACTCATGGTGATCAAGAGTATATCATACGAGGGAACTCTGCATTGTTGAAATGTAAAATCCCTTCGTTTGTGGGAGATTTTTTGGAAGTTATTTCGTGGGAAGATAATGAAGGGCAAACATATTCGCGGGAAAATGATGCAACAGGTTAAAATTATCAGTTAACATCGCTTTTAAAATCGACATAGGCATTTGCCGGGTCTTCTATTTTGTATCTCCTTTCTGTACATAAGACAAAGGTTTCAGTGGGTTTCGGAATGAAGTTTTTAGGCAGTAAGGCAATATTTTAAAGAGAAAATTATAGCTTAAACAAACTTTTGAAGTTGTTTTCTCTTCTATTTATCACTACAGTTGTTGCGCAAGTGTATGAAAGTGAGCCCGAGAATGAATATGTAATTCGAGGGAACAGTCTCATTCTAAAATGCAAAATTCCATCATTCGTAGCAGATTTTGTTGACGTGACTGCATGGTTTGACACCACCGGATATCAGTACACTACTGAAGATAATTTAGGTACGAAGGCATTTCAATTACAGTTACAATTGATAATTTTAGGCTATTCCATAGCCAGTAAAAGTTTCAAATTGATTTTCTCAGTAAAATTTGACCCGTGCACCCGCCATGTCCGATTGTTCTTGCATTTCATTTACATATATTTATATTTTTTAAATTGGATGTATACTAATAGTGTTTTCTGATTTTCTAAAGATGGTAAATTCGTTGTATTACCTTCTGGAGAACTGCATATTAAAAATGTCCAACCCGAGGATGGACTCAAAGAATACAAGTAAGATTTTCTGCTTTAATAGGAAGTCTGCATACAATCAGATGACATTTTAACTTATGAATGATCTTTGTCATGAAATTATTTGTAGGTATTTTATTTGTTGTATATATGTTGTCACTAATCTCATGTTATGCCTCAATATTTCAGATGTCAAACCAAACACAGATTAACAGGTGAAACACGAATTAGTGCTACTGCTGGTAAACTGGTGATCACAGGTATGTTTTGTTTCATTCTTTATTTATATTTATTGCAAGCCGTTTCATAGGGACAGAAAACAGAAATTTAAATGAAGAAATATTGATGATATTTTATCACAATTAAAATTTATTAATTTGTTATTCTATTATATCACTACGAACTAATTATTGAAAAATATCAAACCTGTTTTCGGTCCCGAAGAATAGGCTGTGACGATATTTCCTCATGAATCTGGCAATCTTGAACAATTCTAAAGTATTTTTATTTGTATACCTAATGCAGTGAGTTTTCACTGATTTAAAAATAATGAGAAGTTAAAATACCGACCATGCATTTGAAAAAAAAGTTATTGCCAGATTCATAAATGAGGAGCGGCCCGAAGCCTGAATGTTGGGAGACGGGAAGTGATTTGCAAACCAGAAATTCAAGAACACTAGATTGAGATTTATATATATATAGATTTCGTATTTTAATTTTAACAACACTCAACTCAAAAAGATTTTGGATTTTATATAACTTCAACTATTAACTTTCACTTGTGATGTAGAACCTGTCTCGAGTGTTATTCCACGGTTTCCATTCTCGGAAAGATTTAAATTTGTTGAAGGAAAAGAATCTGTCACCCTTGCTCTTTTTTGTCCTGCTCAAGGATTTCCCATCCCAACTGTTAGGTTTGTACCATAGCATGCTTCTAGCAGCAATAATCCTAAATATTAGCGTACATTTTTTTCTGTTTAATGGCTGAACTATCCATAAAAATGTGCTGTAGGGCATACAAACTGTTCTGTTGCTAATAGGGCTATATAAACCAAGATCTCACTATTTTCAGTATCATCAAGCATCGCACACGATATGTGTAGTCATCTCAAACTGAGCATAAATGAAGAAATTGATAATATTTAATGTAGCGCTACTATTGTATATTGTTGGTTTTAGATCCGGTGGGTCTAGTTGCCCCGAAATTAACTTCAGGCAGGGAAACCAGTCGCTCCGTAGAAGTTGGCTCAAACAAAGACCATACATTATTTTGCCCTGCACAAGGATTCCCTGTTCCTAAGTTTAGGTTAGTTTTATCGTTGTAGTTCGTTATGTTTGCCTGCCTATCCTGTCTTATGGTCGCGAACTAACAGTATACGTAGTTGCATAGTTATCTGGTAGCAAAATGAATCATTCACTCTCACTTACAATCAGGGATACTCATAAGGTCTCGGGCCACTCATATTGTACATTTCTCTGTCTTGTTTTGTTCATCCATTTTCTATAATGCATCCTTTTCATTGTTAAGAACCGATGGGATTTATTCGTCCAAGATTGTCTTTAACGTCTGAAATATCGGCGTATACATGGGGCAAAGATTCGGCTCTAGCATTGTTGTGTCCAGCCCAAGCTAACCCAAACCCTGAGATAAGGTGAGGTCTAGTAGAATTTGCTGACTTAATTTGTCTTTAATTTTCATGGGTTAAGCTGTAGGGCAAAAATCAAAAGAAAGCTTATGGCTGGCAACATCTTCAGAAATATCGTCACAACACTCAATTTATTTTAGCCCTCGTTTGGGAAAATCATTTTATGCGATTGGGTTTATAATTTCATCACTTATTGAATTAAGAACCTCTTGGAAGCACAAAACCTCGATTTTCGGGAAATATGGAACTCACTGGCATGACAGTTTACATGGGGAAATCGTTTTCCATGGTGTGTCCTGCACAGGCATTTCCCAGTCCAGGTTTCAAGTGAGCGAACTAATCAGCCAGTTAATAATATTTGGGCAATGCTTTCACTTTCATGTCATACCAATAATTCAAGTGCTTCCTATAAGGCTGAAGATTCATAACTTTCTGAGCCATAGATGTTTAATTCTCATAATTTCGATAATTTGAAGATCCTCTTGGAGCTACAGCCCCAAGATTTTCTGGAGACATGCATGCATTTTCCGGATTTTCTAGAATCGGTGCAGTTGGTGCTGCAACGGCATTTTTATGTCCTGCACAAGCATTTCCTTCTCCTAATTATGTGTAAGATCTGATGCAAGTTTAGGTTTTTTAGTTTGACGAATCAATCTTGGCTATTGCTAACATCACTTTTCGGCTTCGGGTCGCACATTATGCCAGAAAATAAAATATTAGGTTCAGAATTTATCAGTACGTAAATAATTCATATGGTAGAGCCACTTGGTAGCAGCAGTCCCCGATTTTCTGGAAATTCTCAAATTCTCAGTGGATTTATTCATTCAGAGGGAGGTGCATTTTCACTACTGTGTCCTGCTCAGGCATATCCATCACCGTCTTTTAAGTAGGAATCAATTTTACTTGCTAATGCGAGCTTTTTTATTCCCGTCCTCCTTCCAGTCAATGCATTCGGGCTCGTTTGTTTGCTATCAGTCACCTTGTGCATTTCATAAGAGTTTTGATATCCTTGTGTTCACTATGTATGATGTGCAGAACCTATCGCTAGAATCAAACCCACGTTCCCATCTGAACAGAGGAGTCTCACATTTGTGAGACCTGTTGCATCTACTTTGTCCATGGAATGCTCATCCCAGGCATTTCCTCCCCCACAATTTGTGTAAGTTAGATGCAGGATTTTTAGTACAAGAAAGTTAGTTTAGTCTAATAGTATTAGGTAGGACAAATCCTATGGTTGAATTGAAAATTTTCACTGTTATATATTGGTTCGCTGTGTAGATGTTTTGCCATCATAAAAGAGGATGTAACAAAGTGATTTCTTGATTCATTCAATGTTCAGGCTTTGGGAGTTTGAAAATCATGAATGTATTTTGCTACAAGGCTGTAATAATAATAATTTCGCAGAGCCATTGGGATCTACTTCACCCAGATTTTCTACAGAAGCTCATTCTCAAGCATTTTTTAAAGAAGAGAGTTCTTCGTTTGCAATGCTTTGTCCGGCACAGGCTTACCCTTCTCCAAAATTTCAGTGAGATTGCATTTTTTAGTTAGTTAGTTTAGACTTACTTTGTAAAATTTAGCCACGGATGACTGCCGATAGTCTGTAATTGTAAATCATTGACCGTCTTGTGATATCTTGGACACTGGAAAATTGGGATTATCGTCACAGTCAGACTTGTCGTACTGTAATAATCGTTTCCGGCTACAAAATAATTCATTCAAGTTGTCATTCAGAACCGGTTGGAGGCACTGCTCCACGGTTTGCTAGTCTTGCGTCTTCCCAAGAATTTCCTGTCAAAGAAGATGTACCCTTTGCACTGTTATGTCCAGCTCAATCATATCCACCTCCATTGTTTCAGTAAGTTAGTTTCTTTGGGTTGAATATTGAAAACATGCTACTCTTGGATTCCAAATGAAGATTTTACCCACACTGCGTTTTTTGAGTCACACTCGAATAATAATTTGGCTGCAAATGAACTTCATAAGTTCATTGTAAGTTATTTTAGATTTCATCTTCTTCCTGGTTAGCTGTCTTTTTTCCGTTTCCAAAAGTTTCAGCATTCAGGCATCATGCTTTCGTGTTCGTCACAGCTCATTTGTCACTGTTGGAAAAATGCATTATACGTTGTTGACATGACACGATAAAAATACATCGTTCTTAGATCCATTGGGAGGGACAGCTCCAAGGTTTTCCACTATGGCATTATCCCAAGGGTTTTTAACAGTTGAAGGAAATGCGTTTGCATTGCTTTGTCCTGCACAGGGATATCCTTCTCCAGATTTTGTGTAAGTAGGATAAATGCAAAACTGCAGTAATTTTGCAAAGCAAAAAATATAAATTTTTAATAGCAATGAAAAGTAGTAAGCCATGGAACTGTGCATTTCGTATGGAAAACTGGTAGTAATATCAATTTCCGTTCCCAACATTAAAACTGGCATATGTATTAGTGAGGGAAGAAACAATTTGTATAGGTTCTGATTTGTGTTCATAAATGTAATCATTCATTATATAGAACCTGTTGGTGGGACTGCCCCAAGATTTTCATCTAACTCGGTTTTGCAATCCTTTTACAATCAAGAAGGTTTAGCATTTGCTCTGTTATGTCCAGCTCAAGCATTTCCACCTCCCCGTTTTACGTATGTGAGATTTTGTAGTTCTTGATTACAGATATGGACAAGAAAAGTAATATAAACAATTGGTAATTCGTGTAAAGCATAAAATGAAATTTATATATTGGCATTCTGGCTTCCACTCTCCCCACTCAGCATTCAGGTTGTACAATGCTCCACGAGTAGCAAAAATTAACTACAGCCTACCACATAATCATACTGATTGAATCACACATCCTTTCATGAAAAATAGAACCCATGGGAAGTGCAGCACCCAAACTACCATATGACTCACGCCTTCAAGCTATGGAAAGACCTGCTGGGGAGTCAGTAGCAATCCCTTGCTTAGCACAGGGCTTCCCTGCTCCTATCTTTAGGTTTGAAAGTTTCGTTGCATTTGTCGTCATCTTCAAAGTAGTGTATACTCGTGTACATTTATTGCGATTTTTCATGATACAAAGCATCCGGTTGAATAAGATGACTGTGCATTGTGAAATAGTTTTTAAACTTGAGTAACTACTACT
>Ga0210040_10010257_pt1 | contig 10773 bp, 5 predicted proteins | sample CryGeyCG12114_NA_FD_185462 | JGI IMG/M metagenome (GOLD analysis project Ga0210040, IMG submission 185462) | Groundwater microbial communities from aquifer - Crystal Geyser CG19_WC_8/21/14_NA (SPAdes) (version 2) | ecosystem: Environmental > Aquatic > Deep subsurface > Groundwater | place: USA... | reverse complement strand
CCAAATACTGCAATATCTCCAAACAAAATGAAGTTGTTTCAGGGATGACAGCCTAATAATTATCTTGACTAGCCGGGCCCACTGGCCTATGGCCAGACTCGCTCTTACGAGCACAAATTCTAACTTACCAAATTTTCAATGATCCAAAAATTTTATGACGCACGGCAAGTTTCTAGAATTTGATAAAGCGACTCTTTAGATAGTTTTTAAATTACTTTTTTTTTGCTTTATCGCATTTTAGAAACTTGCCGTGCGTCATAAAATTTTTGGATCATTGAAAATTTGGTAAGTTAGAATTTGTGCTCGTAAGAGCGAGTCTGGCCATAGGCCAGTGGGCCCGGCTAGTCATTACATTATTCGTCTAAGCCCAAATTTTCCTGTCCCTAGAGTGTTACTATGGAAAAAAATTAATAAAATGTCAGTGAAAGATGAAATAAATTGTACACAAAGTACAATTTATTTCATCTTTCGGTGCCACCAACGCGGCTTCAAAACCCTAAAAAAAATTAAGCGCAACAATTGTATTACTATGCTATATGAAATGAAAGAGAAAAAAATGGTGATCCTGTTGCAGTGTGGATCGTGGAATATTACTAATACTTATAAAAAGTAATACGGCGTTGAAGTTAGTCTCTCATAAATCCGGACATTTTTTAAGTCTGTTTCAGAGCTGATGGCCTGCTAATTATCTTGACTAGCCGGACCCACTGGCTTTTAGCCAGACTCACTCTTACGAGTCGATTTCAAAACCTGTAAAATTTTCAATGATTCACAAATTGTCTGAGGTGCAGCAAGTTTCTAGAATCTGATAAAGCAAAAGTGTTGAATAATAAATTGATGCGGAGAGATTCCTTTATCAGATTCTAGAAACTTTCTGCACCTCAGACAATTTGTGAATCATTGAAAATTTGACAGGTTTTGAAATCGACTCGTAAGAGTGAGTCTGGCTAAAAGCCAGTGGGTCCGGCTATCATTATTATTAGTTTATTGTAGAGAAAAAAATATTTGAAGATTTTTTTGTACTGTTTCTATTCTCTGAGCTTAAAATAACATATTTCTCATGCATTAACATAATTTGACTTTAGAGATATTTTTTTACGTGTACGATACGTCTTTTAGAATAAAAACTTTGAAAGTAACCTCGATGCATCATTATTTAGCAAGTTTACCTGTAGTTCATCCATAACATCTAAAACATCACTTGTGGTCATTGTGGTGTACTGAACGCCTTGTATTTTAGGAACCAGTCCAGCTACTCCTCCTGTATCTATTTCTATGAGCTACCCTTATTAAACGTTATCGAAAAATGGATCGCAACTGTAGAAATGCTGATTAATGACAACTAATACCCAAAGAATACTCGAACACGAATAAGGATCAATTTATTTTAATTTTTTCAACCCAACGCTTCATTTAATTCAATTGCATGACCCTTGACTAGATTATGTTTACTATGTACGTGTCAGGGTGTACAAATAAATATACCCTGGTACGTGTATGTTGAATCCGTAGAAACAAAGGGTTCTGAAAGAATGCCAAGTATATACAAGAGACAAAGAAAATGGTGAAAAGTTTGTTACATCTTATCCATAGAGTTCGTATTTATTGATGATTGTTGAGGCATTTACAAGTTGAAAGGATTGAAAGTGATATGATTATATTTTTGTACTTGACACTTAGTTGTTTACAAGTGGCTGCAATTTTTTTGTTTCAATTATCTGAATCGCATCTAATTGTTCATGCAAAATTTTGTTCGCATGTATTGAGAAAGTCAGAAACTTGAAACTAAACAAGAGTTACTTAATAAACTGAGTTTTCTGCTGTCTGGATATTCTGACAACGGTAATCCTTTTATACTTGTTGTTGCTGCAATGTCACAGATACAGATTATGAAGAAAAAAGGAGTTCGTAAGACTACTTTTGGATGTCCTTACTGTGACAACAATTATCATTCAATCAAGGAGGCAAAAGATCACATAAATAGACACACTGGACTGACCCCATATAAATGTGATGAATGTGAAGCAGTTTTTCCTGAAGCAATTGCATTGAAGCGTCATAAAGAGACACATATTACTGATAATGTACACCAGTGCAATATTTGTGACAAATATTTAAAAAATGAAAAAAGTTTAAGGAATCACAAAGAGAAAGTTCACAATCCAAATAAGAAATACGTTGAATGTGATATTTGCCAGAAGAAACTGTCCGCAGGCTACGGCTACGGAACAAAATTGTTGAAGAAACACATCCAATCAGTTCACCTAAGGAACCGGGGATATCCATGCAGAATTTGTAAAAAGCTGCTTATCGGATTTTGTGAATATCAAAAGCATCGGAGAATCCATATTGAAAATTATAATTTTAAATGTGAAGTATGTAACGAGCGGCTCTTTAGTCGGAGGGAATTGGAGAATCATCTGGGAAAAATGCATCCAGGAACAACCAGATACGACTGTAAGATTTGTGAAAAATCATTTTCTGCGGAACACAAGCTAAAGATGCATGCGAAAAATATGCACCCAGAGAAGCAGATTGACAGCAATAGGTTTATGTGTGAAAAGTGCCCTAGCTCCTTCCGGAACCGTGCCTTACTAGCCATGCATTCAGCAATTCATTCCAAGTCTCATGAATGTAAAGTTTGTAAAAAAAAGTTTAGCCGAAAGGACTATTTGAGAAAACATGAAACTACTCATAAAAAAGAGAAATCTTTTCTGTGTGACTTTTGTGGATCCCCATTCACAAGGGTGGACAACATGAGGTTGCACATGAAAAAGTGTACTTCCAGCAGTTCCAGCAAAAAAATCAAGCACGTCTAAAGAAAATAGTACTAGCGTAGGCATTAATTTTTACTGTCGTAATATAATTAAATTAATATAGAATTTATAATAGACGCATAGAGTACTACTTCAATATTTGAAAAGTATGCGGACTGCGTTGCGAAGAAAATTCGCCTACTTGAGCAGAAAATGCAGCAGTTTAGTGGCTCACCGCTGGGTAAAAATTTGTGCCTTAACCTCGCATAATCAGTTGCGTTTGCAATATTGTTGCCTAGCCTAGCGGTTTCTCATCTGCTTATTTTTGTACGGTCTTTATTATCAAAGTTTCTAATAAATATTTTTTCTGAGACTACGATCTGATATTGTTTGTGCGTTCTTCCATAATATGAATTAAAATAGCTGCATTTTACTAGAAAAATATTCACCAATTACTGGCATAGGGAACGATACTTCGAAATGAATCATTGTAGAATTGACTGAGGGATAGTAACCAAACCAGTGTCCCTCATCGATGGCACTTTAAGCATTTGGCTCTTAAACCCAAAGAAACAATACTCCGTCAGCTTTATCATTTTTTTATTTATTCAATTTATTGTTAATATTTAAGCTACAGTAAGAGCTCCGAAACAGTAATATGTCATTTTTAGGTACTGAAACAGCATACAAGACGGACCAATGAGTAAGACCAACTACAAAAAATTGACAAGACTATTACCATTCAAGCTTTCTAATTCTTAAAAATAAGAACCATAAACCAACCCAATTCTACTTTAAGTCAGTTCACATTTATAGTAAGAATATGAGAAACAAGGTCAAAAAATGTACAAAGTTTAATGTTAAAATCACAATTAATTGATTGGCTAACAAATGTGAATAATAATAATTCAAAAACATAGGAACCGAAAGCAAAAAAAAAGTTTGAACTTGACTGCTATTCTATAGCACACACATATGACAAAAATGTCTTTTTTTACCATGCCTATTGTAGTATAAAGTTATTCGGTCTCTGTATTTGGAAGACATACACGCGTTAAATGTAATTTTTTCTTTACTAACAATGTGTTATATTTAACTCATTTTAGCTTGACAACTGACTGACTAGGTTAGTTTTATATATAGTTCAGTTCACACATGCAGTTCAACCATACAAATATATATAAAGAGGAATAAATTAACACAGTACAAGGTTTCGGGAAAATATGACGACAATCTTTACAAGTAAGGATTTAATATTAATAAAATCCCGTGAATGCTGATATGACACAATAAACTAGACTTTTAGCAAATGATTCTTCTATTTAGTGAAAACAAAGCTCTGAGAGTGAGTACTAACTCTAAATCAATACACATTCGTTTGATTAATTTGCTTTTATTATCAGCATGAAGCTTCATGGCCAGCCAAAGTGTACAAATTTACACCAGCTTCATCTGGAACGGATGACGGTATGTCTGGATTTAATTTGCTTTCTACCAAAATCTTTTTGTCTTCCCTGAAAATCCCCAGAAATTCCAGTTACATTCACATCTTATTCAAAGTTCGTCATTCATATATGACAATAAACGTAAATATTAGTAACTCCAACTCTACCGATTGAAAGTAGTGAAGAAAAGAGTCAAAGTGTGATGTAAGTAGGAAAATAACGAGGAAAGCTTTGAGACTACAGCAATTAAGATTTAGTATAGTGCGGCAGAACAGAAGACTAGAATACAGAGTTCTCATGACCAGCAAGAACGTAGAGATTGTGACCAGATTCATTGGAAGAGCTTAGAATATCCGAAGGTCGACTTGACAAGCATACAACCCTGAGTTGGGTTAAACAAACGTACGTTATTACATATAGCCGAAAAATGGGAACATTCTGACAATGACAAAACACATTTAAAAAGCATACTCATTGAATGGCAAACATCATAAATTGAAGTTTTTTCCCGCAAGCAAAATACCTTTTAGTCAGAGCGATCCCATTGTGAACAATAACTACTTACTGCTTTTATCACACACCCAAAAAAAACCAACCCAAACCGATGAAAACCAGAATAAAAATACTTACCGATCAGATCCTAAAAGTCTAAATATTCTACTCTGGTCAGTAATTTCCTGAACTATTTCCCCAGTTCGAAAATTCCGGCCTTGCATTCCATGTTTATGAAACACTAAGAAACTGTCGGTGAGACAAACTGCAAAAGAATACTTTTTCAAAACCTGCTCCTTACAAATAAACTATTAATTCGAAGCTTATTACAACTTATGTCATTACATACCCACAGCATCAATTTGAAAGTCAAACCTAATCTCTGAAGGTTTCTTTGAAGATCTAACTTTTCCTTGAAGAGTTACAAACTTGGCTACATCTGAAAACAGGACGGATCGATACTGATTAGTCAACATTTCCTCCAGAGACCCAATAAAAAAACTTCCCACTTACTTTCATAACAAATCATTATCGAGTCTTTCTCCAGTTGAGTTACGTTCACGACATTCAAATAGTCTCTACGAGGTATCACAGTAGCTGTAATGCGGAAAAGAAAAGTTAAATCACATCGGGTTCACATCAAATTCATTCAACAAACATTCACATTGTGCTTCAGTAAATCATTACATACCAAATTTATCGTCCGGTTCACACAATTCATCACTATGAAACCAGTTAGATGAAGAATTCAAATTTAATAGCTTTAACTTCAGGTTGTTTATAGAGTCTGGATCTTTGGTTACATCCACGCATACCATGGGATACTCCATGTCAGGAGTTATTATCATTTCAAATGTCTTTACTGGGCTTGTTAGACAAAAGTCGAAATGCTAAACAGAAAAATTATACATCATTATAACTTGAGATAAAAAAATACAGCGCTAGGCCCACGAAAAAATCATAACATTTTGACACCAATCTATCTTTAAACTATCTTATATTAGTTTTCCCTGCTTTCACTTTCTACATGACACAAAATATTTTTCATTACCTTCAAAAGCATGAACTTGTTGAGTGGGTCGTACCACTGCATGAGAAAAACACCCCCTGGGACCGCTCCACATAAATATCGATACCCATTGTAAGGATTCCGTCGAACACAACATTTTGAGCAACCTTTCGTTTCGGGAACCCGGGTGGTTAACGCGAATTTTCGAGGAACCAGTCTCTCGGGAATTTTATTACTCATTCGCAACGAAAATCGAGATGAATGTTTATTGCTCATGTTATGATGAAGTCCAATCAAATCATGTCGATATAAGTGAACTGTTTTCCCACATAATGACATGAGCACATCCTTCACAACAAACATCCAAATGGTTCGACGGGGATACAATTGATCCATAGCTGTCTCGTGGAGTTCATTCAAGTTGAGAGTGTAAATCCCTTCTTCTGCACCTAGCAGTATATGTTGATCTCGTGTTTCCGGATGAACCCAACTTACACAACAATGGATTCGTAGGGGGCAACCATTGAATACCTGGTGCGAAAAAAATGATGATGAGAAATGTATCGATTTCATGATAAAAGGTTACACAGCCTATGTGCAAATGTAAAAAATGTCAAAGCTTTTATCACACGTTGCTGGACAATTTTTATCTCTAACAACATTATTCAATAATAGTAAACCAAAAACCAGTTGGGCGTATTCACCAAACCCTTTGTATCTAAAATTAATCCATTTTCTTGACTTTCAGATCAATATGAATATTCAATGAATACAAATCCTTACCTTCATGAAACAGGCACCCATATGAACTTTAGGAGTCGGAGGCAATCCATTGCTAGTGACCCTTGGTGGACTATTATTGTCCCCTTGCTTATGCTTTTTCTCTACTTTGACTCTTGGAGGTGGAATAGGGGGGAATTCTTCTCCCCTTCCCCTATCTCCTTCACCACATGTAGAAATTATCGCCGCACTATCACTCAACGTTCTATTCGTTTGGTGACGTCTGGGAGACGCTCGTGCATTCACACGAAGTTCTACAGCCGCTGGACCACCGTTCCCACGGGTTAAAGTAGTTTCTAGACGTGAAGTGAGCTCTTCCATTTCACCAGAGTAGGAGTTATGACGGCGGTATGCTAAGAAAAAACAACAGTAAAAAATGTGTCCAACACAAAAATAAGTCCTTCAACACTCACCAGATTTTTTGATGGCACCATTACTTGCATCCCCATTATGATTTCGATTGTCGTGACTAGATAATGGATCATCCATTGGCAGTGTGGCCCTGAGTTGACAAAAAAAACATTGTTAAAATGGGAAATAAAAGGCTGAAGATTGTTGGCAAGTGACAGACCATTAGGGTTCGTGGGTGAAATCCTATCTGACGTTAAATGTGCTTTATATCGAGCAAAACACACTACTGCTAGATTGTTAGAGACGTAACTTTTTTGAAAGAGCATAAAAAATTATTTTGTGTTCAACATGAATGAGCAAATTGACCCCATTTTGATTTGTTTTTACAATCTTCCTATCAACCTACAGCAATTTTATCCTCTTAAAAAGCACAATATTCAGAAAATTTTCGTACCAAAACCACACAATTTTAAACAACAATATGTGTGAAGAAAATGTGCGCATGCATGAATATGAGAGTTTACGTTATGTTTGCTAGATTCATAGCGAAAGATGAAAGAAGAAAAGGAATTGTATACAAAAGAGAACGTACTGGTGTGAATAGCCTTCACCCGTAAGAAGTCTTTCACCATGACCTCTGCAAATTCATAAAGAGAACAATATTTTCCCAACTGGCCCTTTCAAAATCACGTTTTAACTGTTCATACAGTGAAAGCAAACTAAAACATGAAAGAGAATTATTTTCATTATTATTTCGCAACAACTGTGTAGGAAGCATTAAATAAAGGATTCGGCGGCCATTTGCTTTGCAAATAAGAATGAATACAGTTTTGTCCAAACAATTTTGCAAACCCTAAGGGGAGCATTTGCATTTTATAACAATGAAACAATGGAAATGACCTCAAACACTTAATCTTATAGAAAAGATATCCTCTAACAGTCATTTTAACTTAAAAACTTTTGATTTTCAACATTGCTGAAAATACTATTCGTATTTTTCATATTTTAATATTTTGCGAATTCAACTTGTTGTTCGGTTGGTCTTTTTGGCGATTAAGTTTTTAGAGAAATAAAAGTTTACCAACACAAACGAAACAAGGAAACAACACAAAAACTTATTCTTGAACTTTGCATAATTTGTTCTAAAAACGTAGGCTCAAGTTTGAGGATCTTTTTAAACTAATTCCTTAAAAATCTCAAGTTCAAATTCCAGTGACACACACACAGAATCATCTAAACTGGTTCGCTGGATAAATAGTAAGAAAGCAGTTCCATTGCTAGATTGAGTCTCCTATAAAAACAAAGCAATTAAACGGCCTTTGTCCGTCCGTATCATGCGATAAAAAATTCTCACAGAGCTATTTAAACAAAACTGGACTAATTTAAAAATGTGCCCAAAAACTACTGTAACTAAACTCGCCACAATTAAAAGACATACCTGTTCATCAACTCTTCATCAATATATTGGAGCAAAGTCCTACACGGTGAAAAACATTAGAACTAATGTAAATTTGTTAGGTGAAAAAAACCAGGTCAGAGATCAGTAATTAATTATGAATTGCATTGCACAAAAAGCTAACGACAATGTTAGTCCATTATCACACTTCATTAATTAAGCAAAGTTAATAATTAATATCATTTAGTGTATAACAGTGCAATGAAAAAAAGTCAGAGAAGACATTAAGGGGATCCTGTACTATAATTAGAACTTTCTCCTTACTTTCTCTCTGCATCCCCATTTTCCCAGTCGTATGGTACAGAAATGTTATCATTGGAAAAATCCAGCTGAAAACAAAAACAATAGAAAATCTCGTACACTTTCCCCCGTTCATTCAAAGTTGTTAAATACTGGGTGGGTGATGAACACAACAATACAAAACAAAATGAGTGTAGTGTAATGTAGCATGAGAAAGAATATAATGAATCTTTCTTCAGTTTCCGTCTAAAAAGCCACAAACATATATTTATCACTCACCACATCTGGTTTATTACTATGTCTAGGTTCCCTCTCAGACGGCTTTCGTCGTCGTTCCATATCTGCAAAGAAAAATAAGTTTCAATGCAGATACAATTTTTGCAAGCAAAAAATACAAGGCCACATAAAAGAATGGTGACAATACAGTGAATTACGCAGAGCGTAAGATTAAGCTATATACTACTCCCCATACATATGTACTTTGCATAACATTTTTAGCCTAAAGTTTTAATATAGTCTTAACTCCAAGGAATACTTTTCCACACGGTTGTTGTTTGTTTGACCTAAAAATATTCTTGGCATACAATTGTAGTGGAATTTTTCCGTAGGCCTCTCAAGATAAAAAATTATTTTACTCAGTAAAATTTATCCTAAACCCAAAAGCTAGATAAATCATCTAACGAAAATAAGTAACATATGAATTTTTTTCCACCCATCTAAATCATTACAGTGCTAAAATCGCCGCAAACACATTTAATTTACATATTTATGCAATTTTCTCTCCCCATTTGACATACACAATATAGAATTTTATAGCGAGCAAAAAAAGGATGAAGCAAAAGCAATTCACTTTGCAGAAAAAAGGGTCATAATATAAATTGCATACTTGGCGTCAGTTCCGCTGACAGTCTCCGTTGATGTTCCGCCCTGTCAGTTCGTCTGGAAGCGATCCTTTGAGGCACATTTTGTACAGTCTAAAAAATTGAAATAAATTCAAGTTAGCACAAGAACAGTTGTCAAGAATTTAATTACTACTAGTTCCACAGCAAAAAAAAAAGACGTCAAAAACGAACAAAGCAAGTTTTTGAGCGCTAACTTACATTTTTCTTTGCTCACATTAACGTAAGTGAATTGCATTCACATTAAAACAGTGAAAAGAATGCTCCATGAGTTTTAATGGAAACTGTAACTCTTTGAATTATTTAGTGAAAGGATGTATGTCCATGTAACGTAGTACTATATAGTTCTACGGTGTGTCCATATAAATTACTCATTCACTGAATTATGCACGCTTTTAGAGTGTGAGTTTACATCTAGAGTGAAAGCTTTCATGACAAAAAAATGTTGCTTGAAATCCTTTTCGAACCACATTTAAATTCGCTAGCAACTGGTCAAGTAAAATGCCAAAATTCTCCTCAAAACTACACAATAAACATGCGTTTTTATCTCCATTATTCAACAAATCCTCACACACCACCCACAATCATAACAGTACATAAAATACATAAAAACCACTTTGTGCATAAAACGTAGACAAAGCCGTAAATAAAATCTATAATAGATTTGTCGGAAATCAGAGCTCAAACAAAAAGATCGCGTCAAACCATAAATAAGTAAAGGAAAATGCACAACCAAAGACTTTCATAGGAAAAACATATTCCCGATTTCCCCATAACAAAAAATAAAACACCTACCCCTTCTTCATCGGGCTCCAAGTCGTAAAAGGATTGTACTGGATTCGTGACTTTGTGCAGTAACTCGAGGGAATACCTTTTGCTCAAATCTCCGGTAAGGAACGGGTGCTGCAATCAAATAAAATATGGAGTTACGGTTAGCAGCTCGGTTATGGAATTCCTTGTGTTGTGCATTAAATCGGGCCATAATACCACCTGTATGTGCTTCAATTTTATATTTTTATCAAAGCATGAGATTGCGTGATTAACGTCTGCACACAAAAAACATCATGAAACCGAAAGGTGCTACCGTTGCACTAAAACAGTAAATTCTACAGGGTAAGGAAAACTTACGAATGCTACATTTTATTTCTTTCCTGGGTATCTAAACAAAAGCCACATAGGGCAATGAAATACTTTCTTTATAAACATGGATAAATAGAAAAAAAAATAGTGACAAGAAATGAAAAATTCTTAGTTAGCCTAATGCTAAAAATATATATATTAAAATAAACTTGTTAAGCTGTACAGTTATCGAACGAAATACATAGCTCACATAAGTCAAGTTACA
>Ga0210040_10010256_pt1 | contig 10774 bp, 15 predicted proteins | sample CryGeyCG12114_NA_FD_185462 | JGI IMG/M metagenome (GOLD analysis project Ga0210040, IMG submission 185462) | Groundwater microbial communities from aquifer - Crystal Geyser CG19_WC_8/21/14_NA (SPAdes) (version 2) | ecosystem: Environmental > Aquatic > Deep subsurface > Groundwater | place: USA... | reverse complement strand
AAGGGTTCACCTTTACATCATCATTATCTTTTATCTCGCATAGTGAAAAGCCCACATCAATATTAGTCCGAGCAGAATTGAAACGGAGGGAATGCAATGCTATGGGATATGCATTTGTGTGTATTCGACGTCCGTTTGAGTTTTGAGAATAGAGTATATCGCGTTGCAAATTTTGTTTTATCCATCCCATCATGCATTTAACATAACTTTTTCAAACCCAAAGAATGAAAATGAATAATGATGCACATCATTGTAAAAAGAGTCATTGAATCCTAGAAAATTTCGGCCATGTTTTTATAATAATTTTGTACTTTGCTATGCTGCACTTCTATTGCATGGAGGGAAAACCTATAATAAACTTCGTTAAAGTGATCTACACGCCCTGGGGTATTGAGAGATTTTCATGCAAGTACTTTGCTTATCTACAGCTGAATCTATTGAAAGCTAACTGATTTCGTTACTCTTGCCGTACATTAAAACTTGCATTTGTTAAGCTGACATAGTTAAAAAGGCTATTTAGTTAATATTTGTTATTCCAAGTCTATCATTTATCGTATTATATAGATCCCATAACCTTTTCCCCACTGACTGATTAAAAAAAACCGAAATCAGGAATGCAACAGGTGGTTTATTGAACAAACTAATTCTCCCCTCGCCTCTACTATTATATTCCCAATTCTATAGTTGTCTTTTTTTTAAGTAGGCATTAATTTATTAATTAATTGGTTACAAATGAACGAAAATTAGCTACAGGAATAATGACATACTTGACCAATTTTCATTTTGTAAAAGCTCGACGCCATCGCAGTTCGCACAACGTTTATGCATTTACAGAGTCGAATGTTTGGACGGATTTGCTCATTCGGCGTTTGAATTCCTCAACAATTTTGTTCATCATTTTCACTTTTCAGCCCAGCTCAATGATTTGAACTTTGATACTTAAACTTCGACTTCGAAACTACAAGCCAGGGAAAATCTTCCAGTTTATGTGCGAATCGTGCGAATTTACGAACTGCGAGATTCTGACATTTCTGTTGTGAGTCAACAGTGAAGTCGTGAAGTGAGTTCATTTGAGTTTATTATTTCATCGTCAGGTTAAAATTTTGTAACATCAGTCGGAGAGGGATAAACGATAAAGTTATTTTATCTGTCAGTGTCAGTAAATATTCAAAGGGAAAGTCCGAAGTTATGGACGCGCAAATAGGTATGGGATCTATGCCTGTCTGGGGGGCGACTCCGGCTTTAAATTTAGCCCAGTTTGTAGGTAAGTTTGGGTGGCAACCAGTTTAAAGTTTATTGCATTGAGTGCTGTGAGTAAATTGTGTACTGATACTGTATATCTATCTATTTGAAGTTTATTTAATTCATTACTTTTATAAATGATTCAGGAGACAAAGCAATTACGTCGTCAATATCTGAAGGAGAAGAAATTAATATTCTGATAATGGGTGCCACTGATATTCGACATATTTTGAAAACCATCCACTGCCAAATGTTGCAGTCAAAAGCGGCGTCCGCTGTTTCGTGTGAAGGGCCGAAGAAAAGATACAATGTAATGAATCCAGCTTAAATAGAATACGATTGAGGATATTATTGTTGCTTTTTCAAAAAAATATAGCTATTTTTTTTTTAGTTTTACATTGTAGAAAACAATGTTGAAGCGTATGCAAGACAGATTGTGTTTTTAAAACTAGCAACACTGTCTCAATCGAAGATTGGTCTGCACGAGAAAACCCTCCAGTTTATGGATCTATTGGGAAATACCAAAATTCGGCCGCAGACGATAAAAACTTTAAAGTCGGTGGTGGAAAAGTTGCACAGGTTGAGTTCAGCATTGTGCAACAAATTTTATTTTATTTCAAGAGGTTTCATAACTAGTTTTGATGCTATTGCTCATTATTGTGTAGTGTCTGGGCCGAGGATATGCTTATGCGTTCTGAACTTTCACTCATGAACTTGGATGAGTTGAAATTTCGTGAGAAAGATTCTATTTTAGATATATTCACGTTTTGGAAAAATGTTGATGAACGATTCGATGTCCGATATGCATGGTAGGTTTGGTATGCTTTTTTTGGTGTCACTATTTGCTTCTTATATGAATAATTTTATCATTTCACACTCATAGGGACCGACGTGTTCGAGCTTACTTAGCGACACGATATGACAGCCGGCGAGCCATGTTTGACTGGGATTACCATATGAAAATGGTGAATCGAAATGAAGAGCTAATGATTATTTCACATGACGAATACAAGCGTTGGCGTGAAGACGGAATGGCATTTGTTGAGTTCGAATATGACTACTCGAAACCCAATTTTCTGATGCTATCGGGTACTTTTTCCTCATTATAAGTATTAAGTATTTAAATAGTATTGACTTTTGGTGTTAGTTATGCTTTTTAATGAAACATATAGCTCCGGAGCACCCGGTCAGAAGAGGAATTATGCCTGAATATCATGGAGATATTGTCACCGGTCCATTCATCACGTATGGAGCAGAGCATGAGGATAAAAGTATGTTTCAGAAAGTGAATGATCGGTACAAACATCGAAGCTATGATCTTACATTTAAAAATTTGGAAGCAATGTTGGCGAATTTTGCGCCCCCCAAAAATGAGGGCGAGGTTTTGCAAGATAGGATTCATTTTTTACCTGTTGACTCGTGTGAAAAGTTACACAATAAATCCAAATTTTTGGATTTTTTTCATTTGATGTACATTGGTACTTACATGGCTCAAAAGTTGACTTCTGATTTGGTGAAAATGCTGGCGCCTGGTGGAAATATCATGTGCGAGAAAACAAGGTAACCAACCTAGAGATCCGTTATCAGTTCAGTATAGGTATAATGAATTTTGTTTAAAAACTATTTTTACTCTGACTTTTTTATAATCCTTATTTGCAGGTATTTACTTGAAATCAATGTAGATGTGAGCGCCGCGTTTTTGGAAACAGTCGAAGAGCTGGCAGAGAAAGCAAATTTGAGGCCCATCCCAATGCCTGGGCACAAATATGCGGATCTGGAGAAAACGTACATGATGTTTGCATCGAAAGATGGACAAGATTTTTCGGATTCTAAGACTGTTTCGGAAAGCGCTGGTACTAAAGAAGCAATATCTGGCTAAGCAGTATTTTGGTTTGGATTTTGGTAATGTACGAAATTACGAAATCATTTTTTTACAACAAATTTAGAAATTTAATATTTATCAACAACCAAAATACTTTATACCTTTTTTTTCGAAGTTTCATATATTCAAGTACATTAATCCAACATGCAACGATTTTAAACTAATAAACTTTCATAGCCCCAACATTTCAAATAAATATATTTTAGCTGACTGATCGATACGGCACTTTTATTCTTTATCTTTAGTCAAACCATCTCCAAATTCATTTTCTAGTTGACTCCTTAAATTCATTTTCACCATGGGGGTGATGCATTCATCCACTATGTCAGTCAAGTGTTTGCTGACTAATTTCACGCAGCCATTGCTGCCAAGAAATAAAACCAAGGAATGAATTCAAACACGGGGCTCAGGGAAAAAATCCAACCAAATAATACAAATATCTCTTACTGAATCGTTTCTCTTAGTTTGAACTTTTTGTTCCCTTCCTTCAGTTCTGGGTTCCACTGCAGATTGGATAAATACGCATCCACGTAGTGTAGAACATCACTTGTTACAGACTTGTATGTTTTCTGTGTAAAAATGTATTTATTGTATTGTGCACAGTGCACATCAAAAAATATATCAATTTCTTCTTGCAATCAGACATGCGACGATGATTCAAATCTAACTGAGCTTACTGAAGATTGTCCCTGCTCGAAACAATTGCGTCTAAAATGGTCAAATTTGCCTGACAATTTGAACTGGTCTACCATTTTGTTACACGTCTCTTTATCCTTCTCATTCAATTCCTCAATTTCCTTCTCCTGCACTTGCACTTGATTCATTTTTGTGTCCACAAAAGCGTGCACAAGTCTCTGTATTTTTCCTCTTTCAATTTTTGAGCCAGAAATAGATTCCATCTCACTATTTCGCTCCACATTACTTAACGGTCGATATTGCTCCTGTTGATGACGGGAAGCTCTTTCATGTTCGGTATTTTGAGTTCGTGAGCGCCCTCTACTCTGTCGGTCCGTATATTTGCTGCCACCACTGCCATATCTGTTTTCAGTATCATAAAAACTTGGGCGTACTCGTGCTTGCAAATAGCGATCTCTTTTTCCATGGTTGGTGTCATAAAACTTTTTGGAACCATTGTCTGACATTGAATTAGAATTGGACCTGCTAGTTGAATATCTTCTACCGTGGTCCTAAAATCCATCAATTCAATCTGAAATATACTATTTTTTTTTTCTTTTTTTTTCATGCAGATTGATTTTAATTTACCCGATTGCGATTGTCGTATCGATCTCTATATCTTCTGGATCTAGAATCACTTCGACTTTGTCGCCTACGTTTTGAATAAGTTCGGTACTCAGGTGAAATTGTGCGTCGACGTTTGCTCGATCTATTCGAAAAACTAGGGTGGACATGAAGCCCATATTTTTCCCTCCTATCACTCATTTAGAAAAAAAAACTATTTTGGTTTTTTGGCGAAAAAATCGACTGATTTTTTGCGTAACAAACTCACTCAAGACTGCAAGCAAGACTGGCAAATGATTTGGTCAACATTCAGGTCAATGGTCTAATGGATTGTTCCCTTAGCATCGTCCTCCATATTACATGCAAACTTGGAAAACAAACCAGAATGGATAATGCAACTTTCATGCAAGTGTTGAATAAAGGGTACTAAAGGGTTTTAACCGTTTCAAAGTAGAATAAATACAATTCAACGAAAAATGTCATGCAAAGACTGTAGGGGCCCATTAGGCTTTTCAGGACGAGTGGATCAAGTTCGCCGCTTGTATAATCCCACAGTTTCTATATTGGAAAAAAGGAGATCTGATTTTTGCAAAAATAAATTGAAAGGTGGATGTTGTGGTGGCGGAGGCCAAAAAAAGCCGCTGGGATGTGGAATGAGGAATAATTTGAAATTCGATTGCTACCCAAAACCTGACTTGTGCCGGCGATGGAAATCATATTGGAACAAAGGATGTGATTCTTCCCTGATTCGACTATACGAAGACCAACCATGGTTTAGGGATCCTACTGTGCAAAATGAATGGCAAGGATTCTGCGATCAGATTGTTACACCGGCAAACATTTGTTACAAAATGCAACCCAGTGGGGATCAATATAGCTACGATTGTCAGAAAGTTAGAGCCTTGATGGGTCCCCAGACTTATTGCACTTGGGATCTACCTCCACCTGAAGAATGGTATGTAGTAAATCGCTCTTTTTATAACATCTAATTAATAGGGTTGATAGTCAATTAAGTGTTGTTAATTCATCCTAACCTGATCCATTGTTATTACTACAGTGCTCCTGTAGCATACGGAGTTAATCGAGATTGGCGAAGATACAATGAAGACCAACGAATGCTGATGGGAGAAGTAGAATGTGGCTGCACTGGTGAGCCAGTTTGTAAGCCTCCAAAAACTAATCAGGAATATCCTCCTTATTTGGGCAAGAAATATGGTGGTCGCTATATGGCCTATGCTCATCCATCCAAATTTATGTATCCTCGCACTCAAGTATTTCATTCAGATTCTTATCCCAAATGCTGATGACATAACTTGGCTGGTAATAAACACAAACTTGGTTTGCTCGTTTAACTACGAATAGTAAATAATTATCCTTTATTCGTCATGAAGTTGTTTCACTAAAAATTACTAAATTATACACCAGGCTGTGTCAGCATTCGAAGCATTATAAAGTGAACTATCAAAGTTGAAAAAATGGGTTCCTATCATATTAATTGAAATGCTAATTTTAATTTGCTATTTCACAAACCAACAAGCAAATCATTTTTCCTCCCGTCGTTTTGATCTTTTGACAAACTTGCCATTACGATTCTCCAACTGATGTAAAACTTCTTTATGCCCGATCCCCTTGAAAAATACAAATTTCTGATCCCCACAATATACATGTTTAGTTTCACACACGCCGCCAAATAGTCGTGCTATGCACTTGAGCAAAATCTCTTTAGACAAAGGATGGGCTTTCCCCAATGCCGCATTTGCGTACCACAAATAGATCTGTCCGAGTTCCAAACGACTTGAAGGCAAAGGGACGAAAGTACTTTTCAGCCAATTAATTAATTTCTCGGCTTCACGCACGTTTTCGGGGTTGACACTTTTTGCAGTTTTCGATCGACCCCCACTGCTAGTTGAAGGCATCTGATTTTGCGATGCAATCAAAACTGGAGTGGCTGTGGGTGTTGCTGCGTTCTTTTGCACGAGTCCCAATTTACAACCGCCTCTAGGACCTGGAATACCATTGGGAATAAGTCTCTTAGCTGTTTTGAAACCGATAAATCGTAAAATGTTTGGACAGTCTGTCAATTTTCCCGGATCCGGAAAGTGTATACCCGGTAAATATTCCTTACAAGTTCTGCATTGGCAAGGCGCACACTTTTCAACCTGGTTCAAAGCCATAGTAAGAGTTCTTACGAATTCTTCATCTCCAGCCTTAAGTAAGGACTCCATCAAGTACTGAATCAGTGGAAAGTAAGGCAATTCAAATCCATCACAGCCACACTTTGCACTAAAACGGGGGTTCCCTAGAAACGTCCCGGAAGAACGAGTAAAGCCTGAATCATTATTATCCATTCTGGGTACTTTTGCAGTAGATCCTCCCAAAGCAAAGTTCTGCATGCTGCTATTAACAACGGGAGCAGTTAAGTTGTCCATGTAGTTCAAAAATTCATCTTGAGGTGGCAATTCCGTCGTATATTGTTGCCAACGGGGATCTTCAAATGGATTCAAGGACTTTGGAGTCACATTTTCGAGCGGAGGGGGTGGTTCCGGTGTGTTTACCAATGAAAGAATAGAGGTTTGAGCCGACAGTTCAAAACTATCCGTACATCTTGGGCTTGGAGGTCCCAGCAACAAACGAAATGGTTCAATTTCAAAGTCGGGAGGGCTGGTTTCAGTTAGATTTGGGTTTGGGTCCATCATGCAATCTAGTCAAGAGTAAAAAATTAAATGTCAGAATCAGAAGTATCAATTTGTCAGTCAGTCGGGTCTGTACTAGAACATGAGTTGGGAAAACGAAACATAATTAAATGATTCAATTAAAGCAACTCACCTCAAAAAATTTCACCCGCTGGAAGCCAACCACTAATAGCTTCGAAAAGTTGTATCTTTAAAAAGTAAAACGTCACTTGCCAAACTACGGCCCCACAAATTCAACAAATCAAAAACAAAATTTCATAGACGAGCAAAACACCAAACCGGAACCGGAAGTCATGCGACGACGAAAAGTTTAAAAAATGCACATGATAAGCATTGATGGCAGTTGGCAGGTACAAACAAATTCTTCATACAATGATAATGATAGTAACTGAACAGAGTGAAGCGATGGCGTTGAAGCACTTCAATTTCACAATCCAATTTCACACATCTATATTTAACTAATTTAACTAATGAAATTTTATAGTCTTACGGACGCAAATTTATCTTTATGTTGTAGAAAACTGTTATAAATTTTTGAATCCTTAAATCCGTATGTAAGCAAAAAAAATATTAGTTTTCTCGAGGATTTTGTACTACCATGATAGAATGGGTGTCTTCTGGAAAAGAACGAACACCAAAGACTGTTAAATTATTATTACTTACCTGTGGGTAATCATTTTTTTTAGTAAATAATCTCTGGGACCACCTGCTGTCATCATAATTTCGAACTTTTTGGTTCTTATCCTCAAAAATAGAAGATCGTTTGTAACGTCCAAATCTCTGATCATAGAACGGGCTACGGCATGCACATTTTTCATACCTCCTGTATACTGAGTGGTTGATGTATTATCCATGGTGGATCGAATCGGTGTCCCTGTTACGTATATTTGATTGGCAAATGATTTTGCTCCACTAGAACATAATTTGTTTTTGTACAAAATTCTAAACAGTACTTTACCATCCTTCATGGAAATTATAACTCCATACACTCCTTTGTGTGAGTTGATGCGTTTTATTATTTCGTCCACATTGAGACTTTCCTTTAACACAGTTTAAATTGCAAGTAGTACGTGATGTAGTCATAAAAACCTGCAGATAAAGATTATTACACTTACCATATTTAACACCTTTTGTGAATCCACGAGTCACAATAATGTCGTACATGAAACTTATTTTACAAGACAAATGGAAAGTTGTTTTTGTTAAATCAATAAACCTCAGCAAGAGGATATAAAAACGAAGCCAGATAATGTTGTAGGGTTTGTAGTAAGTATGTGTTTGCATTTGCTATTTGCAGTAAAGATATTCATTGCTACCCATTTCTGCATATAATAATAATAAGTTTATTGATATGGCCTTAGCCCACTCAATATAATATATAATGCATTGAATATTATAAGCACACAAAATGATAGCAAAAGTTAAGTCAAACATAATCCATAATCCACAGTTTACAAAAAATATAAATTTTCTCATAGGCATACATATCTAAATCTGACGGTATAATTTCAACACTGCCCGCGTATTGCAGGCTCATATCGTCAGTCTTAGATTTGCAATCCAAAATATGAGCTATAGACATGACCTCGGGAAAAAATTTATATTTTCGGATTGCCTCATCTCGGAAGTCAAGTAAAATCCCCCCTAATTTGAGGAAATGTCTGTTTAGTCGAATAGATGCAATACAGAATGTGAATACTTTATTCATGTGAAGAAGCAGGTACGGCTCGGCTTTCATTTGCTCCACTTTTTTTGTATACAGAAAAAAATATGATGAATTTTGGGCCCTGAGTACATCTTCATCCCAGTAATACTTTTCTAGCGTAGCACGTACCTCTTTGATATTATCCCTAATTATATCTACATCCAAGTCGTCCAAAATCTGACCCATATTAACTAGCTCTAAAAAATGCCTAAGTTGGAGTAGCCAATTGTAGTTCCTATCACTGGACCCATGCCTCTTTAAAACATTCAGACACTCTCTTGCCACTACTAGCCTGTCATTAGTGAGGATTCTAACTAAAAAACGAAGCTGACTGTCAACAATTGATACGTTACTATGTCGAAGCCCTAATTCTAACCTGACCATATAATTAGGTACCATTCTGGGTAGTCGAAGCAATCCCTTGAAGAAGGCAATTTGAACTTTTTCCAATTCACAAGGGCCGTCTAAGCCCCAGATAGAACAACAGTAGCTTGCCGTCGAGTTGATGAGAGATTTGTATATCAATTTACATGACTCCAGCTTGAACTTTTTCATATTTAGTCTAAGTCTATTTTCAATAGCTAAGACGGTGTCCACATTGTTGTTGAACAAAGATTTTTTCGGCACGGAAAAGTTCATTCCAAGTGAAAGTACATTCTTTTCAATTTTTGTTAGGGTTGTAGAGCTTATGTTCTTGATGAATGTTGTTGAATGAGTTTTCTGGTTGTTGGATATAAGATTTGATAATTTGGATTTAATTAGATTGTCGAGTTTTTTCATTTGGGTTGTTTTAGTTTTTTTGAATTTGTATTTGTAGGAAGAGTCCATTACATTCAGGATTCGCAGTTTGTGTTCGGGTAGTAATCCTAGTATTTCATGTTCACGTCATCTAATTCTATCTTCTATATGGTATTTCTCGCAATAGTTCTGATTCCTCATCATTTGTACAATATTCAGTGAAGTTTTCTCTATAACTTTGATTATTTGGTTGGATTTGACTGGTGCTTTGATGTGAAGGCCTTTCGGAATTACTCCATGGGTGCAGCAATGACGCAGGAAAGTGATGTTGTTCCTCACTTGGGCCAAGCGAATGTAGTCTCGTTCCAAAGTCCTTAATTTCTTAAGGTTTACAACTCCATGTTGATTTTTAGCTGTAGTTTTAGGGTTTCCCATCCGAAATGTTGGTAGACATTATTTGGTTGTTCGGATTAATTGTTACTTTATTTAAGTGACAAGCTTTCAAACAGTTTCTCTGTTCTTCTTCAGGTCAATACAAAGTTTTAGAAATTTTCATGAAATTGTAGAAAGGTAGAGGAATTTGTTAGAGTTTTTGTTAAAGAAATACAAGTTGTTACTAGGGATGCCGAATAATTTTTTTTTTCTCTTTTGCATACTCTTCTAATCCAAGCAGCTGTCTTTGAAGTTCTAGCGGATTGGGAGCTAGGAGTACCATATCGTCAGCGTATAGTAGAGCAATTATAGTTCGAGCACCTAACTTTATCGGCATCCAAACGTATGTTTTCAAATATTCAATAATGTCGTTGATGTAAATGGAGAAAAGAACGAGACTCAACGTTTCACCTTGCAAAACACCTTTAGATATTTTGAATTTTTTTGTTAAGCCTTCACTTGTTCGAATCTGAGCTCCCGCCTGGCTGTAGATTGACTGAACAACTCGTATGATATTTCGCGGTATGCCAATTCTATGCATCTTGACCCAAAGTTCTCTGTGCGGTATCGAGTCAAAAGCTTGAGAGAAATCGACAAAACATGCATAGAGACGCCCACCCTTTTTTCTGAGCTTGGATTGCACTACACAGTTTAAGGTAAAGACCTGATCCTAACATCCTCGTCTTCTTCGGAAACCACCTTGAAATTCGGTTATCTTCGGTATAGTCCCATCCACTATCTTCTCGATCCTAGCAGTTACCAGCGCTGTAAAAATCTTGAGAATGGTAGGTAACAAACTTATGGGCCGATAATTAATAGGATTTGAGTGGCTTCCCTTCTTAT
>Ga0210040_10010255_pt1 | contig 10774 bp, 9 predicted proteins | sample CryGeyCG12114_NA_FD_185462 | JGI IMG/M metagenome (GOLD analysis project Ga0210040, IMG submission 185462) | Groundwater microbial communities from aquifer - Crystal Geyser CG19_WC_8/21/14_NA (SPAdes) (version 2) | ecosystem: Environmental > Aquatic > Deep subsurface > Groundwater | place: USA... | reverse complement strand
CCGATGGCGGTTAGCGGCGCCGATCCGATCGGCTCGATGGGCACCGATACGCCCATCGCCGTGCTCTCCAAGCGCTCGCGCCTGCTGTACGATTACTTCAAGCAGAACTTCGCGCAGGTCACCAATCCGCCGATCGACCCGATCCGCGAAGAGCTGGTGATGAGCCTCACCTCGATGATCGGCCCGCGACCCAACCTGCTCGGCCACCAGGCGGGCACGCACAAGAGGCTGGAGGTCGACCAGCCGATCCTGACCAATCGCGACGTGGAGAAGATCCGCTCGGTCGAGGCCAGCCTCGACGGCGCTTTCCGCACCGAGACGATCGACATGACCTGGGATGCGGCCAGCGGGGCCGAGGGCCTGGAAATGGCGATCAAGGAGATGTGCTGGGCGGCCACCGAGGCGGTGCTGCAGGACCGCAACATCCTGATCCTGTCCGACCGCGCGCAGAGCCATGACCGCATCCCGATGCCCGCGCTGCTGGCCACGGCGGCGGTGCACCATCATCTGGTGCGGCAGGGCCTGCGCATGCAGACCGGGCTCGTCGTGGAGACGGGCGAGGCGCGCGAGGTGCACCATTTCTGCGTGCTGGCAGGCTATGGCGCAGAGGCGATCAACCCCTATCTCGCCTTCGAGACGCTGGAGGACATCCGGGTCGAGAAGGTACCCACGCTCGAGCCCGCGCAGGTCGAGAAGAACTACGTCAAGGCCGTGGGCAAGGGCATCCAGAAGGTGATGTCCAAGATGGGCATCAGCACCTACCAGTCCTATTGCGGCGCGCAGATCTTCGATGCGATCGGCCTGTCCTCCGCGTTCATCGAGAAGTATTTCACCGGCACCGCCACCACGATCGAAGGGATCGGCCTGAAGGAAGTCGCGACCGAGGCGGTGCGTCGCCATGCCGCGGCTTACGGCGACAACCCGATCTACAAGAACATGCTCGATGTGGGCGGCATCTACCAGTACCGCCTGCGCGGCGAGGACCATGCCTGGACGCCCACCAGCGTTTCCAATCTTCAGCATGCCGTGCGCGGCAACAGCTACCAGAATTACGAGGCGTTCGCGCGGCAGATGAACGAGCAGTCGGAGCGGCTGCTGACCATTCGCGGGCTGATGGAGCTCAAGAAGGCCGAGACTCCGCTGCCGCTTGAAGAAGTCGAGCCGGCCGAACAGATCGTCAAGCGCTTCGCCACCGGGGCGATGAGCTTCGGCTCGATCAGCCATGAGGCGCATTCGACGCTGGCCATCGCCATGAACCGCATCGGCGGCCGCTCGAACACCGGCGAAGGCGGCGAGGAGGCCGAGCGTTTCCGCCCGCTGCCCAACGGCGATTCGATGCGCAGCCGGATCAAGCAGGTGGCGAGCGGGCGCTTCGGCGTGACCACCGAATACCTCGTTAATTCGGACGACATCCAGATCAAGATGGCGCAGGGCGCGAAGCCCGGCGAGGGCGGCCAGCTGCCCGGCCACAAGGTGGACAAGCGCATCGGCGCGGTCCGCCATGCGACGCCGGGCGTGGGCCTCATCTCGCCCCCACCGCACCACGACATCTACTCGATCGAGGATCTGGCGCAGCTGATCCACGACCTGAAGAACGTGAACCCGCAGGCGCGCATCTCGGTGAAGCTCGTCTCCGAGGTGGGCGTGGGCACAGTCGCCGCGGGCGTGTCGAAGGCGCGCGCCGACCACGTGACTATTTCGGGCTATGAGGGCGGCACCGGCGCATCGCCGCTCACCAGCCTCACGCATGCCGGCTCGCCGTGGGAGATCGGCCTGGCCGAGACCCAGCAGACGCTGCTGCTCAACGATTTGCGCAGCCGCATCTGCGTGCAGGTGGATGGCGGCATCCGCACCGGGCGCGATGTCGCGATCGGCGCGCTGCTCGGCGCTGACGAGTTCGGCTTCGCCACCGCGCCGCTGATCGCGGCGGGCTGCATCATGATGAGGAAGTGCCACCTCAACACCTGCCCGGTCGGCGTGGCGACGCAGAATCCGGAGTTGAGGAAGCTGTTCACCGGCCAGCCCGAGCACGTGATCAATTACTTCTTCTTCGTCGCCGAAGAGCTACGCCAGATCATGGCGGAGATGGGCTTTGCCACCGTGGAGGAGATGATCGGCCGCGTCGACAAGATCGACATGAAGCGGGCCGTTCATCATTGGAAGGCCGATGGCGTCGACCTTTCGAAGCTGCTGCACCAGGTGGAGGTCAAGTACGGCCACCCGCTCTACAACACGATCCAGCAGGATCATGGGCTGGGCGCGGCGCTCGACAAGGGCCTCATCGCCGAGGCGCTGCCGGCTCTGGAGCGCGGCGAGACGCTCGTGCTCTCGCGCGAGATCCGCAACGTCAACCGCGCGGTCGGCGCGATGCTCTCGGGCGAGATCGCCAAGGCTCATGGCCATGCGGGACTCAAGCCCGAGCAGCTGCGCGTCAACCTCACCGGCGTCGCGGGGCAGAGCTTCGGCGCCTGGCTGGCGCATGGCGTGACGCTCGATCTGGTGGGCGATGCCAATGATTATGTCGGCAAGGGCCTTTCGGGCGGACGCATCATCGTGCGCCCGCCACAGGGCACGGGTCGCGCGCCCGGCGAGAATATCATCGCCGGCAACACCGTGCTGTACGGCGCGATTGCGGGCGAGGCCTATCTCAACGGCGTTGCCGGCGAACGCTTCGCGGTGCGCAATTCGGGCGCCATTGCGGTGGTCGAGGGCACGGGCGATCATGGCTGCGAATACATGACCGGCGGCGTGGTGGTCGTGCTCGGCCGCACAGAGCGCAATTTCGCAGCCGGCATGTCGGGCGGCATCGCCTATGTCTATGACGAGGACGGCAGCTTCGCCGATCTGTGCAACCAGGCGATGGTCGAGCTCGAGCCGATGAGCTCTGGCCCGGAGGAAGGGGCCGAGCGGTCGTGGGGCCGCCCGAACCAGCGGCCGGGCCATGTCGACGATGCCGGCATGGGCGATATGCTCTACCACCATGCCGAGCGGCTGCGCATCCTGGTCGAGCGGCACAAGCTGCACACGGGCTCGCCCCGCGCGGCGGCGCTGCTCGACGATTGGGACAATGCGCTGGGCAAGTTCGTCAAGGTCATGCCGCGCGACTATGCGCGTGCGCTTAAGCAGCTCGAGGCAGAGCGTGAGGAAGCCGCCAGCGTGGCGGCCGAGTAGGAATTTCAAAAATGGGCAAGGAAACCGGCTTCCTCGAGCTCGAGCGCGAGGATCGTACCTACGCTGACCCGCATGAGCGGATCGGCCATTATCGCGAATTCGCGATCCCGCTGCCGGAGGACAAGCTCCGCAACCAGGCGGCGCGCTGCATGAATTGCGGCATCCCGTTCTGCCATACGGGCTGCCCGGTGAACAACATCATCCCGGACTGGAACCACCTGGTCTACGAGGGCGACTGGCGCGACGCGCTGGAGATCCTGCATTCGACCAACAACTTTCCGGAATTCACCGGCCGCGTCTGCCCGGCTCCGTGCGAGGCGGCGTGCACGCTCAACATCACCGACCGGCCGGTGACGATCAAGAGCATCGAATGCGCGATCATCGATCGCGGCTGGAAGGAAGGCTGGGTTCCGCCGCAGCCGCCCGCGCGCAAGACCGGCAGGAGCGTGGCGGTGGTCGGCTCCGGGCCCGGCGGGCTTGCCTGCGCGCAGCAACTGGCTCGCGCTGGCCATTCGGTCACCGTGTTCGAGAAGTCCGACCGGGTCGGCGGGCTGCTGCGCTACGGCATTCCCGACTTCAAGATGGAGAAGCACCTCATCAACCGCCGCGCGGTGCAGATGGAGGCCGAAGGCGTCACCTTCAAAACCTCCACCGAGGTGGGCGTCGACATCTCGATGAAGAGCCTGAAGGAGAACTTCGACATCGTCGTGCTGGCGGGTGGCGCCGAGGATGCGCGGCGCCTGCAGATCCCGGGCGCCGAGCTGCCGGGCGTGCGGCTGGCGATGGAGTTCCTCACCCAGCAGAACAAGCGCAATGCCGGCGACAGCGAGGAGCGCGCCGCGCCGCGCGGCACGCTGACCGCCAGGGGCAAGGACGTGATCGTGATCGGCGGCGGCGACACGGGTTCGGATTGCGTGGGCACATCCAACCGCCAGGGCGCCAGGAGCGTGACCCAGATCGAGATCATGCCGCAGCCGCCCGAGAGGGAGAACAAGCTGCTCACCTGGCCCGACTGGCCGATGAAGCTGCGCACCTCGTCGAGCCACGAGGAAGGCGTCGACCGTGACTGGGCGGTGCTGACCAAGGAAGTGGTCGGCAAGGACGGGCACGTCACCGGCCTGCGATGCGTGCGCGCCGACTGGACCAACGGCAGGCTGGAGGAAGTGCCCGGAAGCGATTTCGTGCTGCCGGCCGACCTCATCCTGCTGGCGATGGGCTTCGTCGGGCCGCGCAAGCCCGGCATGCTGGAGCAGGCGGGCGTCGAAGTGACCGATCGCGGCGCGGTCTCGGCCAATACCGAGGATTACCGTACGTCGGACGAGCAGATCTACGCATGCGGCGACATGCGGCGCGGGCAGAGCCTGGTCGTCTGGGCCATTCGCGAGGGCCGCCAATGCGCCCGCGCGATCGACGAGGCGCTGATGGGAGCCAGCGAGCTGCCGCGCTAGGCTTCCGGAAGGAAGCGCGAGCGCGGCGAAGCAGGTCCTGTAAGGGCGCTGCCACTGCGGAGCGGTTATCAGGCTACTCCTCGGCGGGGTCAGTCTTCCTCGGCAGGAAAATCGGGGATCGGCTTCACGACCTTGAATTCCTCACTCAGTGGGGCATGGTCCAGCGGCGGCAGCTCGACGGACTGCTCGGGCACGCGCGTATCAGGCAAGCGGTCGAGCAGGTTGCGGATCAGCGTCAGCCGCCCGCGACGCTGGTCGTTGAAATCCACCGCGGTCCACGGCGCGTGCCCGGTATGCGTCGCCGCGAACATCGCTTCGCGCGCCTGCGAATAATCGCGGTAGCGGTTGCGCGCCTCGACATCGATCGACGACAGCTTCCAGCGCTTGAGCGGATCCTCCAGCCGCTCGGAGAACCGCTCCTCCTGGTGCTCCTGGTCGCACGAGAGCCAGTATTTGAACAGGCGGATGCCGTCGTCCACCAGCAGCTTCTCGAACGCCGGCGCCGCCTGCAGGAACGCGTCGACCTCGGCATCGCTGGTGAAGCCCATCACCTTCTCGACGCCCGCGCGGTTGTACCACGATCGGTCGAACAGCACGATCTCGCCAGCCGCCGGCAGGTGCGCGACGTAGCGCTGGAAATACCATTGCGAACGCTCGGTCTCGGTGGGCGTGGAGAGCGCCACCGTGCGCACCTGGCGGGTGTTCACGCGCTCGGCGATGGTCTTGATGACGCCGCCCTTGCCCGCTGTATCGCGCCCCTCGATCAGCACGCAGATCCGCTGCCCCGTGGCCTTGGCCCAGCGCGCCATCGCCACCAGCTCGAGCTGCAGCGGCTCGAGCGCCTCCTCGTAATCCTTGCGCTTCATGCCTGCACCTGTGGACCCGATTGCCCCTGTTCGTCCAGCCACCGTTCGTCCAGCAACCGGGCGGCATCAGCGTCCACGGGCTTTGCAGGCGCGGGGCGACCCGCTACAGCGCCGCGCACATGACACCGCTGCAACCCACCACCCCTGCCGAACGGCAGATGCTGGCCAAGGCCGAGACGCTGATCGAGGCGCTGCCCTATTTCCAGCGTTATGCGGGGCGTAGCTTCGTGGTGAAGTATGGCGGGCACGCGATGGGCGATCCCGGCGCGGCGCGCGATTTCGCCGAGGACATCGTGCTGCTGAAGGCGGTCGGCATCAATCCGGTGGTGGTGCATGGCGGCGGGCCGCAGATCGGCGCAATGCTCAAGAAGCTGGGCGTGGAAAGCCGCTTCGTCGACGGGCTGCGCGTGACCGACAAGGCGACGGCGGAAGTGGCCGAGATGGTCCTTTCGGGCGCGATCAACAAGGAGCTGGTCGGCTGGATCGCGCAGGCTGGCGGCAAGGCGATCGGTATCTCGGGCAAGGATGGCGGGCTGGTGACGGCGCGCAAGGTGACGCGCACGGTCAGGGATCCCGAGAGCCAGATCGAGCAGGTCGTCGACCTCGGCTTCGTGGGCGAGCCGGAGCTGGTCGACACCACCATCCTGCGGACTGCCAGCGAGGCGGGCATGATCCCGGTCATCGCACCCATCGGTGCGGGCCGCGACGGACATACCTACAACATTAACGCCGATACGATGGCGGGCGCGATCGCCGCCGCTCTTGGTGCGGCGCGGTTGTTCCTGCTGACCGATGTGCCCGGCGTGCTCGACGGGGACGGCTCGTTGCTGAGCGATCTGACGCCGCCGGATGTTGCACGCCTGCGCGAAGACGGTATCCTGTCCGGCGGCATGATTCCCAAGCTGGAAACCTGCGTTCAGGCGGTCGAGGCCGGGTGCGAGGCGGCGGTGGTGCTCGACGGGCGGGTGCCCCATGCGATGCTGCTTGAATTCTTCACCTCGCGCGGCGCCGGCACTCTGGTAAGGCGCGGCTGATGCGCACTCCTTTCCTACTCGCCCTCGCCGCCTTGCTGACGCTGGCCGCTTGCGACAGCTCCGTGCCGGACGAGGAGCTTGTCACCGCCGATCTCGAACGGCAGCAGGCTGAAGACTTGCGCACGGCGCGCCCCCCCGTCGGCCCCTCTCCCGCGGAACTCGCGCTGCTGGAAGATCGCGATTGCCGCACGGTGGCGCATGCCTACCTCGAGGCGGTGTCTCGCGGGAGGTTCGACTACGCTGCCCAATTCTGGAACGATCCGGTGATCGATGGCGAGCGCCTGTCGGCGCAATTCTCCACCTACGTCACGCCGAGCATTGCGATTGCCGACGTGCAGGAGGAAGGCGCTGCCGGCACGCTTTACTGCACCGTTTCGGGAGTGCTGACCGATGCCTCCGACCCGCGCGTCGAGCCGAATCAAGGCGAGATCGTGCTGAGGCGGGCCAACGACGTGCCCGGCGCCAGCGCGGAGCAATTGCGCTGGACCATCAGGTCGAGCACCTTCGTCGAACCGATGGAAAGCTCGCGTCGCGAGGATGCGGGTTGAGCAGGTCCGCCAGCTTTCTCGCCGGCGTGTTAGGCGGTTGATACACCTGGCGCCCTGCTTTATGGCTGTCTGCGAACCTCCAGCCAAAGCCAACCGAAAGGCCCGGAAAACGTGCTGCTCCTAACGCTGTCGCAGATCGTCGGTTACCTCGTGAGCATCATCATCGTGCTGGTGATCGTCCAATTCGTGATGAGCCTGCTGATCTCGTTCAACGTGGTCAACATGCACAATGACTTCGTTGCGGCGATCTGGCGCGCGGTGAATGCGCTGCTTGAACCCATCCTCAGGCCGATACGCAAGATCATGCCCAATACCGGGGCGATCGACTTCTCCCCGCTGGTGCTGATCGTGTTGCTCAACATCTTGCGCATCGTGCTGGAGAATGCGGCCGCCGCCAGCCTCTAGCGGCCGGCCTTGCAAAGCGCTGCCGCGCGGAGCACAGCGGCCCACATGCTTTCCTCACGCATTCTCGGCCTGGTGGCGCTCGCTGCATTGCTGGCGGGCTGCGCGGCGGATGGAGCGCGACCCGGCTCGCGCGAACGGTTGGCGAAGCGGGCAGATGTCAGCGCCGTCGTCGCGGCCGATCTCGCATTAGCCCGGCTGGCGCGCGAGAAGGGCCAGTGGCAGGCCTTTCGCGAGAAGATGGGCGATGACGCGGTGATGTTCGTGCCTTATCTGGCGAATGCGCGCGAATGGCTGTCGCGCCAGGAGGAACCGGCGCAGCCGGCGCTATGGCGCCCCGAACGGGTGGTGAGTTCCTGCGACGGAACGCTGGCGGCGTCCATGGGCGGCGCAACCTGGCCGGACGGCACCTTCAGCCGCTATCTCACGGTCTGGAAGCGGGAGCGCAACGGTTCCTATCGCTGGGTGCTGGATACGGGCGAACCGACCCGCGAGGCGCCCGATCCGCCCGAGATGATCGGCAGCACCGTTGCCGAATGCGCGCCGCCTCCGCCAGCCCAGGCCGCGGCATTAAGTGTTGCGAGCCGCGCTTCCGACGACCAGACCTTCCGCTACGCCGTTAGCCAAGAGCCCGGCGGCGGCGACGCACTCGAGGTGAGCTACTGGACCGGCGAGACGTTCGAGGTGTTCTACCGCCGCCCGGTGCCCGCCGCACCGCCGCAGTAGCGGGCAGCGAGCCGGTCCCGCCGCCATGACCGAGCTGTTCCTGTCAGCATTCGTCACTCTGTTCGTGGTGATCGATCCGCCCGGCTGCGCCCCCGTCTATGCGGGGCTTACCGCGGGGGCCACCGGCCTGCAGCGACGCACCATGGCGATCCGCGCGTGCCTGATCGCGGGTGCGATCCTGCTGGGATTCGCTGTCGTGGGCGCCGATCTCCTCGCCGCGCTTCATATCGAGCTTGACGCGTTCCGGATCGCGGGCGGCATCATGCTGTTCATCATCGCGCTCGAGATGGTGTTCGAGAAGCGCACCCAGCGGCGGGCCGACCGTGCTGACAAGGTGCGCGAGGACCCCGAGATCGAGGATGTCTCGGTCTTCCCCATGGCCATGCCGATGCTGGCGGGGCCCGGCGCAATCGCCTCGGTCATGCTGCTGGAAAGTTCGGCCGAGGGGGTCCGGGGCACGCTGGTGGTGCTGGCCGCGCTGCTTGCGGTGCTGGTGCTGACGCTGCTGGCGCTGCTCGCGGCAAGCCCGCTGATGCGGCTGTTCGGCGCGCAGGCGGAGACGGTGATCACCCGGCTGCTGGGCGTGTTGCTCGCCGCGCTCGCCGCGCAATACGTGATCGACGGGGTGAGGAATTCTTTTGTTTAGCCTCAAGCGCCGGCGGGCCCATCCGGGCCCTTAGGCTCTGCTCCGCTTCGCTCCGGGCGCGCGTTCGCGCTTGCGGGCCGCTGGTCGCGGCCCGAACCATTCCAGGCCAAGCTCCTAAATTCTGGAATCGGCGCGCGACCAGCGCGCCGCAAGGCCGAACGGCCGCCCGCAGCGGCCCCGCAGCGGAGCGAAGGGAACAGCCGCGAGGATCGCGCGCCCGGATGGGCGTGCGAAAAGCTATTGCAGGGTCACTCTGCCCTCGTCGGGATCACCGAGGCTGAAGAACTCCATCAATTGCACCAGCAGCTCGCAGCGTTCGCGCAGGTTGGGCGCCTCCAGCAGCGCCTGCTTCGAGGCGGCATCGAACGGCGCGATCTGGCTGACGCCGTTGATGAGCGCGGTATCGTCAAGCCGCGCGATCGAATCCCAATCGATCGCGTAGCCCTGCATGTCGGCGAACTTGCGCGCCTCCGCCTCGAACCCGGCGCGTTCGCCCAGGCTCAACGCCTCGTCTTCGGGATCGACGATCAGCTCGGCCTCGATCTGGCGGAAGGGGGTGGAGACCTCGAGCTCGCGCAGCAGGCGGAAACGCGCCTCGCCGCCCAGGATGATGTTGTAGCGCCCATCCTCCGAGGTCTCGACATCGTCGATCCGGCCTACGCAGCCCACGCTGAACAGCGGCGCGCCCTCCTTCGCCTCCTGCGGCTGGATCATCGCGATCCGGCGGTCGCGCGCCAGGGAATCGCCCACCAGCGCCCGATAGCGCGGCTCGAAGATATGCAAGGGCAGCTGCAGCCCGGGAAACAGGATCGCTCCCGTCAGCGGGAAGATGGAGAGGCGGGTGGCGGACAAGGCGGGATCAGCCGAACAGAAGCAGCGACAGCCGGCGGCGCTGCGAACTGACCCAGGGATCCTCCATCCCCACCGCCTCGAAGATCTGCAGCAGCTTGGCCTTGGCCGCGCCCTCGTTCCAGTCGGGCTCGCTGCCGATCATGTGCAGCAGCGTGTCGGCGGCCTCGTCGCGCGTGCCTGCGGCGAAGGCGGCCTGCGCGAAATCATACTGCGCCTCCATGTCGGTCGGGCGCTCGGCCGCGGCGGCGCCCAGCGCCTGCAGTTCGCCTGCATCCACGTCGGTGCCCGCCAGGTCGAGCGCGCTCTTGGCTTGCGCGATCAGCGGATTGTCCGTGAGCCCGTCGGGCACTGCGTCGAAAGCCGCCCGGGCGTCGTCCCTGCGCCCGTCGGCCAGCAGCGAGCGGATCAGCCCCGAATGCACGCCCGCTTCCTCGGGCGCCATTGCGACGAGTTGCGAGAAAATGCCCGCGGCGCGCGCGCCATCGCCCTCTGCCAGCACCTGCTCGCCCATTTCCACGAGCTGAGCGATGTCTTCCCCCTCGTCCTGCGCACCCTCGCCGCCGGAGACCGGGATCTGTGCCAGGATCTGGTCGAGCGCCTGCTTCAGCTGCGATTCGGTGCGCGCCGGCGAGAGGTCGGCAACCGGCTGGCCCTGGAACACGGCATAGACGGCCGGGATCGACTTGACCTGGAATTGCGCGGCGATGAACTGCTCCTCATCGACATTCAGCTTCACCAGCTTCACGCCCTTGGCCGCGTACTCGGCGCAGACCTTCTCCAGCATCGGCGCCAGCGCCTTGCACGGCCCGCACCACTCGGCCCAGAAGTCGACGATCACCAGCTTGTCGTTCGAAAAGTCGACCACGTCCTTGCGGAACCGCTCGATCGCCTTCTGCTCGTCGATGCTGAGGCCCATGCTCGCCACTTGGATCAATCCCCTTCTGTCCGCTCGTACAACCGCCCCAACATGGGCTTTCGCGCGCGATTGTGAAGAGCGCGCCTTAGGCGCTGCCCACGCGTCTCGCCAGCATGACAAAGGCTCTTGCGGGCGATCCGAGGCACATGCTAGGGGCCCGCTTCC
>Ga0210040_10010254_pt1 | contig 10774 bp, 1 predicted proteins | sample CryGeyCG12114_NA_FD_185462 | JGI IMG/M metagenome (GOLD analysis project Ga0210040, IMG submission 185462) | Groundwater microbial communities from aquifer - Crystal Geyser CG19_WC_8/21/14_NA (SPAdes) (version 2) | ecosystem: Environmental > Aquatic > Deep subsurface > Groundwater | place: USA... | reverse complement strand
TTCTCTATATATATATCTAGTATTAAGCCTTAGCTATATAAGTTTAAGCTAATCTTTAGTAGTAGCTAGTTAACTAAATTACTACTAAAGACTTAGTAGCTTAAAATACTTATATTATATACTAATAGGCTAAAGCTATATATAAGGTATAGTAAAGAAAAGAATAGACTCTACTATATATTAACTAGGCGAAATCTCTATAAGATAGGGCTTATAGTAGACTAGATTAATAGAAAAAGAGTTAGGTCTACTTAATCTAATACTATAGATAATATAAATATTAATAAGGTAGTAGAGTAGCTAAATATAGGTTAGTAGACTAGCTTATTTAATATAATTATAACTTAACTAAGCCTTATAAGTATATAATTCTTTTTTATATTAATAAATATATTATAGAAATCTTTAGTATATAAGATTATTAGTAGTAACTTTCTAGAATATATTAAGGTAAAGATTAAAGAGAGCGTTCTAAGAAAGGCTAATAAGAGAAAGAAACTAGTAAAAATATATTTAGCGTTAGTTAAGAGTAAGGTAAAGAAGATTAATAGTACTATATACTATTAAGCGTAGTAAAAGGCTAAGCAGCCTAAGAGTAAGACTAAATAAAGTATAGTATAGTTTATATAAGAAGAACTATACGCTGCCTAAGTTATAGTTAATAAGATCTACTTAGCTAGAGGTTAAGATATACTTATATACTTATACGTAATTAAACTTTTCTAGAGTTTTACTAAATTTAAGAATTAGCTATCTATTACTACTATTACTAGATTAGCTCTTACTAATAAAGTTACTATAATACTAATCTTTAGGCTAAAGGTATTTTAGCGTAAAGGTACTATATAGAAGGTAACTAATTATCTTACTATCTAGTAACTTAAGGAGATAGACTTAAAGAAGTTACTAAGTATATAAAATACTTTTATAACTAAGACTAAGAAAGGTAGAAAGGGCTTAATTACTATATATATATAAGTTAACTTAGTAATAAAAAGAACCTTAGTAGTATTTATATACCTTATTAGCTTCTACTTTATTACTTATAATAATAACTCTAGTAATCTACTAGGTAAAAAGCTTAACTTTATAGACTATACCTTTAATTTCTACTATATACTAGTTATAGTTAACGTTAAGTTATATAATAAACTAAAAGAAGTTAAAAACTTAATAAAAGTAATAATCTATAATGCCTATTAAGATGTAATTAACCTATAGAGAGTTAATAGTAAGAGGTAGCTAAAGTCTAAGCCTATAGCTACTAGTTACGTAGACTCTAGAGGATACTAGAAGGCTAAAGTAATAGTAATATTCTTTAACTTTTATAGCGTAAATTTATAACTACTAGGAGAGTTATCTAGATAGAAAATAGATCTTTAGTAATAACTTAAGCTAGGGTAATAGCGTAAGAAGGAATAATTATAAACTTAAGAAAACTATAAGTAGCTTTATAAAGATCTAAGTTTAGTACTATATAAGTATAATAATAGTACCTATAAGAGCTCTACTAAGGTTAAGTATATACTTATAGACTCCTATACTATTAAAAAAGAAAAGTTAATAAGAGAGAGCCTAGATAGGAAGGTAATAGAGTAGAAGAGTAAATACTATATTACTTCTAATATACGCCTTATTAAGACTATTACCTACGTAGTACGTAGAATAGAATTATACTATTAGGAGAGTACTAATAAATAACTAGAAGCTCTATAAAGAGTATAGCCTTAAGTAGATATTATATATAAGTAGTAGGTTTTAGAAAGAGGAGTAGATTACGTAATTTTACTAGTCTATAAATTCTAAGATAGGTAAACGTAATAATAAGATCTAGATTCTTATTACTAGGTTAAAGAATATCTACTAATCTATTAATCTTATTAAGTATTATAACTTTATAGGGCTAGAACTGTATATAATTAATATAGAAGCTATATAGTATAGGTATAGAGAGTTCTATATTAGATAAAAGAATAATTATATAAATATCTTATAGCTTATATATAAGGACTTATACATTAAAGAGCTAATCTATAAGTAAAATAAGAGTAAAGATAATTTTATAGTAAATATAAAGTAGATAAAGGTTAATATCTTAATCTATAAAAATAAGGCTGCGCTTATTACTACTTTAGAAGCCTAGAGTAGTATCTAGAGAGAGTATAATAATATTAGTAAGTAATAGTAGTAGTATAAGATAGCTATAACTTAAAGTACTAATTTAAACTTACAAAAATAGCTTTATATTTTATACCTACTAATAGAATAATACTTATACGCTACGTTAGTATACCTATATAAATAGTAAGCTTATAATACTAGCTTTAACTAACGTACTATTATTATACTCTTAGAATAGTACTAGATACTTATAGTACCTTTAAGATGCTAGGTCTTTAAAGGTAGAGTAAATATAGAGGGATAGTAAGTAGATATCTTAGAGTTACTAAGTATCTAGACTCTATCTTTATACTAAGTCTTACCTTATAAAGTTAATACTAGTCTAAATATAAAGCGTACTTATATCTTATATGTATATTATACTAACTTATACTAGATAATATATAATAATAAGTAGTATAGGCTTACTTTTACTTACTACTTTATACTACTAAGTGTATATTACCTCCTTTACTTTACGTAATACTATAATAATTACTAAGTATACCCTCTCTCTCTACTACGTAGGCTATCTTAACTATAACTATATATATATCTTAATACTTATATATAATATAAATAAAAAAATGTTAATATAGCTTTACCTACTAATATTATTAACTTACGCTTAGAATAATAGCTAATAAGATATATACTACGCTATCTAACTTAAATTATATAGATTATAATAAGTACTTATAGAATAATAGAAAAGGTTATATAATATTTATATATATTAAGGCTTACTTTAGTATTAATAATAAAACTTTATATAGTATCTAGTTAGATATAAAAGAGAAGCTAGAAGTAATACTAGGCCTAGTAGACCTTATATTATAATATAGTATATAGAAGTCTAGGAAAAGAAAAGTAGACGTAAGAATACTTAGTATAATTATAGTAGATATATAAGTATAGCTTACCTAATATAAGCTATACTAAAAGTTCTTTAGTAATAGTAATACTAAAGTACTTACTACTACTAGAGCTAAAGCTATAAAGGGTATAGTATTTAAAGTAAAAGAAAAGGTAGAGTTTACTATAAAAAAGAAAGACTTAGTAGTCTAAGAGGAATTTAATAAACTAGATAATAGAGTAACTAAATAAGAATATATAATATATAACCTAGTAGAATACTAAGTATCTATATTATAGTAAGAACCTCTAATAATCCTCTTAAGAACTTACTTACTACTAGTAAATAGACTTCTAAACTTTTTATACTTTAATATCTAGCTTCTTAACTCTTAAGATAATAATACTATTATAAGACTCTTCTTTAGAAGACTTATTATAGATAAAACTCTATAGGTCTCTATAAAACTAATAGATAGTAGAAATATTAGTAAGTAAGAGCTTAAGAGGTTTATATATAATAACTATAATAAAGTAATAGTATAATTATAGAAAGAGAGAAGGAATAAGCTTATACTTACCTTAAATAATTGCAATATCTTAAATAAAAACTAATTCTCTATTAAGGTTAATAACTTTATTAATAGCCTATAGTAATACTCTAACTTATATGTTATACTTAACTTTAGTACTTAAGCCTAAAGAGAAAAGGAAAGTTAGTCTAATACCTATAAATTTAAACTATACTTTTACTAATAGTACGCCTAGATAAATAATATAATATAATAGAAATTAATCTCTTAAGTACGCTACTATAATAGTATACGTACTAAAACTAATAAATCTAGATATAGATATAGACGATAAGGATAAAGTAGATATATAAATCGCGATTAAGGAATCTATAGGTAAGTATATAAATATTATAAATATAGTATCTAAACTCTAACTATAGTATAATATAGACTTATATAATAAAGCCTCGCGCCCTTCTCTACCTATATACCTAGTAGTAATAGGCCTACTCTATATTAAGATATCTATAAAAAGGTAGTCTATAAAAGATTTCTTTAAGACTTAGAAAGAGTTATTATAGTCTCTAATAAAGAAGAAGGTTAAGTTCTAGAGTAAAGAAAAGCTTATAAAAAAAGAATCGCGCCTAGAGTAAAAGGCTATATAAGTATTAAAAGACTAGTTTTATAAGCTACTCTCTATATTTATAGAACTAAATAATAAGGATAGATTATATACTATAGATGAGGATAAGAGTAATATAAGTAATATAGTAATAGTTAAGGATAATAATAATAACTATAATAAAGATAATAATTTTAGGCTTAATAGGTATAAGGAGGAAGATAATAATATACTATTAAATAACTTATAGCGAAAAGGCTATTAAGTAAGTAGTAATAGATATAACTAGTAGAAGAAGGATACTAAGATAAGTAGATAGTTATAAAGGTAATAACTAAGTACTAAATATACTCTTATAAGAGTCTACCTCTCTATAGCTATACTTATATATAAATTTATATAGGTCTTCTAGATAGTAGTTATTACTGCCTTACGTTATCTAGTAGACTTAAGTATAATTAAAATATAAAATATACTCCTTAAATAGTTAGCTATACTATACTTAGACTATATATATAAAGTAATACCTTATATATATAAGAGGCGTGTAATATAATAACTATATTATAATATTATAAAGATATAACGCATGTAATAGTAGTTATAGGTAATATACTAAAAAATATAATTAGCGTTATAGATGTTATACTTATAGTAGATATTAGCGAAATATTATAGAGATATAGTACGGTATATATAGCTGCTATAAATATATACTATTACTATATACTACCCTTATAGGCGTACTCTTATAAATAGTATACTACTACGTTTAGACTAAAATTATAATGCAAAAACTTTTCCTAATAGTAGATAGTCTTTTAGTAGCTCTTTACCTACTATAGGAAGAAGAATAATTCTAATAGGAATTAAGAGCTATATAGATAATTTATTAATAAGTATAATAAGATCTAACGTAGTATAACTAAGATAGTAAAAGTAATAAAGAAGATTCTAAGCTTAGTATATAAGCTAGAAAATAACTCTAAGTTCTAGCTTTATATAATAAAGATAAGCGCTATAGTAGAGATAATACTTATTAAGTAGAATAAATTAATACTATATATAGATAGTTTACCTCTTCTACTAACTACTAATATTACTATTAATAAGTAGATAGTAAGGCTAAGGTATAATAAAGCGTCCTAGAGTATTATTAATAAGTTTACTAATAATATACTAGTAGAGTAAGATATAAACCTATAAGTATAAATAAAGAAGTAGAGTAAAAAGTTAAAAAGATAGTAAAATAAGCTATAGGTAAAAGATCTATTATACTTTATAGCTTACTATAAGCTATAAGTAACTAGTATATTACTAGCTCTAGTGTAGTACTATAAAGATAATAGTATTAATATATACGCTAATGCCTTTACTAATAGCTTTAAGAACCTAAAAGTATTATTCTTATATAAGAAAAGTAACTAGCTACTTAAGGAGGATAATAAGTAGTTAGTAATCTATAACTAGGTCTTAGCCTTAAAAAAATTATATAAAAGTAAATATTCTAACGTCCTTAATACTAAGAGTAATTAAGTATATATATAAAATAAGACGTTAATTAGTACTAAGATACTAATTATTTTACTACTATATATATATATAAGTCTTAATAATTACCCTAATTAAGTATAATACTAATAGTAGGTAAGTACTAGTAAAACTACTCTACTCTAGTTTTATACTATCTACTAAGATAGAGTCTATACTAGTAGATAATAGTATATTAGCTCTTATCTATAGAAAGATAAAGATAACTAAGTAATATATCTTAATTAATACTTTTAATATTAATAATTATCTACTACGCTATATAATCTATAATACTAAGCTTATATATAAAGGCGTAAGCCTAATTAGCGCTAATATAGTTATAGTAAAGAGCCTACTTCTACGCTTTAATAAGTATATCTAATTCTAAGATAAGCTAAAGTAAATTAGTTAGAAGGAAAAGAAACTATTAGTAATACTACTATATAATAAAGGTAGCTAATATAATAAAAAGATTATAAATAAATAGAAGTTATTACACTAAAGTATAGAAGCTATAGATAAGTATAAGAGCTAACTATAGTATAGCTAGTAGAGGAAGAAAGTAGTTATAAAGATATTTAATTATATTAACTAGGGCTAGTATAGTATAGGTATATATATATCTTTAGTATAGCTAGTCTACTACTTATATATATAGTATATAGATAGCGCTATATATATTTTAGTATATAGGCTATCTCTTATATAAATATATATATAAGGTAGTTTATATTAAGGACTTTACTTATAGCCTAAGTAAGCCTACTTAGTACTTATATATTATATAGGGCCTTAATTACTATATTTTAGTATATTTCTTTAGTAACTAGTAGTAGCTCCCTATATAAGGCAAGGTACCTAATTAATCTTACTAATTATTACTTACTACTTAATTTACTATAGACTTAGTTATTTATTATAGTATATAGATTATCTACTTTATACTTATACTATACTAGAATTCTAAAATACTTTAAATTATAAAGTTTTTAGTAGTATAGTATTATAAAAGGTTTATAGACTTAAAAAGATAATAAAAGATAGAGTATATCTTTAGGTAAAGTTATAAAACTATATTAAAGTAGATAGTATTAGAGAAGTAGTATATAATCTATATATTATATTAGTAATAGAGTAAACTTAAAGTAAGTAGTTTTATACTTAATTATATAAGCTATAATATATATATTATACTTAACTACGTAAAGGCTAGAGTATATAATTACTCTATAATACGTATATAACTAAAAGTAGTAGATATATTAACTTATTATTTATAAAGAAAGTAGACTATAAGGCGTATATAGTATAATAGTATAACGTAATAAGAAAAAAGAGAGGAGTTTAGTAATACGTAAAATAGTAAATAGGCTAAAATATACTAAAAATAGAGGACTAGAGCCTATATATAGTATAAAAACTACCTTCTCTATATATTAAACTATATCTCTTAAGTATAGGTCTAATTATTTTATTATTAGCGTATCTATATATTTACCTATACTACTATATTCTTCTACTTTCTTTCTACTTAGAAATTTATACTATTATCTAAACTATATACTATTATAATTATAGTAGCTAGTAATATATACTTTAAAAATATAGAGCTATAAGATTATATTTATAGAGAACTAGGATAAAAATAAGACCTTCTTATATATACTAGAGTATAGCGCTATTTTATAAAAAACCTAAGCTATAAAATTATATTCTAAAGGAAATTATAAAAAAACTATACTTTCCTATATATACTAGAGTACAGCGCTACTTTATAGAAAAATAATATTAGTATAAAGGCCTAGTTTAAGTCCTATATATCTCTTACTTAATAGTTATAATATAGTATAGTATTTAGCTATACTACTATAGCTACTATATATAAGTAAGACTCTATATAATAAGGAATAATATAGTTTCTTACTAGATTAATATCTTATATATATTAAAAATATTAACTATACTAATAAATATCTACTTACTATATAGAAGTATAAATAGCTCTTAAAAGTAATAGTAGATATAGGCTATATTTACTTAATACTAAAATAAGTATAATATAAACTATATTAGCTACTTTATACTTACTATTACTATAAAGCTTATTATATTTATAAACTTATAAGTAAGCTTATAAGCTCTTTTATTTAAGTTTCTTTTACTAGCTAAAGCGTCTTATTTATATACGCCTTATTACCTTTATTTTAAAAATATTAATAATACTTTCTTATAGCCTACTAGCAGCTATAAAACTAAAGTATGTTAGTATTTCTAGAATATTATCTACTTCCTATAGGAAGTTATTAAAAGAAGTTTATAGCTATATAATATATAGCTTACTTACTATAGGCTATTCTATATAAGTTTTCTTTATTAACTAAAGCATCTCCCTTAATATATACCTTATTCTTTACTATTTTAAAAAAGGCTACTATATACTAAGAATAATTTTAGTAAATTATATATCCTTAGGTAGTTACGTTCTAAATAAGAACTCTAAATAGTTTATATAGCTAGGCCCTAGAGGCCTTCTTATATTAAATAATATACTTATATAGATAAGACTAGACTATAACTTCCTTTATAGGTAGATATAAAAAGAAATAATATAAAATAATAATATCTAACTAAGTAAAAGAAAATATAAAGTAAAGTATCTAGTTTACTATATAGCCTATAGAGTATACGTCTTAAAAATAGAATTATAGGACTATATAGATATAGCTTAGTCTACCTCTATATTAAAACTATAATATATATAATTAGTATACTTAGTACTTTACTTAGTTATACTTTATAAAGGTATACTAGAATAAATATAGAATTACACTAATTTAGAGTAAAATATAACGCGCTATAAGATACTAAGATTTATAACTAATTATATATAGCTTAGTATATTACTTATAATACTATTTTAAGGTCCTATAAATACACTAATTAATAGCTATACTATAACTCTAGAATTAAGTAATATAACCTAGCCTAATATAATAAGAAAAGTATATATACTAGACTCTATAATTATATAGCCTATAACTTATAATACTAAAAAGATTACTAATAGTTAGATATATAGTATATAATGCAGTCTACTTCTATACTAGCCTCTAGACATATAGTAATACGCTTTATAGTTATACTTAGCTATAAATAAACTATAACTAGTTAAGCTAAATAGCTTATAGTAAATTAAACTAAATTAAAGTACCTAAGTATAATAAACTATAGATAATAACTAGTAAGAGAAAAGGTATAGCGACTCTAGCCCTCTATCCTAACTCTACTATATTTAGCCTAATTTACCTTAAGTTATAATAGCTAGTATATAATTACTATAGCTTACTTAAGACCTAGTTTCTTAAATCTATATACTATATTAGAAATAACTATAGACTTATAAACTTATATAAGATAATTTTATAAAGACTATATACTACCTAAGTATAGTAATATAAGTCTAGCGCTGTATTTATAGCTAAGATAGTAATACTTAATATACTACTTACTTAACGCTATAGTATATTAGCGCCTAAATAAGTAAGAGATAGCTATTTACTATTATAGTAAAGGTAAGTCTTACGTATAAGCTATACTAGACTTAACTAGTATTTTATATACTCTACTTAATAGCTATAGCCTTCTATTCTTATAACTTACTACTAGATATACTAATTTATATATACTCTACTCTATACGCTATATATATACTATATATAATTATACTAATAATAATACTCTAAATATATAAGTACGTTACTAAGAATAGCCTAGGTAGGTTAATTTTAGGCCTACCTAAGTATAAAAATAAGCCTACTCCTAATAACTATATATCTATAGTAGTACTTAGTAATAAACTAAGTAACGCTTATATTATATAATCTAATAATATAATAAAAAGTAGTACTATAGATAATAATAGCTAGTACGCTATTAGCTCTAATATAGATATACTAGCTCTTATACCTTTTAACGCTATAAAATATAAAGATAGTATAAAAATAAGCGTTAGTAGAGTTATAGAGCTAGATTACTAAGTTAGTATAGTTCTTAATAGTAAGCTTATATACTTAAGTAGTATTTATATAGAAGTAAAGAATATATAAAGCTTTAGTTAGTAGCTCTTAGACTAAGAAGTATACTATACTAGTATAAAGCGCTCTAATAACTATACTAACTTTAACTTAAATATAGCTAAAAATAGGCTTTATCTTTATTTTACTACTATATAGCTATATTATATAGATAAGATACTTAAATATAACTTATAAAGCGTACTAGTACTAAAAACTAAGTAAGCTAGCTATAATATATAAGAATATAATATTATATATATACTAATTAGAAATAGCCTACTAACTAGATAATATACTATTATAGAATACTTACTAATAGAAGCTACGTATAAAGATAATATAGTAAGTTCTAGACTACTTAAAGAAGTTAATAAGAGAGTATAAGTAGAGGAGGACGTATTAGCTAATAATAAGAGTAATAATATAGAGAAAAGTAAAGTAAACCCTAATAGTAAAGCTACTAAAGAGAACTTAAGTTTATTAAACTTAGACTTAAGTTCTAATCTTAATAATAAAGAAGACTTATTAGACTTAGGTTATAAATAGAAGGCGTATAATATAATAGCTATACTAGTAGATATTAAAGTATTAGATTAAGAGAGATTATAATATCTATAAGCTAACCTCCTTATATATATATAATAGTATAATAAGTAATATAGCTATATTAAATATAATTATTAATTTAATATCCTATTAGATATTATATAATAAACTTATAGACTCTAGTACTACTTATAGTATATAGTATATAAGCTTAAAATATATATATTATATATACTAGTAGTCTATATATATAGACTAGAGTAGGTTTAGTTACTAAGAAAACTAATAAAATAGCCTAGCTGTGCTCTATAAGTATAGACCTAAATTACTCTAATACGCCCTAAATTAGTATAAATAATAATATCTAATATCTATAGTTAGTATAATATATACTTAATACTACTATAAGTATATAAAGCTATAGATAGAAGTATAACTAGTATAATATATATAGATAGCGCTAATAT
>Ga0210040_10010253_pt1 | contig 10775 bp, 6 predicted proteins | sample CryGeyCG12114_NA_FD_185462 | JGI IMG/M metagenome (GOLD analysis project Ga0210040, IMG submission 185462) | Groundwater microbial communities from aquifer - Crystal Geyser CG19_WC_8/21/14_NA (SPAdes) (version 2) | ecosystem: Environmental > Aquatic > Deep subsurface > Groundwater | place: USA... | reverse complement strand
TGCTACCCATATCAAAGATTTAAAACCGGTAAAAGGCGTGCCGGTAAATGAGTGGTATTTTTTCTCTTGTGTTCCGACCGGCGAAGGTTTAATTCAGAACGAAAAGTTAGCCCAAATTTTAAAAGCTCATAATTATGAAGGATTCCTGGCCGTTGAAATTGATTTTTTGCATCCGGATTACACAAATAAAGAAGAAGAAGTAGTACAGAACAGCGTGCGGGCTCTTAAAGAAATCTGTAAAAGAATAGGATAAAAGATGAAGCAGTTAAACGTTGGCCTGATTGGGTATAAATTTATGGGAAGGGCGCACAGCAATGCCTGGATAAAAGCACCGCTCTTTTTTGATATTCCCTGTTTACCGGTATTAAAAGTAGCTTGTGGGCGGCAGGAATCTTCTTTAAAAGAGTTTGCCCAGAAATGGGGCTGGCAGGAAACCGAAACCGATTGGAAGAAACTGATTGTACGGCCCGATATTGATATTATTGATATTGCCCTGCCCCAGCATTTGCACTACGAAATAGCCATTGCGGCCGCTAAAGAAGGGAAACATATTTTTTGCGAGAAGCCAATGGCCATGAACGCGAAGCAAGCCGAAGAAATGCTGCAGGTTTGTGAAGACAATAAAGTAACGCATTACCTGAACCATAATTACCGCCGGGTACCCGCCATTACCTTAGCGAAAAATATGATTGAACAGGGATTGCTGGGGACCATTTATCATTGGCGGGGTGCTTATTTGCAGGACTGGATTGTGGACCCCGAATTTCCGCTAACCTGGCAGCTAAGAAAAGAAACTGCCCAGGCGGGCCCGCAATGGGATTTGAATTCTCATAGCGTGGATCTGGCCCAGTACTTGGTGGGCGATATTGCAACCGTGTCTTGCTTAATCACTAACTTTATTAAAGAAAGGCCTTTGGCCGATGAAATTACTAGTGGCAACTTAAGTGCGGAAGCAAAAGTCGGTGAGAAAGGTGAAGTTACGGTTGAGGATGCCGCTCTAATGATGGTCCAATTTGAGAACGGGGCCATTGGTTCATTCGAGGCCACCCGCTTTGCTTTAGGCCGTAAAAACCATAATACCTTCGAAATTTACGGGAGTAAAGGCAGCCTGATTTTCGACATGGAAAACATGAACGAAATATTATTTTACTCTAATGATGATCCCGAAGGTTTAAGAGGTTTCCGCAAAATTCTGGCTACCGATGCTAGCCACCCTTACGTGCAAAACTGGTGGCCGGCCGGACATATTATAGGGTATGAGCATGCCTTTGTACATGCCGTGGTAGATTTTATCTCTGCCATAGAAGAGAAAAAACCAATAGCCCCCAACTTCCATGACGGCCTCAAAATAATTCAGGTATTGGAAGCCGGTTTATTATCGGCGCAAACCGGTGAGCGGGTACGTGTAAAGAATTAATTTAAAAAATAGAATAATCATGGAAAAATCAAACAAAGAAAAATTCCTGGAAGATGGTTACGTCATCATAGACGTGCTGACTGAACAGGAAGTAGCTGATTTTAGAGAGGTGATGGATACCTTGCTGAGCCCAAAAGTAAAAGCTGCCGATACCAAAAAGCATAGTGCTTCCTTTCAGCACTTAGGCGACGAAATAGCCAATTTCGGCCAGGAGGCCCGGCAGTATTATTTTCACCTGCTTACCAAGCCCGGTACCGAACCCATTCACCACGCTTTTCACCACCCGGTTATGTTAAAAGCGGTTGAAGAAATAATTGGACCCAACCTGATTGTGAACAATGCGTCTATTCTGGCCGCTAATGTTGGCACATCTTATTCGTTGGGCTGGCATCGCGATATAATTCAGATTCCGCAGGACGAAATAGAAGACTGGCTTTTTTCACCGGAACGTTTCCATAATAGTGTCCAGATCAACCTGCCGTTAGTAGACGAAAATTCCCTTTGGGTGGTGCCCGGTAGCCATAATCGCCCTAATACTGAAGAAGAAAATGCGACTTTTGCTGGGTCTAAACATTACGCCCCCATTGGGGTCGAAATGCCCAGCGGTATACCGGTAACTTTAAAAGCCGGACAGGCAGTTTTGTACAACAACAACCTTATTCACCGGGGCTATACCGAAGAAATGAAAGTTCCAAGGCGTACGTTGCACATGGGCTATCACAGTGCTGCTTTCCCGCCTACCTGGCATTTTTACCTGCTCAACGGCGATTTATTAACAGAAGATTACCTGAATACTTTAAGCCCTACGATGCGCCGCATGATGGAAGAGTACCTGGCTTGCCGGAAAGAATACCCCAATATGAGCGACACCTGGAAGAAAGAATATAATTTTCCATCACTTTCTTATCTATAGGAAATCTGCTGTTAAAGTTATGGCGAGTAAGGCTGCTTTTATCCGGCAACAAAGCTGGATAAAAGCAGCCTTTTACTAATTTCCCAAATATTATATATTTGACTACCAATAATGGAGTTGGAGTTAAGAATATAGAAACTCATTTTACCGAATTATTCAAATTCTAAAGTATTCCGGGAGCATGTATCAGCAAGACAAGAACGTACCTGTTTGCAGATACATGTTCCCGGACTTGCTATAAAGTATACACTCTCCTGTGTATAGCAGCTTTAGCTATAGTTGCTTCCCCGCCTATCAATTATTTTCTTTCTGCCAGCTCTTTACCTTATTTCCTGTCTGTAATCCAGTTGTGCGATGATGCTCCTGTAAATTTGTTTTCTAGCTGTCGTTACATCAGCAACAGAACAGCTAATTCTTTCTTTGGAATAAAAGATAAAACTGATTTAGATTGAAAAGTTTATTTCGTAACTAAATAAAAGATAATTTAATTGTTTATGAATTAGAGCAGGTTTGTTTAGTAACGGATGATAAATATTTAATTTGATTTGTTTTTAGTCACCAATTCTCTTATTTTACATGCTAAATTTCCATAAAATTTTAAAAATATCAACAAGTATTGTTTAATGTTATATATTTATTTGGAATGTTCAAACATAAATAAATATTATATAATAGCATCTTTCCCTCATTACTGTGCTTAATCATTCCTTTTAACTTTGCTTTAATTCTTTAATAAGGTTTTGTAGAATATTAAATTAACCAGCCGGGAAAATTAGACGATTTATATTTAAATAATGCTGCTATATCAATATTTAATATGGTAACTGGTTAACGCTCTCTTGAGAAGAAATGAATAGTATTATCTCATCATTATATAAAATACCTGTTTTTATCCTGGGGCTATTTCTTCTAGTCTGCCCTTTATTTTACAGTTGGTCTCAAACCAGCAATTCTATTTCTAATATCAAATTTGAACATATATCCGCTGGGCTTTCGCAAAGTACGGTTACCTGTATGTTGCAAGACCATAAGGGCTTTATGTGGTTTGGTACCCGAAATGGACTTAACCGTTACGATGGGGTTAAATTTACCATTTATGAAAATTCTATTGAGGATAGTTCGACCTTGAGCCATAGTTATATTAGTTCTATGTTCGAAGACAGTAAAGGTAACCTCTGGATAGGCACTTTGGAAGGAGGGCTAAATCTTTACAATCGGGATACTGATACCTTCACCCACTTTCGCCACGATACAAAAAATTCTGCCAGTTTAAGCTTTAATGCTGTTACCTCTATTTATGAAGATAAAAACAACAATTTATGGGTAGGCACCGAAAATGGTTTAAACTTATTTCAGCCAGATAAGAAAGGCTTTGTACATTACAAAAACAAGGTTGGGGATAGCGGAAGTCTAGCGGATAATAATATAGGAGCCATTTTCGAAGATAATAAATTTAATCTTTGGATTGGTACCAAAGGAGGAGGCTTAGAGTTATTTGATAAAGTAAACAAAAAGTTTAAGCATCACCAGTATAACAAGGATGATAATAAAAGCCTTAGTAACAATATTGTTAGAACTCATTATAAAGATGCGGAGGGCAATATTTGGCTAGGAACCCAGGGTGGACTCAATCTTTTAGTAGAAAACAATAATAGGGTAGAATTTAAACGGTACCAGCACCATGAAAATGATCTTAATGGTTTAAGGGATAATACCATATTAAGTATCACAGAAGATTTATCCGGAAGGTTATGGATTGGAACCCAAATTGGCGGCCTGTCCATCTACGACAAAAGGCAAAATACTTTTACAAACTTTTATCCGAATCCGCTGGACCCCTATAGTATTAGCAGCAATTCCATCTGGTCCATTTTTAGGGATAACGTCGGCACAATCTGGATAGGAGCCCGGAATCGGGGCTTAGATATATGGGATCAGAATCAGCAAAAATTTAATCATTACAGTATAAGTCCGGCTGGTAATAATAATCTAAGTAATAAGGATGTTACCTGCTTTTTAGAAGATGATTTAGGAAACCTTTGGATTGGCACTGACGGGGGCGGATTGAATTATTTCGATAGAAAAACCAATACATATACCCATTATATACATAATCCTTCGGCTGAAAACAGTTTAGGGAGTAATTCGGTGCTTTCTTTATTATTTGATAAGCAGAACAATTTGTGGGTAGGTACCTGGGGAGGCGGCCTGAATAAGTTCGATAAAAAAACAAATACCTTTAAACGTTATACCTACAATCCTGCTGATCCTTCCAGTATAAACGGGAATAATATATTTTCCCTGCTGGAAGATAGCTCCGGTAAATTATGGGTGGGTGTTTTCTTTGGGGGCTTAAACCTTTTCGACCCTACAACCGATTCCTTTCTTCATTTCAACTATAACCCCAATAGGGCAACCAGTATTAGTAATAATAAGATTACTAAAATATTTGAGGATAGTAAAAAGAATATATGGATTGGGACCGATGGCGGGGGGCTAAACTTAATGCATTGGGGCGGAAAAGATAACGTTACATTTACCCATTATCAATATGATTCAAATAGTCCGGGTAGTATAAGCAGCAATGTTATCAACGCCATTACGGAAGATAGCCGCCATAATCTTTGGATTGGTACCTGGAAAGGCCTGAATATGTTTAATTACCAGGATCATACATTTAAAGCTTACCGAAAAACAGATGGGTTGCCAGATAACATTATAAACGGTATTCTGGAAGATAATAAAGGATTTCTCTGGCTGAGCACGAACCAAGGCGTTAGCCAGTTTGATCCGGTAAAAGGAAGAATAAAAAATTACACAACTGCCGATGGTTTACAATCGCGGGAATTTATCAGAGGTTCTTACCTGAAAACAAAAGTAGGCGAACTCTTTTTTGGAGGTGTAAATGGCTTTAATTCTTTCTTTCCCGATAATATCAAAGATAAAACATATGAATCGCCTCTTTATTTAACCGAGTTTAGAATAGGCCATACCTTAATAAAACCAAACCAGGAAAACTCTCCTTTGCAAAAGCACATCAGCGAAACTAATGCAATTACGATGTCTCATGATCAGAACGACTTTAGTTTAGGATTTGTCGCTTTAAATTACTCCCGTGCTGCTCAAAACAAGTATGCCTACATGCTGGAAGGCTATGATAAAGACTGGCAATTTGTTGGAAGCCAAACAAACGCCAATTACGCTAAGGTACCTCCCGGAACTTACACCTTCCGGGTAAGAAGCACCACGAATGATGGCTTCTGGAACAAAGAAGAAGCTTTTCTTACTATCACAATTACGCCACCGTGGTGGAAAACCTGGTGGGCATATACGCTGTATGGTTTAGCTTTTGTAAGTTTATTACTTTGGTACCGGCAAACTCTTATTAAACAATTAAAATTAAAGAGCGATCTAAAACTAGAGCACCTGGAGTTAACCAAGATGCAAGAAATGGAACGTTTAAAGTCTAATTTCTTTGCTAATATTTCACACGAATTCCGTACGCCGCTTACCTTAATATTAAGTCCCTTAGAGGATATGTATGATGGCAGCTTTAAAGGGGATTTCAAGAGTCAGTATCGAACGATGATCCGGAATGCGGAAAGACTACTGCGTTTAATTAACCAGTTATTGGACTTATCTAAACTAGAATCGGGCAATATGAAATTAGAGGCCTCCAGGTTAGACCTTATTGATTTTCTTAAGCCTATTTTTTCGTCCTTTGATTCGTACGCGTCAAAAAAACAATTGCGGTATTCTTTTGATTATTCCGAAGAGCCGTTAATGGTATATTTTGATCCGGATAAATTGGAGAAGGTGATAACGAACCTGCTTTCTAATGCTTTCAAATTTACAAACTCAGGTGAAATCAGGTTGTCGGTAAGAATTCTGAACCAGAACGAAGAGCTAAGTGCTGGAAGTAAAAGTCCTGCAAATTGTATAGAAATAAGTGTAGCCGATAGTGGAATAGGTATACCGCAAGATTCTTTAAACTATATCTTCGATCATTTTTACCAGGTGGCACATCGCATCCATCCGAGGGAGGGAGCAGGTACGGGCATCGGCTTATCGCTTGCCAAGGAATTAGTAGAACTGCACAAAGGTGAAATTAAATTAGAAAGTCAGGAAGGTGTAGGTTCTACCTTTAGGGTCCTGCTGCCCATAGGAAAAGAGCATTTAAAAGAAACGGAAATTGTAGATAAGGAATGGAAACCACTAAATAAAGAACTTCCTATTAACAGTTTTGAAACAGCAGCGGCAACTGAAGCATTAACTGCCGAGCAAAAATCAAAAGAATGGGATCTTCCTGTGGTTTTATTGGTAGAAGATAATAACGAATTGCGCAGTTATTTGAAAGAAAGATTAAAGACAAATTATTATGTAATAGAAGCCAAAAACGGGTTAGAAGGTTTAAAAATAGGCACCGAAAAAATGCCTGATTTGATTATTTCTGATGTATTGATGCCCAAAATGAATGGGGTGGACATGTGCCGGTCTTTTAAAACTAATGTACAAACGTCGCATATACCCATAATTTTATTAACGGCCCAGGCAGATTTAGAAAACAAAATCAAAGGTTTAGAAATAGGCGCCGACGATTATGTTTCGAAGCCTTTTAATGCGAATGAGCTGGAAATCAGGGCCAGAAACCTGATTAAATCAAGAGAGATGCTTCGGGAACGGTTTGCTCATAGCAATAAATTAGTGATGGAACCCAAAGAAATAACCATTACCCCTCTTGATGAAATATTTATGCAAAAGGTGCTGGAAAGTATTGAGAAAAACATATCTGATCCGGAGTACCGGGTAGAAGATTTAGGCAAAGATGTAGCCATGAGCCGGATGCCTTTATACCGCAAAATAAAGGCCTTAACCGGCCAGACCGCAGTAGAATTTGTGCGTACCATCCGGTTAAAAAGAGCGGCACAATTGCTTAAACAACAACAACTAACCGTATCTGAAGTAACCTACGATGTTGGGTTTAACGATTTACAGTACTTTAGAACCTGTTTCAAGAAACAGTTTGGGGTAAGTCCTTCTGAGTATGCTAAAATGAATGCTGAGGAAAAGGTTCATGCCGATTCTCATGATTAATTAAATGCCGCCGTTAAAAACGTAATTACTAATTAAAAAATAGTAACAATAACGCTAATGGCAGAATTGCATAGGCTACAATATTTTGAACCAAACTATCACGTAGATATATGGGGTAATGAAGTTTTTCTTTCCCCTTATTTTGCATAAAACCCTCGTTAAAGATGAAGCTGGATAATTTATAATTTCCTTCTAAGACCGTATATAGTCAACCCTATTCCGGATTAAATAGCTTACTTTTTCAAGAAGTAACAAATTATAACATAATTTGCCTTTAAAGAAGCAAATGTTCTGAACCTACCTTATATAAGCCCTATTCCCCCGGTTTATAGAAAATATTTGCTTTTCTATAAAAATAGCATTGCTATTATTGAAATTTACCTTTGCCTCACCCCAGAAAAACTGCTTTTATTTGTTAGAACAACAAAAGTAAAAACTACTTACACTGCTTTAGATATGCTAAGCTTGTAGATAATACTATTGCTGTTGTTGTGGATGCTTGAAACTTGAGAAATATTAAAGGCTAGTTATTTATGAAAAGGCGTAAATTTTTAGAACGCGGTGCCCTGGCTGCATCCTGTTTTATTCCCGGCTACAGTTTATGGCAAAGCAATCCTGTTTTTAATAACGAACCCAAGGAATTGCCAAAAGACGGGTACATAGATTTAATTAAAGGTAATACGCTGCAAGGATGGCATACTTCTCCCCGGACACCAGCTCCCCCTTATCCGGGCGGACCCGAACCAGATAAAAACCGGGAAGGATATAAGCGCGCCCTCACCAGTAAAGGCAAATGGACTGTTGAGAACGGCGTTATTATTGGCGGCCAAGATATAGAAGGCTTAGGAAGCTATTTGGTTACCGATGAAAAATACGGTGACTTTGAATTGTTGATTGATGCTAAACCCGATTGGCCCGTTGACACCGGTATTCTTTTAAGGGCCCAGTCATCAGGAAGCCCAGGTTACCAGGTACTGGTAGATCATCGGAAATCAGGGGGCATAGGCGGTTTTTACGGGAACGGATTAGCCGGTTTTCATGCCTTGCCCTATAATTTCGATGCCAAATACGATGCCGACGGCAATGCTATAGGATTAGTGCCGGAGAAACCAACTACTACCATAGAACGGATAACGGATGAAAAGATTAAATTACTGGCTTATGCCGCTCCGGTAGAAGAATTTTTAGCGGCCTGGAAGTGGGACGATTGGAATACCTTTAAAATTCGGTGTGAAGGTAAATATCCTTACCTGACTTCCTGGATAAACGGCATAAAAATCTGTGAATTAGATACAGCTAAGATTGTTCATCCTAATTACGATAAAGAAGCCGTTGCAAACTTATTGGGACGGGAAGGCCATATTTCGCTGGAAGTACACGATAACGATCCTGGTTTAGGAAAAGCACGGTGGAAACCAGGTGGTGTTTCCAGATGGCGAAATATAAAATTAAAGAAGTTGTAAGTGTTTTATTTTGAATTGAAACAGCTTTAAAGGAGTAAAAATTGATTCTATAGGTGCTCTCAACTTAAACTCTTTAAATTCCATTACCTTTTGCTCTAATCAGGCTGCTTTTAAGTAAATCAAAATAAAAACTGGATACAGTCTTAAACAAACTGAAAGTATTATTTAATAACATGAAAAAAAGTTTATTCTCATTATTTGTATTGCTTGTTTTTGGGGGTTTGCTGGCTCATGCTCAAAAAGCGGAAAAATGGGTTTCCTTATTTGATGGTAAATCTACCGCACAGTTAAGAGGCTATAAAATGGATAGTTTCCCGGACCAGGCTTGGAAAGTGGAAGATGGGGCCTTGGCTACGCAAACAGGAGTACCTAATATAGATCTGGTTACCAAAGAAGCCTACCAGAATTTTGAACTGACATTAGACTGGAAAGTATCAAAAGCGGGTAATAGTGGAATCTTTTTTTATGTGCAGGAAGAAGCCAACCAGGAATCAGGTAACGGGAATAGCCCCAACTGGCTGGATAATTTTGAGATGCAGCTTTTAGATGATATCAACTTCAACGATAAAGAGCCGAAACGGTCGGCCGGTTCTTTGTACGATCTGATCACGCCTCAAAATAAAAAGTTAAAGCCGGTAGGCACGTATAACCAGGCCCGGTTAGTTGTAAATAAAGGACATGTAGAGCACTGGCTGAATGGTGCTAAAGTGGTGGAGTACCAAATAGGATCGGATAGTCTAAACCAATTAATTAACAACAGCAAGTTTAAAGAGAATCCCAAATTTGCTAAATCAACAATCGGTCATATCATGTTTCAGCATCATGGTCAGAAAGTCTGGTTAAAGAATATTAAAATCAGAAGATTATAGCCTCACACCCAGAGCAGCTTATAACAAAGCTTCATTTCCGGTTAAAAGAAAATATACGCTTTAATTCCTATCCACCAATCATGAAGAAAATTTTATCTATTGTTTATCTCTGCTTTATTTGCCAATTAGCCAGTGCACAATCGGCGGGCGTAGGTATATTTAAGAGCCACGCCGATATTGGAAAGCCCAAAGTGGCTGGAACTTCGAGTTATGATGCCGCAACCCAAACCTATCACCTGAAAGGTGGCGGCGATAATATCTGGTTTAACCGCGACGAATTTCAGTATCTGTACAACCAAATGAAAGGTGACTTTATCCTGACGGCTAATTTCGAATTTATGGGAGATAAAGGAAATGCCCACCGCAAAATAGGCTGGATGATTCGGGAGTCGGCCGATGAAGCCGCCGCCAGTATTAATGCGGTTATTCACGGCGACGGCCTTACCGTAATGCAATGGCGCCCCCTGCGCGGAGCCTATATGCGCGATCCGGAAGACGAAATATTCTATGCTAAGAAAGCCGTTTTCCAGGTGGTGCAGTTAGAGCGCAGCGGTAAAAAAGTAACCATGCGGGTAGCTAATCCCGGAGAACCTTTGCAGGAAGTAGGTTCCAAAGAAATGCTAGATATGCCGGATGCCGTATTGGCTGGTTTATTCATTTCGTCGCACGATCCGGAAGTAGCCGAAGAAGCCAGAGTATGGAATGTTCGCATTGATAAACCGGTGGCCAGCATCTATCACCCTAATCCGCAAATCCAGAAAACGCTGCCGAAAACGCAAGGTGTGTTGGGCTGCCGTCTGGAAACTATGAATGTATTTAGTGGTAAAAGAAAAGTTATTCGGGAATCTACTGGCCGTTTTGAAGCCCCTAACTGGATGCCGGATGGCCGGAAACTTTTATTTAACGAAGGCGGCTCTATGTACACCATACCGGTAGAAGGGGGAACGCCGGAAAAACTGAACACTGGGGAGGTTGCCCGTAACAACAACGATCATGGTATTTCTTTTAATAAAAAAATG
>Ga0210040_10010252_pt1 | contig 10776 bp, 7 predicted proteins | sample CryGeyCG12114_NA_FD_185462 | JGI IMG/M metagenome (GOLD analysis project Ga0210040, IMG submission 185462) | Groundwater microbial communities from aquifer - Crystal Geyser CG19_WC_8/21/14_NA (SPAdes) (version 2) | ecosystem: Environmental > Aquatic > Deep subsurface > Groundwater | place: USA... | reverse complement strand
GTAAAAGACCATGAGAACGGTGGTGTTTTCGTCAGCCAAGGCGCGGGTTTGCACCGTGGCAAGGGAGCCGAAGACCACCGTACCCAGCGCGGCGACGAGGCCCAAATTCCAGTGCATCTCGCTGGGCCCGATCATGACGAGGACCCCGGCAAACCCGATGGCAGCGCCGAGCCACCGCCAGGGACCGGAGCGCTCCCCCAGAAGCCAGGTTGCGAGTGCCAGCACAACGAGCGGGCGCATAAAGCCGATGGCATTGACCAGCGCGAGGGGTAGGGCGGTGAGCGCGGCGAAATTGGCGTTGAGCGCAAGGGTATTGCAGAGAACCCGGAAGCTGTGGCGACCCCAATGCCGCGTTTCTCGCAGGGCCTGGCGGTGGCGCCAAGCCAGGGGCAACACGCCGACAAGCCCGATCAGCGAGCGAATAAACACCATCTGTACAGCCGGGTAGCTGGCGCCCCCGAGCTTAACCAGGACGGTCATGACGGTAACCAGCACCATGTCGCTCATCAGCCAGGCAATGCCCGCCCGAGAGTGTGCGGTGGTCGGCATTTCAGGCTGCTTGCAGCAGATTGGCCATCAGCCGAAAGGCGCCGGGCACCAGTTGGTCCAGCTGGTGATGCAGCACGAGGCTGGTGTGCGTGTGGCGGCCTTCGCCCACCGTGGCGGACAACAGCGAACCGGTCAGGGGTGCTTCGCCAGTGTCGCTCATGGACAAAAGTGGTCGGTAGGCACCGTCCCAGGCCGAGGCGAAATAAAGACCGCGCTCTTTGTCCCAGCCCTCGAAATCGGCGGCGGTGATGCGGTTCGGACCCGTAAACAGCTGATGCCCGGGTTCAAGCAAGGTCACCGGGCTTTCGGGATTGGTGACCCGCCATCGCAGCGACGGACTGCCGATGGTGAGGGGCAGGGGCGGGGTGGCATCGGGACGCCAACCGTCGCTCGGCCGATGGTAGAGCGTCACGAGGTGCCCTCCGGCCACCGTCCAGGCGTGGAGCTTTCCGGTGGCGGCGACCAGATCGGGGCGGGTGCCAAAGGCGAAAATACCGACAACGATGGTGTCGAACTGCAATAGATCGCCGGCAAGTGCGTCCGCATCGAGCAACGCAACATCAGCGCCCATGCGTTCCAGCCAAAGGCCCACCCGATCAGCCCCTCCGCCGATATAGCCGACCCGCGTCGCCGGTAGCGCCAGGTCGAGTGCCAGGATGTCCAAGGTCAAAGGGCGGATAAAGCAGGTGCTGCCGATGTGCGGGTAGGCAATGGAAGTAATGGTATGCGCCTCTACTCCGTCCACGAGAACGGGCAGGGTATGGCGGCCACCACGGAGTGCGGCATCGGGCGTAAGGGTGAGAGCGCCGGGGTGCCTGGAAATCGTCAGGCCGGGAAGGGGAGCCACTCCGATGCGGTCAATCGCGACGTCCGACTTCACCGCGACCGTGTGTGCCCCCCGAGCCGGCAGCGGCACGATCAGGGCGTCCGGGGCAATGGCGATAGTGTGGGCGGGAGCGAGTTGCACTGGCTCTTCGGTGTCGAGCAGGAAGCTCACCGCTTCGTTGTTCACCGTGGCATCGGCCCTTACCGCAACATCACCATTGCCGCCGAGACTCAGCCAGTCGGGGTAAAAAGGATTGCCTGGAACAGCGTCGCGCCTGGCCCGGAGCGGTACTACGGCACGGTTCCCTGTCAGCAGCACTGTTGCGGGGGGCTCGAAGGCGGGCCCGGTGATCGGCGTCACCGTGAGGTGCTCGGCCATGCCGGGTTCAACTTCGATGACGAGGTCGATGCTGTCGCCCGGAACAACACTGGCGCGGGAAACAGCAGCGTAGATGTCGATGCCGGCAGCGAGAGCCATGGCCGCGTCGATCTCAGTGAGTTTGCGCTCGAGGCGGTGAACATGTTCCGCCGGCACCTGCGGAATGGCGCCGCGAATGGCACGACGAGCTTCGGTGAGTGCGCGCAGGATGCCTTTTCCATCAGGAAACTCGGCCATAGCCCGCTCGATCGCGCCATCTGCTGCAGCGAGAAACAGCGATTCACCGAGATCACCCAGGCACGCGGGAAGTCCGTCCGCGATGCTTGCTTCGGTGCTGCCGCCAACCAAGTGCAGCGCCCATTGCGTTTGCGCCGGGTGCTGCCAGTACCCCATGTTTTGGCTGGCATGGAAGGCGCGCGACACTTCGCCGAGCCGGTCGTAGCTCATGCCGGTCGCTGCATCGAGCCCAACGGCCTCTATTTTTGTGGTGGCGGCCGGTGGGGGAACTTCGTCGTCATACGTCGTGCCGCCGCCCGACCAGGCGGGCAGGTAAAACTTCGCAACACGCCACGGCACAAGGCCGTCGGTGCGGTAGGTCGGATCAGCCGCGAGCGCCAGCGCTGCTTCGGCGGTTTGCGTCATTGCGCGGTGATGTCCGTGCTGGCCGGGAACATCGAGGAATGTAGGAATAACGATGTCGGGCCGGAACTGGCGATAAGCGCGCACCAAACGGTCGAGGACGGTGGCCTCTCCCCAGCGGGCGAGCGTGTCGGGGCCTGATTTGGAAAACCCGAAATCGTGGACCGGATCTTCAGGGCCGTGGCCAAGCCAGGCGACATCGGCGTCAAGCGCGCGGGCCGCTTCCTCCATTTCGCGTGAGCGCAGGACACCGAGGGCGCCCTGGCGCTCGGGACCAAGCGTGTTCTGCCCGCCTTCGCCGCGGGTTGAGCAGGCGACGACGATGCGCATGCCAGCTCCGTGGCGCAACACCGCAAGCATTCCGTTCTGCTCGTCATCCGGATGAGCGCCGGTGTTCATCACGGTGATGGTGGAGCGCAGTCGAGTAAGAGCCCGGTAAAGGGAAACCAGGCGAGGAGATGCCGCGCGGCGGCGCAGTCGGTCTTGATTGGTCAGCATGGCACGTCCAGGTCCGAGGGTGCGTCAGCCGAGCGGAGCGGCAACGCTGAGATGGGGGGATAAGGTGTCAAGGAGCGGTAAGGCGGCCGCGCCTAAGGCGGCGGTAAGCTGGCCGGTTTGGCCACGAACTACGCGGGGCAGGGAGCGCTTCTGACGCGTCGCCACGGAAACCGGCAGCGGGTCCAGGGCCGCAATCACAGCTTCAAGCACCGAGTCAGGAAGGCCGCCGCCGAAAATCACCGTTTCGGGGTCAAAAATGTTTTCCAGCATAGCAACAGTGGGGGCCAGGTAGTCGGCAGCCATGGCGATCCACTCGAGCAGCGTCGGGTCTTGAGCGTCATGCAGCATCTGAATGTCGTCGACGGTCGCGACATAGGTCCCGGCCATGGCGAGGCGCTCGCGCAGTGCGAAAACCGAAACAAGGCGTTCGAGGGTCCCCGCGGGGCCGTAGCGCGAATTTCCGCTGCGGGGAACAAGGCCGATATGGCCAATTTCGCCGGCATTGCCGAAAGCGCCGCGCAGGGGGCGGCCGTCCTGGATCACGCCTAGCCCAAGGCCGACGCCGAAGTAGAGATAGCAAAAACTCCGCAACTGGGAACCTGCCCCGTAAAGGCGTTCGCCCACAACGGCCGCCGTGGCGTCGTTTTCCACCACAACATGATGACCGGTTGCCTTGCCGAACAAGGAAGCAGCATCGACCCCGGTCCATCCAGGAAGGGTTGCAGGCCCGACAGAACTCATGCCCTCGATCTCAAAGGGGCCCGGCATGACGACGCCGATGCCGAGGAGCTTGTTTCTGTTGGCCCCAAGCGTGGCTTCAAGGCGTCCGACTTCCGCGCTGACGCGATCGGGAACTCTGTCCGGACCCGTTTCTTCGAGCGGAACAATCGATTTCCCGCGTACGCCTCCCGAAAGGTCGAGCAGCACCGTGACCAAATGGTCGGCAGCAATCTCGACGCCGGCAGTCAGAGGTCCATCGGGGTTGACCGCGAATTGGATCGGTGGCTGGCCCCGGCCGGAGCGCAAGCGTCCAAGCTCAATCAGCAGTCCTTCCTGGAGCAGTTCATCGACAATATTGGCCACAGCTTGGGCGGTCAGCTGGGCCCGGCGCGCGATCTCGGTGCGCCCCAGATGCCCGTGCATTCGGATCACTTCCAGCACGACCCGGCGGTTATGGGCCCGGTTACGCTCAGGGTTGAAGCCGATGGCAACGCGCTGGCGCAAGTCCTTCTTGCTGCGGCCGATCAATCCCTTGCCCCCTCGGCGCCTGCTATTCGCAACGCAAGCCGTTAAACTAACTGGGCATGCGAATAACTCAAGTAGATCATTTTATTGACAACCGCCTCCTGATTGTCTCACCTGCAATGGGATCGGCGGTGTACGCGCCTTTCGTTCGTGGACAGGGCTGTCGGAGGTCGACGCTCGATTGGAGGAACAAATTATGCTTACAAAAGCAAAAGTGGCAGCTCTCGCAACCGGCGTCAGTCTGCTGGCCATCGGCTCGGCCCAGGCCGTCGAAATCGAATATTGGCAGTATGTGTTCGATAGCCGCGTCAAGGCGATGGACCAGCTGATCGGTGCGTTCCAAGCGGCAAATCCGGACATCACCGTCAAGCACACAACCTTCCCCTATGCCGACTACCAGACCCGCGTCGTGGCGGCCAAGGTCGCAGGGCAGGGCCCGGACGTCGTGCAGTTGTTTTACGGCTGGACGGACCAGTTCGTGAACGGTGGACTGATCCAGCCGCTCGATCCCGCAGTGTTCCCCTATGAGGGCATTGAAGCCGACTTTTTCCCCATCGTGTCAGCGATGAAGCGTGGCGACAGCTATTACGGCCTGCCGACTGCGGTGCGCTCGCTGGCCCTGTTTTACAACAAGGCTCTGTTCCAGGCAGCCGGCCTGACGCCGCCCACCAATCTTGATGAGCTGGTCGCAGCGGCCGAAGCCACCACCAAGCGTGACGGCGGCGGCAATATCACCAGCGTCGGTATCACCATGGATATGGCCGGGCAGGACCACCATTGGTGGCGTGAAGTGCTGATCCGCCAGAACGGCGGCGAGCCCTACGATGCTGAAGGCAATGTCGCCTACAACAACGAAGCGGGCGCGGCAGCGTTGAAGTTCTACACGGACTTCCAGACTGCGCGTAAGGTCGGCCAGGTGGGTTTCATGGACGAAGGCCAGGCGGCGTTCCGTGCTGGCATGGCCGCCATGACCATCGACGGCACCTTCCGTCTTGGTGCCTTTGCAGGCAACCCGTTTGAATGGGGTGTGGTTGAACTGCCGGCCGACGCGAATGGCATGCGCTCGAACTACTCGAGCTATTTCGCCAATGCCATCGGCGCAACAGCCGCAGGTGAAGAGCTGATCGCAGCGCAGAAGTTCCTCCAGTACATCTCTTCTCCCGAAGCCATGGAAATCTGGCTCGACGTGGTGGGTGAGTTGCCCGCTCGGCGCGATGTTGCGCTGACCGAAGCGAACCTCGCCGATCCCATCCTGGGGCCGTTCCTCAAGGGCCTGGAATACGCCCACACCACGCAGTTCTATGATGAGGCCGCCCAGCGCCAGACGGCCATCGACATGGTCAATCGCGTGCTTCTGGAAAACCAGTCGATCGAGGATTCGCTGAGCCAAGCCGCACAGGCCGAGCAGGCGATCATCGACCAAGCCCGGCAGTAAGCCCAGAGATCTTCTCGATGCGGCCGGCGGCGGTTAGTCTGCCGTCGGCCGAACTCACTACGCAGGAGCAAACATGTCGTCGGCGAGCGCCATCCCACAAGCAGGCCCGGTTCGCTTCTGGGACGGCCTGAGCATTGGCACCAAACGCGTTATCTGGGCCTGGACTTTCCTCGCCCTGCCGATCGTTTTTTATGCCGGAATTCGCTTCTACCCAACCTTCCAGGCGTTCTGGCTGTCGCTCACCAATTGGGACCTTCTGCGCCCCGCGCGCTTTATGGGTTTTGCGAACTACCAGAAAATGTTCGGTGACCCGCTGTTCTGGAAGGTATTCCAGAACACGTTTCTTTATCTGATCATCGGCACCCCATTGAGCCTCGTGATCTCCTTTGTGATCGCCTTTTATCTCGATCGCGTCCGCTTCATGCACAGCTTCATCCGGGCGCTGTATTTTCTACCGTTTCTGACCACGGCAGCCGCGATGGGGTGGGTGTGGCGCTGGTTCTACCAGCCTGTCCCGATCGGCGTCATCAACGGGCTTCTCAGCACACTCGGCATCGCGCAGCAGCCGTTTTTGCGCTCGGTGGACCAGGCACTGCTCTCTATCCTCATCCCGGCAATCTGGGCGGGTCTGGGCTTCCAAATCATCATCTTCATGGCCGGTCTGCGCGCCGTTCCCAATACCTTCTACGAGGCCGCGCGTATTGACGGGCTGGGCGAGTGGGCAATCCTTCGCAAGATCACCATTCCGCTGCTCAAGCCGACAACGGTTTTCCTGGTGGTGTTCTCATCGATCGGCTTTTTGCGCATTTTCGACCAAGTCTACAACATGACCACCAACGACCCGGGGGGGCCGCTTAACTCGACCAAGCCCCTGGTCCTCATGATCTACCAGACTGCTTTTTCGTCCTATCAAATGGGCTATGCCGCTGCGCAGACCGTGGTTCTGTTCACTATTCTGCTCTTTGTGTCCCTGCTCCAGCTTTATGTGCTGAGGGAAAAGAAATGACCGCGACCACGTCCTCCACCGAACTTGCGGCGAACCGCCGCGACATTCGCCCCGGCCGTATTATCGCCTGGACCTTGTTGATGATCGGCGGGCTGATCGTGATCACTCCGCTGCTTTTCATGTTCTCGACCTCGCTCAAGACTTCGGCGCAGGTTTACGATCTTCGGCTGATTCCCGTAGCGCCAACGCTCGAAAACTACTGGAAGGTGCTGGGTGACGGCCGCTTCATGCAGTGGTTCTTCAACTCCACCTTTATTGCTTTGACCGTCACCATCTCGAATGTGTTTTTTGACAGTCTTGTTGGTTACACGTTGGCGAAGTTCCAATTCCGGGGTCGGTATTTCATCTTCCTCGCCATTCTTTCTACCCTGATGATCCCGACCGAGATGCTGGTGATCCCGTGGTACCTGATGTCCAGCCAGCTGGGATGGCTGAATTCCTACTGGGGCATCATGTTTCCGGGGATGATGACGGCCTTCGGCACCTTCCTGATGAAGCAGTTCTTCGAAGGGGTGCCCGACGACTTCCTGGAGGCAGCGCGCATTGATGGGCTCAACGAGTTCACCATCTGGTGGAAAATTGCCATGCCCATGGTGGTTCCGGCCATCTCCGCCCTGGCCATCTTCACCTTCCTCGGGAACTGGACGGCGTTCTTTTGGCCGCTGATCGTTACCACCTCCAAGGAGCTCTACACGCTGCCGGTCGGCATTTCGAGCTTCTCTGCGGAGGCTTCCATCCAGTGGGAACTGATCATGACTGGCGCGGCTATCGGCACCATCCCGACGCTTGTCGTCTTCCTTCTCCTGCAGCGCTACATCGTCCGTGGGGTGATGCTGGCCGGCCTTAAGGGTTGATCCATGACTGATCCCCGTCTTTCCGATCAGTCGGTCTTCCCGGATCCGGTTTACAAGGAAACGGTGCTGCGCCCGCTGTTCGATGGCGCCAAGAACCACCACGTCGAAGGCTTTCGCGCCATCGACCGTGCGCATCTGGTTATGCTGGCCCAGACCGGCATTCTCGACGCAGGGCAGGCTCGCGACATCGCCAATGCGCTTGACAGCATCGACACCGAAATCGAGCCGTCTGAACTCATTTACACCGGCGAGGTGGAGGACTTCTTTTTCCTGATCGAACGGGAGCTCAAAAAGCGGGTCGGACCCGATCTCGGAGGCCGTCTGCATACTGCGCGCTCGCGCAACGACATCGACCATACGCTTTTCAAGCTCGGTCTGCGCGAGCGGCTGAACGTGCTGATCGAAAAGGCTTTGGCCCTGCATGGCACGCTGATCGAAGCGGCCGAGCGGGAAGGAGCGACGCTGATCGTTGCCTACACACACGGCCAGCCGGCCCAGCCGACAACGTTTGGCCATTACCTTTCAGCGATCGTCGAGTTTGTCGGGCGCGACATCGAGCGGCTGTTTGAGGCGTATCGCATCGTCGATCTTTCACCGATGGGCGCGGCGGCGATCACCACCACCGGCTTCCCGACCGATCGGACGCTTGTGGCCGAACTTCTGGGCTTTTCGGCACCGCTGCAGAATTCGTACTCCTGCATCGCGGGCGTCGACTATATCACCGCGACCTACAGTGCTATCGAGCTGATGTTTCTCCATCTCGGTCGTCCGATCCAGGATTTCCAGGTTTGGAGCAGTTTCGAAGTCGGGCAAATCTATGTGCCCAACAGCCTTGTGCAGATTTCCTCGATCATGCCGCAAAAGCGCAATCCGGTGCCGATCGAGCATTTGCGCCACCTGGCAAGCCAAACCTTCGGCCGCGCCCAGGCCATGCTAACGGTTCTGCACAACACGCCCTTCACCGATATGAATGACAGCGAAGGGGAAACCCAGTCCATGGGGTATGGCGCCTTCGAGAGCGCTTATCGCGTGCTTGATCTGCTTGCGGCGCTGATCCGCCAGATCCGCATCAATCCAGCGCGCGTCCGGGACAATATCAGCCGTTCCTGCATCACCATTACCGAACTGGCCGATAGCCTGGTCCGGCGTGAGGGCTTGTCCTTCCGCGAAGGGCACGAGATCGCGGCCTCGGTGGCCAGGGCGGTGGTCGCCACTGATGGCGACCTGGTCAGCGACGGTTACGGGCCGTTTGTTGCGGCATTCGAAACGGCAACGAGCCGCAAGACCGCGCTCGATGCTGCGGCTTTCGCCGAGATTGTGTCGCCCGAGTATTTCGTTGCGGTGCGAACCCGCTTTGGCGGTCCCGCGCCCGAGCCGCTGCAAGCCGCTATCTCCGGCTACAAAGAAGATGCGGCCAAACTGGTCGCGGATCATCACACCATTTTGCGCCGCCAGGCCGATGCCGCGCGCATGCTCAACGAGCGCTTCAACGCACTGAAGGGATTTGCCTGATGGCCAGGATCGAACTGCAGGGTCTGGTCAAGGAGTACGGCAAAACTCGCGCCGTGCATGGCATCGACCTCACAATTGAAGACGGTGAATTCGTGGTGTTTGTCGGCCCGTCGGGCTGCGGGAAGTCCACCACGCTGCGCATGGTTGCGGGACTGGAGGATATCTCCGGCGGCAAACTTCTGATCGGCGGCGAGGTGGTAAACCAGCGCGAACCCAAGCAGCGCAACATCGCCATGGTGTTCCAGAACTACGCGATCTATCCCCACAAAACGGTGGGACAAAATATTGGCTTCGGGCTTTATACCTCGAAGCTCTCCAAGCCTGAAAAGCAGCAGCGCATTCTCGAAACGGCCAAGATCCTGGGACTCGAGCCGCTTCTGGACCGGCGCCCTGCAGCGCTTTCGGGCGGCCAGCGCCAGCGTGTTGCCATCGGCCGGGCCATGGTGCGCGATCCCGCGGCGTTTCTCTTCGATGAGCCTTTATCGAACCTCGATGCGCAACTACGCGCGCAAATGCGCATGGAAATCAAAAGCTTGCACCGGCGCCTCGGCACTACCATCGTATACGTCACCCACGACCAGGTGGAAGCCATGACCATGGCGGACAAGATTGTGGTGATGCGGGACGGGCATATCCTGCAAGTGGGCACGCCCACCGACCTCTACGAGAACCCCAACGACGTTTTCACCGCCCGCTTCATCGGCAGCCCGTCGATGAACATGATGGAAGGTTCCGTCTCTGGTGGCATTCTCAGCGTTGAGGGTGCCGGGGTTTCAGACCTGGCGGTCCCATCACACGGGGGCAGGGTACTGGTCGGGGTGCGCCCGCATGACCTGGTCGTGACCGACGCGGCTGGCCCTGGGCTCAGCGCCTCAGGCCTGGTCGAGGCTGTGGAGCCGCTCGGCTCGGAAACCTTGGTGCATGTTCAGATCGGCAAAGGTCAGATTATCGCTACCGCCCCAGGGCGGGTCGTACCCAAGGTCGGCAGCACGGTTTCGCTCCATGCTGGCGCGGGGTCGGTTTACCTGTTCGATGCAGCGAGTGAAAAAGCGCTAGGTCGCGCCTGAGATCATCTTCTGTCCAGGCAGAAATCATCAAACGCTGACGCTGCGCTGCACGCGCCCGACTTCTGCTGAAATGCGGGACCCGGCAGGCGCTCGGTAAACCGTGTTACTTGTGTCGGCGGTGAACCGAAGCGGTCGGAGGGAGTTGATATTGACTCCCTCTCACCACAATGAGTTCGCGGATGCCTCAGGCCGTTATTTTTGACGTCGACGGAACTCTGGTTGACAGTAACGATCTCCATGCAAGTTGCTGGGTCGATACGTTTCGCGAGTTTGGTCTGGATGTCCCTTTTGACCGTGTGCGCGGCCAAATCGGGAAAGGTGGCGACCAGCTCCTGCCCGCAGTGCTTGATCCGTCTGTCATCGAGGAGCACGGAGAGGCTATGGAGGACCTCCGCTCGGAGCTGTTTATGCGCGATTACTTAGGGCGCGTTCAGCCGTTTCCGGGAGTGAAGCCACTATTCGAAAAAGTCCGGTCCGACGGTTTGCTTATCGTGCTCGCCTCGTCAGGACGGAAAGCGGAAGTGGACCACCACATCGAGCTTCTCGACATCGGGAAACTGATCGAGGCCGCAACCACTTCCGATGATGCCGAAAGCTCCAAGCCTGAGCCGGACATTTTCGAAGCGGCCTTAAAGAGAATACCCACCGTTCCCGCGGCCGAAGCTATAGTTGTGGGGGACACTCCCTATGACGCGATCGCTGCAGGCAAAGCCGGTCTTCAAACTATTGGGCTGTTGTGTGGCGGTTTTCCGGAAAGGGATCTCCGC
>Ga0210040_10010251_pt1 | contig 10776 bp, 11 predicted proteins | sample CryGeyCG12114_NA_FD_185462 | JGI IMG/M metagenome (GOLD analysis project Ga0210040, IMG submission 185462) | Groundwater microbial communities from aquifer - Crystal Geyser CG19_WC_8/21/14_NA (SPAdes) (version 2) | ecosystem: Environmental > Aquatic > Deep subsurface > Groundwater | place: USA... | reverse complement strand
AATGGAAACTTTTCAACCGATATAATTGTAATCTTTTCAAATTCAGGTTGATCAGGATTGATGAGCAAATTGTAATCTCGTTGAGTTACAGCGGAAGGAACCTGTAAAATACAATATTTCCTGGCTGCAATAAATGCATCACCAATTTTTTGAGTAGAAGTTTAATGCGGAAAAGCATTCCACTCTTTTGGAAGTTTTTTAGGCTGTATTTTGATTACAGAAATATTATCAGGAACGTGGATAGTTATCATCATATAATCATCAGGCAGAGCGGCAAGGGTAAAGTGAACAGCTACTTCAGCCATTGCCAAAGACCTGTTTGCGGCAGTATAAATAAGTTCCACTCCAGGTGATTCCATCTTGCACCTTTTATGGCTGCACCTTTACCTGAAAGTGTATAGGCATATTGTTGCCTTGCTAACCGATAAACTTCCATCAGGCTAAAATACCATGATTGATACGGGTGAGTTCTCCCATTACCATTTCCTTTCCATAAGAATCTTTTAATAACTCAATAGGTTTCGAATTACCTAAGGCAAAATTTGGCGTTTGTAACCATAGCCGGAACTTTTCCGAAGTACCAAATACTTCAAGTCCAAGGTTCGTCACTTCGGCTAACTCAATAATTTTTTCAGAATGAATCGGTTTAAAATTTTTAGCAGATTGTCGATAGCGCTGAAGTGATTTAGTTGAAATATCAAGAAAGGTTGCCCAGTCATTGTCACTAAAAGGTGCAAGGTCTTGAATGAGCGTAAATAAAGTATAAGGTATACCCTCTTTTATTGAGCACACCAATAACATACAATCAGCCAAAAATTCATTATAAGTCAAATCACTATTGATATTATAATGGGAATCCATCTTTACGTTTTTCACAAACGCTCTGATCTCTTTATTTATTTTCTGCTCAAGTGCTGCTTTGTCGGCTTCCATAAAACTGTATTTAGACAACTGTCCATAAAATTAAGACATTTTTCTAAAATTGGATCAAAAAATCGCTTCTTCAATTTCATTAGGTAAAAGAAGTTGAGTTTGAACGGAAATGATGTAGGGTTGAGGGTTGAGGGTAAGGTTTGAAGTTTTAGGTTTAAGGTTTAAGGTTTAAGGTTTAGTAAAAGGTTGGCAGCAGTAAAAGCAAGGAGACAGAAGGATTTTAATAGACATTTAGTTTGTATTGAACACCAAATTTTACTTTTAGTTTCTTTACTCACCTTAAACCATACACCTCTCTTTACCTGAAAATCCTTCTGGCAAATGAAAACTTTTCAAGTTCAAAGACTTTTGAGAAGCAATAATTTGATTAAATTATTAATCAGTAGCTGATGTGTCTATTCTAATGTTAGACTCCCGGCCCTTTAAAATTGTATTACCAACCGAACATTCAAGACAACGGCGAAGATTGCAATAATTGTTTTTCAATTCTATCAGCGCCTGACTCTCCAAAGCATTTCTATTGCTAACCCCAAACGCTGTCCATTTTTGCGTAATGGCATTTCTTTCTGAAGCAAGTTTAGATAACCATTGCATACATTTATCTTTTATCGCTGCGTCTTTGTTGTGTAATCCGTAAGCGAATAAAACAGGAATGGCGGTATTGATAACAATGTTTTCAGTCATTTGCTTACCCAGTTGTTTTGGATGATATTCACCCGGTTCATCAAAGAGGTAATGATAGTGCCAGTAATCATTAGCCGTCACATTTAGTAACTCTTTCACTGCAATGACAGACTCTGTCTCTTTAATTTTTGAGAACAAATGAGAAGATTGGTAAATCAACATAGCCAGTTGCGCTAATCTTATTGTTGGAAAATTAGCAGGTCGCATTCTTAAAAAGAATGGTGCAACTTCTGATTGCCTCAACTGATATTTCAGTTTATAAAACTGGTATTCCCGTTTTAACAGGTTTGGATAGTCTTCCGTAAATTCTTTATCCAATAATCCGGCCTGACCAAACAAAAAGCTTTCGAGTTGATGAATCTGATTTTTATGCTTAGCAATAATATTTAAGGATAGACTTTTAGCAATGGTTTCAAAACAATCTGCATTGACTTTGATACCAAAATTTCTTGCCAGCATCCACCAAAAAACTTCTTCCCAATGATTGTTTGCTTCTTTTAACAGTGCTAAAACCCTGGCAGATTTGTGCTGAAGTCTTTCGATTGCCATTCTTTCCTTCCATGCTGTCCATTTCATTTCATCAAAAACGGGCAAATAAGATTGACAGGGCACAAAAGCTTCCTGCACCATTAATTCCTTAAAACGGTCTAATAATAATTTTGGTACAAGGCTTTGCAAGGTTAAAGTTGGAAGCAGAGAACCATTGTCATAACTAATATCAGTATCATGCTCCCAAACGACATGGAGTATAATGTTAGCATAATTTTTATCAGCAGTATGCTGATGACGAAGCCAATCTGAAGATTTAATGTGTATTTCAACATTTCCTGCCCAGGTAGTATTGCCAACAGCAATTTTTGCGTCAAGAAAATCAGGCCCCTGGTGTGTATTGTAAATACCGGGATGAATAATGGTCAACTTTTCGCCCCGGTTTACCTGCAAATCACTTTTATTAAAGTATTGAAACTGCCATATGAATTGAAGCAGGCGCTCGTTCATGAGTAGAAATTATCTTAAATATCACTTTAAAAATAATACGCTCCAAAAATAAGCGCTTTTGCCTGCAGAAGTGTTTTTAAACCACAGAAACACAACGGCACGGAGAAGCACAGAGAAAATCTTTTTTTCTTAAGTTATACTTCTAGCCGCATGAGTTTATGCATTGCTAAATCAATGTCCGTTGACTTAAATTAACACCACCTGCAAGGGCAAAAACCATTTCAGATGTTACAGATCCTAACGGAACAAGCATGAAATTCAAATGCTGAAGTCACAGTAGTAATGAAGCTCGATCAAGGCGAAATGAAAGAAACGGAATGTAATTGTTTCTTTCTTGAATTTTCTTTGGTTACTTTCTTTGTTTCAAGACAAAGAAAGTGACAAACTTTGCATGTAAGAATGCTTGAAATTCAAAAACGCCTTTCAGCAGTAGCCAAAGTAAACAATGTGCATTGATTGTTTAATGTCATACAAAATAAACGTGCTGATTTATTTAATACAGTATAAGAGTAACACAACCGAAGCCTAATAGAATTCCTTCTGCTATTACCAAAAAAACGTTGTATTCATTAGTACGTTGTTACATAAAAACAATACAGCCTGGCTCAAAAAAAATCATTACACCTTTTTATGCAGCGCGGAGTATAACTCTAGATTCTAATCCTGGTAATCCGGTTTTTGAAGCTCCTGTACTATTCTGCTTACAGGCAGACCCATAACATTATAAAAATCACCATTTACTGATTTTATGCCTACGACACCTATCCATTCCTGTATGCCGTAAGCTCCCGCCTTATCGTAGGGCTTGTATTTGTCAACATAAAACTCTATCTGTTCAGTTGTTAATGAGTGAAACTCTACAGAAGTAATATCGGAGAAAGCAACTTCGCTTTTTTTATGCCTGATAACTACACCGGTAATAACACTATGGGTTTTACCTGAAAGAGAGGCTAATATATTCACTGCCTCCTGCCGGTCTTGGGGTTTTCCAATTATTTGGCTATCAAGTACCACTACGGTATCTGCAGCTAATATTGTTCTGCCTGAATATTGAGGTAAAGAAAGGATGTACTCTTCTACCCCGATTGCTTTTTGCCGGGCAATGTGTACCGGAACCTCTTCCAACGGAAGATCTGGCGGATAGCTTTCGTCAGTGCTTTTTATAATAATTTCAAACGGCACTTCTGCCCATTCTAACAGTTGTTTTCTTCTCGGTGATTGGGAAGCCAGTATAATAGACTGCATATAAAATTTAATAAAGGTTACTTTTAAAAGTACATTTCAGTGTAAAACAAAAGCGGGACAGAAACTAACAGGTTAAGAAAAGTTGCCCAATGTGTTGCAGATGAACGGAGCGTCGCAACAATTTTACATTGAAAATAAAATGCCGGCTACCAAAAAAATCTTAAAAAGTGATCTAACTTTTAAAGGCACAACTAAACTGTCAAATAAAACCGGAAGAAAATCATGGACAAAATACCGGTAAACATGACCAGCTTTATAAAAGAACTAAGCTTATGATAGTCCTTGATGGAGTTGGCCTTTACCAGCATTTTAAAAACATACATCAACGGAATAATAATAAATAAAATGCAGTAAGCGGCACTAAACCACCATTTAAAAACGAGCACATAAAACTGTACAATAGCCAATGCACTTGTAAGCACTACCAGCCAGACTGCCACAAATACTTTTGTCGCATTGATACCCCAGGCAATCGGCATGGTATTACAACCATATCGCCTGTCACCTTCCATATCTTCGGTGTCTTTTATTACCTCACGAATGAGCGAGATGACAAAAGCAAAACCTGCATACAGAAAGGAAATACGGGTGATTTTTTCAGTGTAAGAACCTATCAAAGCAGGTTGAAGCAGGTTGGAAGTTTCGCACCAGCCAACAACCAATATTACCCAGGCAGTAAGCGCAGAAATAAGAACATTGCCTGACAGCAGTTTCTTCTTTAAAGAGATAGAGTACAGAAACAGTAATGCAACGCAGGCAATATTGGCGAAACCTAAAAAAAGAACATGCGTTTTGAAATCAATATAAAATCCCAACAGGATACCGGCAATACTTAATAACAAATGCCAAAAGATAACCCACCTTCTCGGAATTATCTTGTCAACTACTAACTTTTCCGGCTTGTTAATCAGGTCAATATTCAGATCAAAGTAGTCATTAATAATATAACCGGCAGCGGCAATGATAACAGAGGAGACGGTTAAACAAATAAAATACTGACCATGAATATTAGGCACAGCACCGGCAGCGTACATAACAGGATGAACAATGCAGTACACAAACAACACCTGTGTAATGGCAATGAACACCAGATTGGGCCAACGTACAAGCCGCAGGAATGCCTGAATAATTTTCACAATGCAGTTGATTTACCGGCAATATAAAACCGAAATAAAAACGAATTTAAAATTTTATGTAGACGGTATATGCGTATCGTCGTTCCAGTCGCCTCTCAACTTCATAACCTTCTCTATTACATCACGGCCACAACCAAAACCGCCGTTAAGTGGTGATATATAAGCTGCTATCCTTTTTATCTCCTCAACTGCATCGAGCGGGCAGCAGGCTACCCCAACCTTCTTCATCGCTTCAAGGTCAGGAATATCGTCACCCATAAATAAAAGGTCACCCCAGTTTAGGTTATGCGCAGATACGTATTCAGTTAAGACCTTTACTTTATCAGTAACTTTCATATAAACAGCTGAAACACCCAGCCTGTTTAATCTGTCTGTCACTTCTTCGGAGTTACCTCCCGATATTATTACAACTTTGTAACCCCTCTTAACAGCCAGTTGCAATGCATAGCCATCCTTTACATTCATCTTCCTGGCCATAACACCATTACCTAAAATAAGCAATGAACCATCTGTTAATACTCCGTCGACATCAAATACAAATGTTGTAACTCTTTTTAGTAAATCCAGCAGTTTCATTGCAACCTCACATTAAAAGTGTTTTGAAAGAATATATTTTGAATGTACTATTTCTGGTTATCTCTCCACTCGTACACCCATGAGCTTTGAATCATCTCCAGGTGTCCTTCTGTACTCTGTTCGCGGGTACCGGCAAATTTTGGAATTTGCAAAACATACTCCAGCAATTCAGTAAAACGAATACGATAAATCTTTCCTTCGTTAAAATCATCGCCAAAACGCTCATACAATTTCAGTGCAATGTCTTCGTAATCGTTCCAGTTAATGGGTGGTTCGTATTGATCCATGATAATATATAATTAAGCATTTATAATGTCTCCCGGAGCAGTTATTCTCCCAGGAATTGAGTTTGGTCAGGAAGTGTTACTTCCACTTCTCCGCTACCATCAAGTAATACACACTGGCATCCCAATCTCGAATTAAGACGTGGGCTAATAGCCCGGTCGATAAAATCCTCTTCCTTATCACTAAGCTCCTCCAAAAAATCTTCCCCTTTATTAACGTATAAGTGACAGGTACTGCAGGCACAAACTCCGCCACAGTTATGGTGAAGCTCTATATCATTCAGTAAGGCAACCTCAAGTAAACTCTGGTCTGACTCAATATTTAATAATGTTACAGGTTCACGCCCCTTTTCTTCAAACCTGAATTGTATAGTATACATAATTCCTTCTTTGGCTGCAAAAGTATTAGAAAACAACGGCGAAAAGAATTCAAATTAGCAGAGATGACAAAATGAATGGTAAACAGACAAAGTTTTTCCGCAATTCAAAAGGGTAAGCTGCTTCTGGTTTTCTTTTTTATGTGACCAGCAACTGGTTTTCTTTTGATCATCGTTGTGTCACTCCCTTGTACTTGTATATCCCTGTCTGAACCATGATTTATGTGATTTTTAGGATTGGTGCAATTAGGGAGAATATTTTTTATATTTATAGATACAATAATAAGAGGATAATTAGTTAACAATGCTAATCAAGAATTGGTACGTCTTTGCGGTGAAGAAATCTGCTGTTGAAAGGTTAAGATTTATTTACTTTGCTGCCAATAACACATTTGCGATTCGATAGAAATGAAGATGTTTTTATATAATAATAACTTATAAAGTAATGACGATTTTATAAAAAAAAGCTTAACGAGCACTAATGCGATGAAGCTTGTGTAATTCTATGCCACAAATGTTTTATAACAGGCATGAAAAACAAATGCCCAAGCCACAGTAGTAATAAAGAGCAATCATGGAACAACGAAAGGAACGGGGGTTATCGTTCCTTTCTTGATTTTTCTTTGGTTATTTTCTTTTCATTAAAAAATTGCAAAACACTCATCGAAACCCTTAAAAAACAATAAATATTAATGAGATAAAAGAAAGTGACAATACTGCCGTGAGACAGGTTTGAGAAATGGAACACTTTTACAAATAACTTTTATCAAATAAAAGCTTTTACAATTGGGAAAGCAGATTACTTTATGCTTGCCAAAGAATACAACTTATCCTAAAACAGCCTTTTAACTGTCGTTGCTATATAGCTTTTTACTTTAATCGATACCCTTGCTATAAAAGCTAAATATACTGTTACTCAAATCGTTGTACAATTGTAATAGTTGAGGATGCTCCGATAGAAGACTTTGATGCTTTTGTATTGTACTTGTGTCATTTCTAACTGCCGGCCCTGTTTGCACTGCTGACGGCGAAACCATTTCTATTCTTCTTATTGTTTCTTCAACTAACGGCCGTAACAACCTGAAATTCAACTTTTCTTCATTACAATACTGCTCCGCGAGCGCAAAAAGATGATTCGTAAAATTTGAAACAAACACAGCTGCCACATGTAGTTTCAATCTTTCTTCATCGCCTGCAACTATCACTTCGTCAGCCCATTGACTGGCAAAAGCTTTTAAAGTACTAATATTTTCAGTGGAACTTCCATCTACTACTATGGGTATTCTTAGGGCATAAGCAATGCCTGTTTTTAATGTTTGCAGGGGATATAAAATACCGTAATTATCAGAAGCAACCGCTAATACTTCCTTAGAAACTGAAGCGGCCGTATGTACCAACAGCTTGCTATTTAATTCTAATTCTGATGCTACATTGGCAATAGCGTTGTCAGAAATAGCCAAAATATATAAATCTGCAGCACCGCTGACCTGAAGTAAGTTAGTAGCATAACTGCAATTTAAATAAGAAGCAAGAACAGCAGCTTTTTCTTCACTTCTACCAATTACCTGTAGTATCTCATTCCCGGCTTCTTTAATTCTTTGCCCTAAAACTGTAGCAACATTTCCTGAACCTATAATAACAACTTTCATCTATTTTTGAATTAATAACAACAGATGAAATTAGCGCAAAAGATCTTCTTATCGTACTACATCACCAAATTCCGGATAATTGCTCTTATTTCGGCTGAAAAGGCGGCTAAAGCAGCTTTTGAGCTGTTCACTACTCCCTATACCAGGAGAAGGACCTACGAAGCACCGGAAGTATTTAAAAAGGCAGATAACCTAACCTTTACTTTCGGACAGGAAAAGATACAAGGATTTTCCTGGAAACCTGCAGTACCAAACGGACATAAGCTGCTGATATGCCATGGCTTTGATAGCCTTAGCTATAGATTTGAAAGATATATAGAACCACTGCTTAATAATGGTTTTGAAGTATTTGCTTTTGATGCTCCCGGGCACGGATTAAGCACTGGAAAAAGGATTACCGCCCTAATCTATCGGGACCTTGTTTTGGAAGCTTCCTCCCTCTTTGGCCCCTTTAGTGGTATAATGGCTCATTCATTTGGAGGTATAGGAGTAACTTTAGCAATAGAAAAATTAACAACTGACGTGCCGAAAAGGTTGGTTCTCATTGCTCCTGCTACCGAAACGACCCGTTCAATTAATGATTTTTGCCGCCATCTGAAAATTACGCCTAAAATCAGAAGAGAGCTTGAAAAATTAATAGTAAGTATTGGAGGACAGCAACCGGAGTGGTATTCAGTAGCGAGAATAATACCCTCAATATCAATACCTACGCTTTGGCTGCACGACAAAAACGATAAAATTACTCCTTATGCTGATATGAAGCACCTTACAGAATTATCACTACCACATGTAGAGTTCTTTATTACCGAAGGTCTTGGTCATAGTTTGTATACCAATGATGCAGTAGCCGCACGAATAATAGGATTCTTTACAACCCTTAAAAATAATGTCTATTAATTTTAAGGGACAAGTATCCGTGATGGTTGGCAGAAGACTGGTGAGAGACGACTGTTAACGTTGAAGAGATGATAGCTAACGATGATCGAGGACTATTTACATTTAATAATGGCAATTAAAAGAATGATAGACAAAGTCTATAACTGTCTAAAGATTAATTGATAATAACAAAAACACTTGGCAGTTCTTGATTAATAATAATTGACAATACTTAAAAGAATACATGAAAAAAATTATAGGACTTTGTTTTTATTCATTTCTTATTATAAATGACTATTCTCAAGCCTCTCAGTCATTAGTAGAAAGGGAAAGTAAAGTTTTAGTTCCCGGTAAAAAAGAAATAGCTGCTCCTGTAAAGCCGGTAACGCCAGACAAACTATGGGGGAAATTATTTGTAGATGTGCAATTGCAAATGGTATTGGGAGACAACAAAACATTTGTAGACGCAGTACCCAAATATTCACCAGGGATAATTTTACGGAAGTACAGGTCAGCACTTGAGTCAAAAGACACTTCCTTCAGCCTGAAAGATTTTGTTAATCAGAACTTCAACGTGCCGGAGGTATCTTCAGAAAAAGTGCCCCAAAGCTCTTCCTCTCTAAAACAACACCTGGAAGATTTGTGGCCTTCCCTGATCCGCAAAGCTGATATAATAGAAAAGAACAGTTCTCTTTTGCCTTTGCCAAAAGGCTACGTTGTTCCCGGTGGACGATTTAGAGAAATCTATTATTGGGACAGTTATTTTACTATGCAGGGCCTGGCTGCTAGTAACAGGTTCACCCTCATAGAAAGCATGCTCGATAATTTTAAATACCTGATTGATACTTACGGACACATTCCAAATGGTAACCGTAGTTATTACTTAAGCAGGTCACAACCACCTTACTTTGCCCTAATGGTAGACCTGCTGCACGACAAAATGGGCGACAGGGTTTACAAAAAGTACTACTCTGCTTTACAAAAAGAATATGCCTGGTGGATGGATGGCGAAGCAAACCTGCACAATAATCAGGAACATAGAAGAGTGGTTAAACTGGAGGATGGTACCCTTTTAAACCGGTACTGGGATGACAAGAATGCGCCGCGTGAAGAATCTTACTACCAGGATGTACAAAGCGGCCTGGCCTACCAGGGGAAAGATAACAGGGTTTTTACACATCTAAGGGCAGGTGCAGAAAGTGGCTGGGACTTTAGCAGCCGATGGTTTGCAGATACTACGAACCTGGCTACTATAGAAACCACTAACATTCTTCCTGTGGACCTCAATTGTCTGTTGTACGCTTACGAGCATATATTAAGCAAAGCCAGCAAAAACGAGGGATTGCAAAACCAGTCAAACAACTATCTGAAAAAAGCTGCAGCAAGGAAGACTGCCATATTGAAATACTTCTGGCACGACCAACAGCATTATTTCTTCGATTATCAATTCAGGCAAAAACAAACAACTAATAAATGGTCACTTGCCGGAGTTCTTCCTTTGTTTGCAGGAATTGTATCGGCAGAACAGGCGTCAATGATAAAAGATAATATTGAGCAGCGCTTTTTAAAAGCCGGCGGTTTAGTCACCACAATTTATCATACCGGTCAGCAGTGGGACGCACCAAATGGTTGGGCGCCATTACAGTTTCTGGCTGTAAAAGGCTTGATGAATTATAAATATGAATTCCTGGCCAAAGACATCGCACAAAGATGGATGGCAGTTAATGAAGCAGTGTATAAGAACACCGGTAAGATGTTGGAAAAATACAATGTAGAAGATATTCATTTACCAGGCGGCGGAGGTGAATATCCAACACAGGATGGCTTCGGTTGGTCAAACGGGGTGTATCTGAAGTTTTATGAGATGTTTGGAAGAAGTGAGAAGTAAGAAGGAGGTTTTTAATTTTGAAAATTGATCAGGGATTGATGAGTGAAGACCTTTGATTTTTTTGAAAGATGCAGATGGGTGGGCGACCTCATCCCCGGCCCTTCTCCTTAAGGAGAAGGGTGGCTCTCT
>Ga0210040_10010250_pt1 | contig 10777 bp, 9 predicted proteins | sample CryGeyCG12114_NA_FD_185462 | JGI IMG/M metagenome (GOLD analysis project Ga0210040, IMG submission 185462) | Groundwater microbial communities from aquifer - Crystal Geyser CG19_WC_8/21/14_NA (SPAdes) (version 2) | ecosystem: Environmental > Aquatic > Deep subsurface > Groundwater | place: USA... | reverse complement strand
CGCACGGTACGACGGCCCCTGACCCTTCCAGGTCGGGGGCCGTCGCCGTCCCCGGGGGGTGGTCGGTCAGGGGGCCGTCGGTGCCCGGGCACTCGCGGTGGCGGTGCGTTCGAGCTGTTCTCCACCCAGGAAGAGCCAGCCGAACGCGATGTCCACGAAGCGCGTGCAGCGGACGGTCACCTCCGCGCCGTCGGTCTCGGCCGACCACGCGTCCAGCGCCGAGACCCCCGCCCCGAGCTGGTCGGCCACGGCCGCCTGCGCGGTGGACCGGGTGAGGGGCAGCTGAGCGCCCAGACCGCCGGCGTAGATCGCCGCCTCGTCGGCCTGGTTGGCCGCGGCCAGCGCTGCGCCGTCGCACACGGCCTGCACCTCCTGCTGCTCCAGGAAGGCGTCGGAGGCGGCGATGGCGCCGAAGACCATGAGGGCGGCCACGAGCCAGCAGACCAGGACGAACGGCAGCGTGGAGCCGCGCTCGCGGTCGTCTCCCCGGTTCGGCACGCGGGCAGCGTAGGGGCCCGGGCGTGCTGTCCACGACCTGTGGACACCACCTGTGGACACCCGATCGGGTGGCGGCCCGGGGCGCCGATCGTCCTGTGGACGACGCCTCGTGGGGCCCGGGGAGCGGACACACTGCGCCGGTGAGCATCGAGATGCCCGTCGAGCGGGTGCGAGCGCTCGGCCGGTCGCTGGAGGACGCAGCGCTGACCGCCGACGACGTCCGGGCCCACCTCGTCGACGAGGGAGACCTGGACGGGCCGCTGCGGACACCTGTCGAGCTGTTCCTGGACCGCCACCGCACCCTGGCCGCCGCGCTGGCCGGGGAGCTCCGCTGGCTCGGTCCCACGGTCGTCGGCATCGCGGACGCGTGGGTGCAGCTCGACGCCGCCCTGCTGCTGCCCGCCCCCGGCGCGGAGCCGGGCCGGTGACGGGGCCGATGGGCTGGCCGCTGCCCGATCCGGTACGACTGGACCCGCCGCCGGGGGACCCCGCGGCGCTCGCGGACGTGGCCACCCGGCTGGACGCGGCCGCTACCCTCCTGGGCGACCTCCGGGAGCGGCTGGGCGGCGCCCCCGCGGCGGCGTGCGGGTGGGCCGGCGACGACGCGGGAGCCGCCGATGCGCAGGTGGCACGCGTCGGGGAGCTCGCCCGGTCGGCTGCCGAGGCGCTGGTGTGCGCGGCGGCGCGCGTCCGGCGCCACGAGGAGGTGCTCACCGACGTGCGGCAGCGCCTGGCGCAGCTGCGGCGGGCGCAGGCGGAGGACTTCGACGTCGCCGTGGCGCGCATGGGCGCCGGAGCGGATCCGGGCACCGGACTGCCCGGCCCCGGGGCCGCGGCGGCCGTCGCGGACCTGGTCGCCGCGGAAGCCGGCCGCGGGGGGCAGAGCGCGGGGATGCTGACCGAGGTCGACGTCGACGCCGCGGCCACCGCGGCCGTGCTGGCCGACTGCGGCGCCGTCCCGGATGGCCGGGGCGGGGCGGGGGACGTCCGGACCCTCGAGGACCTGCTGCCCGGCTGGCACGCGGCCACCCTCCAGCAGCGCGGCGCGGCCTTCGCGGCCGCCTTCCTCCGGCCCGACGCGGACCCGACCGACATGACCGAGCTGGCCGAGACGGAGGCGGCGGCCCGCCGGTTGCTGCCGTGGGCGGGGAACGGCGCGGTGGCCGCCGCGGTGCTCACCGGACTCGGCGCCGACGGGGTGCAGGAGGCGCTGCGGCTGCTGGGCGACGGCTCGCTCTCCGCCGGCAGCGCGCTCGCCGGCGTCATGGCCGCGGTCCTGGGCGCCCCCGTGCCGACGGGCGCTGCGACCGGGGTGGCGCGGGCACGCGACGCCCGGCACGTCGACCCCGACGACATCGCCGGTTTGGACGCCGATCACGTCGCGCTCGGGATGGGCGTGGTGCTGGCCGCTGCGCGCAGGCAGGGCCTGGCCGGTCCGCCGCCGGCCGCTGTCCGGGAGTGGGGCCGGCAGATCATCGGCCGCGAACGCGAGCTGGGCTCGGAGTGGATCATCTCCAGCCGGAGCCGGGCCTCCTTCGCGCGGCCGGGCGATCCGCTCGTCGAGGTCCTCGACCGCCTCGCCCGGGCCGACGGCGGGAGGCAGGCCGCCGAGCTGCTCGGGGGCGAGCCGACCTGGTCGCACCTGCTCTCACGGTCGTGGGAGGACGGGGGTGCCGCCCTCACGGCGGTGGTGGAGCGGGCCGCGGCGGAGCCGGGTAGCGACGGCGACCTGGTCGTGCGCTCGGGGTTGCGAGCGCTGGGGATCGGGTTGGCGGACGACGGCGACCCGGCGGGCTGGACCGTCGACCGGGACACGGCGACGCTGGTCACCCCGGCCCTCGCGGACGCAGTGGCCACCCGGCCCGAGGTGGTGGTCGAGCCGCTGGCGCGCGCCGCGTCGGGGGAGGGGGAGCAGGACCGGCCGGTGCTCCGGGGGCTCGGGTACCTCAGCGCCGAGCCGGAGGCCGCCGTCGTGCTCGATCGCGCCCTGAGCCAGGCGTCCGGGGCGCCGGCGGTGCGGGCCGGTTACCTGGCGGTCCGCGAGTACGGGCAACGCCTGGACCACGCACTCCACGAGTTCGCCGCCCAGGAGGCGGCGATCCGACGCCACCTCACGACCGCGATGGTCACGGAGGCGCTCTCGTACGTGAAGCGCGGCGGGGACGAGGTGGCCGACGCGCTGACCGTGCTGTCCGTCGTCCTCGACGCGGACGGGACCTGGGACGCCTCCCCGGACGAGGGACTGCACTTCGCGGCCCCATGCGGCGAACGGGGCGCGGCAGCGGCCTACGGGCACGTCGCAGCGGTGCTGGGTGCGCCCACCGCGCCCACGTCCCCGCCGACGGACTGGGTGGGGCTGATCGCGGCGCTCGTGCCGGGCGGCGAGCGGGCCCGCGACGTCGTCGAGGCCGGGGTCGGGGTGGTGGAGGAGGCCAGGGAGCTCATGGACGCCGATGCGGACTGACGGTTCCCCCGTTCGAATGACGATGCGTCGATCAATCTGCACGCACAGTGACGACACCCAAGATCGTCACTCCGTCGTGATCATCGATGCTTGCCCCGATAGGGTGACGGGCAGCAATCTCGCCAGTGCGGTCCGTACCGAACGACGCTCTGCCCCCGCGCGTGAGTGCCTGCCGCACACCCGCAGTCGGTCATGTCCCAGGAGGCACCATGAGCACCAACGTTTCGCAGGCAGCAGCAGAGCGTTCCGTCCGCTGGGGCCGGTCGGTCCGCTGGGGTCGCAGCTCCGTCCGCTGGGGCTGAGCACCATCCGGGGCTGACGCCCCGACCACCGATCTTGCGCCAGGAGCAGCCGGCCGGATCCCGGTCGGCCGCTATCCCTGGTTGCGAGGGACTGCCCCTTCGGGGGTGTGGGACGAGTGGGGAACGGCCGTGCGCTGTTAGCCTTCGCCCGCTCTCTTCCCCCGTGAATGCAGGTACGAGTGGCCGAGCACGACGTCCTACCAGCGCGGCGGCAACGCCTCCTCAGCAGTCCCTGGGCGATCGCCGCCCTCGGGCTGCTGCTCGCCGTACCGGTCGCGGTCCTGCTGCTGTCCGACGGACCTTTCACGGTGAGCGTGCCGGTCCTGCTGGTCGTCGTGCTGGGGCTCGTCGCGGCCGAGTCCTACAGCCTGGAATTCGAGTTCCGCCGGCAGAGCTTCTCCTGCTCGCTCAGCGAGTTCGCCTTCGTCATCGCGCTCATCGAGGTCGGTGGCTTCTGGACGGCCGTGGCCCGGGCTGCGGCCGTGGCCGCGGTGCTGCTGGCCAAGGGGTACGCACGGCCCAAGGTCGTGTTCAACATCGCCGCGGCCGTCATGGAGGTCTGGGTCGCCGTCGCGCTGCTCCGCTGGCTCCCGGTCGGCGACATCGGCTCGCCGTCGACCTGGATCTCCTACCTGGTGGCCGTCCTGATCGCGAGCATGGTGGGCGCCAGCCTCATCGCCCTCGCGATCACGCTCAGCCAGGGGTACCCCGGCCGGGAGCTGTGGGCGAGCCTGTTCCTGCCGGTCGCGGTGATCGGACCCGTGGCGGTGCTGGTCGGCCTGTCCATCCTGCTGCTGGTCCACGCCACCCCCTGGTCCTGGCTGCTCATCACACCCCTCACCGTCGCCCTGGTGCTGGTGTACCGGCGCTTCGCGGTGGTCACCCGCGAAGGTCAATCGCTCGAGCGCGTCTACGGCTTCGCCCGGCGGGTGGAGCAGGTCGCCCCCGACGAGGCCGGCACGATGCAGATCGTCGAGTCGCTGCGCGAACTGCTGAACGCCGAGCGGGTGGCGATGTGGCTCCCGCCCTACCTCGACGAGCCGCCCCGGCTGGTGGTGGCCGCCGAGGACGGCAGGGCCTGGTACGACGGGCCTGGGGATCCCGACGACGTCTTCCGTCGCGCCGCTGCGCATGCCGACGGGCCCATCCTGATATCGGCCGGCCGGGCCGACGAGCAGGAGGCCGCCGGGCTGGCCCGGCGCGGCGTCACCGAGCTCTTGGCCGCGCCCCTGGCCACGGCGGCCGGGGAGGCCGGCTACCTGGAGGTCTGCGACCGACGCAGCGACGTCGTCTCGTTCGCCGAGGGGGACCGCGGCGCCTTCGACTCGATGCTCACGCACGTGAACGCCGCCATCCGCCACCAGCAGCTGCTCACCCAGATCCGTTACGACGCGGACCACGACCGGCTCACGGGGCTGCCCAACCGCCAGCGGCTGGCCGTCGAGATCGACGCCCTCCTCGCGGCCGAACCCGTCGACCCGGCCGCCGGGCGGGCCGGGCTCATCCTCGCGGCGCTGGGCAACTACACCGAGGTCACCGACACCCTCGGCCACGCCGCAAGCGACGAGCTGCTCCTCGTGACCGCCGGTCTGCTGCGCGAGCACGCCCCGCCGCAGGCGCTGCTCGCCCGCATGGAGAGCGAGCGGTTCGCCGTCCTGCTCCCCGGCCTGTCGCTGGCCGCCACCGAGCGCGCCGCCCGCCGGCTGCGTGAAGCGGCCGCCACCCGCGTGCGCGTGGCCGGCCTGGACCTGGAGATCACGCTCACCATCGGCGTGGCCGCCGCGCCCGTGCACGGAACCGAGGCCGGCACCCTCATGCAGCGGGCCGACGTCGCGCTGCTCGCCGCCGCCGACTCGGGCGGAGTGGCCAGCTACCACCCCGTCCTGGACCAGCAGAGCCTGCGCCGGCTGCAGCTGGGCACCGAGATCGAGCAGGCCATGGCCGACGGCCAGATCAGCGTGGTCTTCCAGCCGATCATCGACGCGCAGACCTCCGACATCGTCTCGGTGGAGACGCTGGTGCGCTGGGCCCACCCGCGGTACGGGTCGATCTCGCCGGACGACTTCATCCACCTCGCCGAGCAGATCGGCCGGATCGGTGCCGTCACCGACCACGTCCTCGACCTCGCGCTGGCCCGTTGCCGGCGCTGGCTGGACCAGGACATCGCACTGTCGGTCGCGGTCAACCTCTCGGCGCACTGCCTGACCGAGCCGGATCTGGTCGCCCGCGTGCGCGGCGCCCTCCAGCGGCACGGCGTCCCCGGCGAGCTGCTGACGCTCGAGCTGACCGAGGGCAGCGTGGTCGGCGACTCCGTCCGCGACAGCACGGTGCTGGCCGACCTGCACGACCTCGGGCTGCGGCTGTCGATGGACGACTTCGGCACCGGCTACTCGTCCCTGTCCCAGCTCCGCCAGTTGCCCATCGACGAGGTCAAGATCGACAAGTCCTTCGTCCTGGGCATGGCGACCAGTCAGGGGGAGTCCTTCATCGCCCGCTCGATCATCGAACTGGCGCACAACCTGGGGCTGCGCGTGGTGGCCGAGGGTGTCGAGGACGAGATGACCCGCAACCTGCTGGCGGAGATGGGCTGCGACAAGCTGCAGGGTTTCCTGGTCAGCCGGCCGCTGTCCGACGACCGGCTGGAGAACTGGCTGCTGGCGCGCACCGGCGTGCGGACGGCGGCCCCCGGGGCGGCGCACCGCCGGCTGTTCGTCCGGGGCTGACGCGCCGGCACCCCCTCACGAAGGCCGAGGGGGCTGACGAGGTACAGTCGACGAGGCTTTCGAGCACGCCCCTTTAGCTCAGTCGGCAGAGCGTCTCCATGGTAAGGAGAAGGTCTACGGTTCGATTCCGTAAAGGGGCTCTGGAACAAGTAAGTTGACCTTCCGGTCCAGTCGCGAGACCGGGCCGCAGGTCGTCCCGGCGGTGTAGCTCAGCCTGGTAGAGCAAGCGGCTCATAATCGCTGTGTCACCGGTTCAAGTCCGGTCACCGCTACTCCCGACGGACCCCGCACCCCGGGGTCCGTCGTCCTGCCGGCTCCGGTCGGCACGACAGCAGGACCCGGACCCGGGTCCTGTCCCACAAGGCTAGGAGCGCCCCATGGCAGCCACCGACGTCCGTCCGAAGATCACCCTGGCCTGCCAGGAGTGCAAGAACCGCAACTACATCACCCGCAAGAACCGGCGGAACGACCCCGACCGGCTCGAGCTGAAGAAGTACTGCCCGCGGGAGCGCAAGCACACGCTGCACCGCGAGACCCGCTGACCTCGATCCGCGGCTGAGCGAGAGGGCGGGAGCATGGCGCTGGACCGGGAACTGGTCGGGCGCAGCTACCCGCCCTCTGCCGTGTACGAGGTCGGCCGGGCGAAGATCGCCGAGTTCGCCGCCGCGATCGGCGATCCCTCCCCGTTGTACCGCGACGCGGAGGTCGCCCGCGCCGCCGGGCACCCGGACGTGATCGCGCCGCCGACGTTCGCCATCGCCGTGTCCCTCGAGGCGGCCATGGTCGTGCTCGAGGACCCGGACGTGGCGCTCGACTACTCCCGGGTGGTCCACGGCGAGCAGCGCTTCGCCCACCACCGGCCGATCCGGGCCGGGGACCGGCTGGTCGCCACGACGACGATCGACGCCGCCCGCACCGTCGCCGGCAACGACCTGCTCACCGCCCGCGTGGACCTCACCACCGAGGACGGCGAGGCGGTCTGCACCGCGACGTCGATGCTGGTGGCCCGCGCGTGAGCGGCCCCGTGCGCCGGGCCGACGTCGCCGTCGGCACCGCGCTGCCCGAGCAGCTGTACCGCGTCACACGGGCCGACCTGGTCCGCTACGCCGGAGCCTCGGGCGACTTCAACCCGATCCACTGGAACGAGCGGGTGGCCACCGAGGTCGGTCTCCCCGGCGTCATCGCGCACGGCATGTTCACCATGGCGCTCACGGGGCGGGCCGTCACCGACTGGACCGGGGATCCCGCCGCGCTGGTCGAGTTCCAGGTCCGCTTCGGCCGGCCGGTGCCCGTCCCGGACGACGACGAGGGCGCCGAGGTCACGGTCCGTGGCACCGTCGCCGCCCTCCTGGACGACGGCCGGGTGCGCGTGGACCTCGCCGTCACCAGCAGCGGCGAGAAGGTGCTCTCCCTGGCCCGCGCCGTCCTCCGGCTGCCGTGAGCGCACGCCGCCGCACTGCCGCGCTCGCCGGCGCGGCGGCGCTGCTGCTGGCCGGGTGCACCTCCTTCGCCGGGACGGTGACCGACGCCGACCCGCCGGCGGCGTCCCCGTCACCACGCGAGCCCGAGGTAGCCGGCTGCGACGAGCGCGCCGAGCCCGATCCCGACCGTCCGGCGATCGCGCTGGACTTCCGGCTGGCCGACGACCTGCGCACGGTGACCGGCACGGAGACCGTCGTCTTCACACCCGACCTCGACGTCGAGGAGCTGGTCTTCCGGCTGGTGCCCAACGCCCCCGAGCTCGCCGCGACCGGCGCCCGCCTCGTCGTGGACGCCGTCCGGGGCGAGGACGTCGCCGGGTCCGGGTACGAGCCGCTGGCCACCGGCGACCCCGGCGGCGCGTACGTGGTGGCGCTCGACGAGCCGCTCGCGGCGGGGGAGAGCACCGAGGTGGAGCTGGACTTCACGCTCACCCTGGGCTCGGCCGGCTTCGACCGCGTCGGCGCCGACGAGGGGGTCTCCTGGTGGGCCAGCGGCTTCCCGCTGCTCGCGTGGGAACCGGGCACCGGCTGGGCGCGCGACCCGAACGTCCGAGTCCCCGGGGAGACGACCACCAGCCCCGCCGCCGACACCACCGTGCGGGTCTCCGCGCCCGCCGACCTCACCGTGCTGATGACCGGCGCCCAGGACGAGCCGACCCCCGCCGACGGCGAGGGGCGGCGCACCTGGACCTCCACCGAGCCGGTGGCCCGCGACGTGAGCGTCGCCGCGGGTCGTTTCACCACCGCCGGGGGGACGACGCCCGACGGCGTCCGGGTGACCGTGGGCGTCCTGCCGGAGGCAGAGGTGACGGCGGAGGAGCTGCTCGAGGCCACCGAGGAGTCGATCGCCGACCTCGAGGAGTTCCTCGGGCCGTTCCCGTACCGGACGCTCACCGTGCCGCTGCTGCCCGACTACGGCGGGGGCATCGAGTACCCCGGCTCGATCCTGCAGGCCTCGCCCAGCCGCGAGGTGCTGGTCCACGAGGTCGCGCACATGTGGTTCTACGGGATGGTCGGCAACTCCCAGTTCCGCGACCCGTGGCTGGACGAGGCGTTCGCGACGTGGGCCGAGGCCGTCGTCAACCCCTCGTCGGCCGAGGACCTCGAGCAGGCGCGCGGGATCCAGGGCGACGTCGGAGGGGCCATGGACGAGTTCCGCAGCCAGCGGCAGTACAGCGCCTACGTCTACGGCAAGGGCGGCGCGGCGCTGATGGAGGCCCGCGAGGCGGCCGGGGCCGAGGCGTTCGACGCGGCGATCCGCTGCTACGTCGAGGCCACGGCGTGGAGCATCGCCACACCCGACGACGTCGCCGACGCCCTCGCCGACCTCCCCGAGGCCCTGACGGTGCTCGAGGAGGCCGGCGCCCTGGAGGACTAGCTCTTCCGGCCCCGTCCGGAGGCTCGCCCCGAGCTCGCGAGGGGGACGGGGTCCTGTCAGTCGGCGCTGGTCAGCAGGCGCTGCATGCGGCTGACGCCCTCGACGAGGTCGTCGTCGCCCAGGGCGTAGGACATCCGCACGTAGCCCGGGGTGCCGAAGGCCTCACCCGGCACGACGGCCACCTCGGCCAGCTCCAGGACCAGCTCGGCCAGCTCCACGCTGGTCTCCGCGGTCCGCCCGCCGATCGACCGGCCGAGCAGCCCCTTCACCGAGGGGTAGACGTAGAAGGCGCCCTGCGGCTCGGGGCAGGCGACCCCGGGGATGTCCCGCAGCATCGAGACGATCGTCTGCCGGCGCCGGTCGAAGGCCTCCCGCATGGTGGCCACCGCCGAGAGGTCGCCGGTGAGCGCGGCGATCGCGGCGGCCTGCGACACGTTGGCCACGTTCGAGGTGGCGTGCGACTGCAGGTTCGTCGCGGCCTTGACGACGTCGGCGGGCCCGACGACCCAGCCCACCCGCCAGCCGGTCATCGCGTAGGTCTTGGCGACGCCGTTGACGACGACGCAGCGGTCGGCCAGCTCGGGGACGAGGACCGGCATCGAAGGAGCCGTGGCCCCGCCGTAGGTCAGGTGCTCGTAGATCTCGTCGGTGAGCACCCAGAGCCCGGCCTCCAGCGCCCAGCGGCCGATCTCCTCGACCTGCTCGGGCGGGTAGACGGCGCCGGTCGGGTTGGACGGGGAGCAGAAGAGCAGCACCTTGGTGCGCGGCGTGCGGGCGGCCTCGAGCTGCGCGGCGGACACGAGGTAGCCGCTCTGCTCGTCGGCGACGACGGGCACCGGGACGCCGCCGGCCAGCCGGATCGCCTCGGGGTAGGTGGTCCAGTAGGGCGCGGGCAGCAGGACCTCGTCGCCCGGGTCGAGCATGGTGGCCAGCGCCTCGTACACGGCCTGCTTGCCGCCGTTGGTGACCAGCACCTGCGCCGGGGTGATCTGCAGGCCGGAGTCGCGGGCGGTCTTGGCGACGATCGCCTCCTTGAGCGCGGGCAGGCCCCCGGCCGGTGTGTACCGGTGCATCGCCGGCTTCCGGGCGGCCTCGATGGCCGCCTCGACGATGTAGTCCGGCGTCGGGAAGTCCGGTTCCCCGGCGCCGAACCCGATGACGGGCTTGCCCGCGGCCTGGAGCGCCTTGGCCTTCGCGTCGACCGCGAGGGTCGCCGACTCGGCGATGCCGGCGATGCGACGGGAGATGCGCCGCTGGGCGGGCGGCAGCTCGGAGGAGGAGGCGGAGGAGTCCGGCGACACGGCGGTCATGGGGCCATCGTGTCAAAGACGGCGCGCCCGCACCCGGTCCCGTGCGCCGGACAGAGGACGTTGGCTGTGCCGGGGCGCGGTCCCGTACACTTGCCGTCCTGGGGCAGCTGACCCCGCCACCGGCGTGCCTCGGAACCTCTGCGAGGCCCCGCGCTGCCGTGGTGAGGCGCGCGGTCCCGGGTTGGCTCCGTCCCGGGTCCCGCCCCGAGCTTGCGAGGGGTGGGGAGGACGGGGTCCTTCAAGGGGTGTAGCTCAATTGGCAGAGCAGCGGTCTCCAAAACCGCAGGCTGCAGGTTCAAGTCCTGTCACCCCTGCCACGGCACGGCAGGTATCGACCGAACATCCGGTCGCTCACCCGAGCGACCGCCACCACGAGGCGAGCGAGGCGCAGTGAGCGACGAGAAGCCGGGACGCGAGGACGACCCCCGCGACGCCGAGCTCACCGACGAGCAGCTCGACCGCGAGGCCCCTGGTGTCGACGACGCCGCGGAGCTCGAGGCGGCCGAGGACGCGGTGGCTGCCGAGGCCGCGTCCGAGGAGGACAAGGTCGTCGTCACCCCGGCACGCCGCCGGGGCGGGCGGATCACCGCCGGTGACGACGACGAGGCGGACGAGGCGGGC
>Ga0210040_10010249_pt1 | contig 10778 bp, 11 predicted proteins | sample CryGeyCG12114_NA_FD_185462 | JGI IMG/M metagenome (GOLD analysis project Ga0210040, IMG submission 185462) | Groundwater microbial communities from aquifer - Crystal Geyser CG19_WC_8/21/14_NA (SPAdes) (version 2) | ecosystem: Environmental > Aquatic > Deep subsurface > Groundwater | place: USA... | reverse complement strand
AATAGTTGATTTATAATCTACACTAATTTATTGACTGGGTATGCCTAATATACGAAAATATGGAATTTGTGTTCTTTGTTTTAATCCAGTGATTTAGAAACTTCCGGTCGGTAGAGAGGACCTTATTGAAACGGTGGTTTAAATACCCTAGCAAATTCGAGATGTCTGTCCCGCTCGCTCATATTGTAATTTTTCAGCTGACCAAATTGGTCATGACGTGCAGTGGTCTCCCTCACTCATCTCAAGATGACTCGGTCGGTTTGGCCAGTTACATCTTTCATATTATAAGGATAGTAAAATCTTCTGCTGTATTCTCTATTGCACATTTTTATCTTTTTGTAGTCAAATCTATTTGTTTCTCTCGTGCCGACAAGGCGCTAGGTTTAAAACTAGATGTTTTGGTGTTTTCTCTAAAAACTTTTATACAGGGCACTCAACACTGGCATTCCCTCACATTATGATGACAACATGAAATGAAAAATCGATTAAGAGTCTTGATTAATTTTTGGTGTACGATGGGATGTGAAACTCGGTTAATTATACACACTGATTCCAGTCCTAAAGAGGATGAACTGATATTTCCTTGGAAGTCTTCGAGACTCCGTTGTTTGGTGAAAGTTATTTTCTACCTTTTATATAAGGCAATTAATTTGCAATGCGGAGTGCCTTCGGGCCAATTTTTTTCCATTTCTAAACTTGTACAGGTTGAAAAGCGAAATTCATCACTAGTCCATTGCCCAGTCCTGTTATATACTTTATTCGCATTTAACATTTCGTAGCATCCTATTCACGTTCAGATGAAGTATGGTATTACAATTCGAACATTATTTTTCTAGTCAGGTAACTATTGACTGACCGTAACTAGTTAGTATTGTTAGTAGTAGTACTTCATGTGTTCTATGCAGAATGGTTGTTTTATAAATTGGTATGTGTTTTCTCTTTTAAGTCTGTTTTACAGATACACTTGAAGAAGTGTGGGTATATTATTATTTGGTTGTCTTTGATAGAAACCACGCGTTAAGTAACTGATGGCAGTACAGCTAAGAAAATCAAGGGAAAAACGGCTGAGCAAAGCAAAATGAAGGTTGCAACCGATTATGTTAAAACGGGGCCGGCCCGATAGATAAGGAAGATCATCTGAATATTTTCTAGAGTTTAAAGCCTATTCTACGTTAGTATTATAATGAAGGTTTATGTAAATACGTCGAAACTATGTTTTTATCTATCTGAAAGTTTGCCTATAATGGAAGAGTCCATGATCTTAATGGTGTGAAAAAACGCTGTTTAAGTTAGAGACTGAGTGGCAGAACAGTTGTAATGGTAAGCCATTTCGATGGTGCATATTCTGATCGTTTGGATCTTTATTGATATAAGGGATAACATGACATGCTTGTTTCGTTTTGTGAGTATATTTGCTACAGGCAACAAAAAGCTGACTCCGGTCAAGTGCTGTTTCCCAATTGGGGGCGTTGAAAAAGTTTTGTGCATAGTGAAAGTCTACTCTTGTAGCTCGTGATGAAGGGCAAAAAATTATTTATTTTCTCAGCGTCATTTTGCGAGAAAAGTATGATTTATATGTAAATTTCTTGGTTTTGTGGTTATGTATTGTGCAGGTGCTGAATGTGATATTTCTCAAATCCTGTGATCAGTTACTGGGTGAAACGTTATCTTTCCAAATAAGTATATGGTTCGTTTTTTTTTTCGACGGTTAATATTTTCGTCAGATAATGTTGCGGAATCGGTTAGTTTCTGTGGCCTAGTTGTTTTTGTTTAAGCTATTTTACAGAAAAGTTATGTCGCTGCGTGACGTCATTTTAGTATATGAAGAACAAAGACATTTAGTGGCTGAGAGAAAAAAAGACCTCAAAGTTTATCAAAATTATACAGACTTAACTTTGTTACGACCAAGTAGTAGTAAGTGTTTTATTATAGTTGTTCATATGAGCATCTTAGATTTCGTGGTGTTTGTGTATGACTAACAATAAGTTACAGGTTGGCGTTAGTGCCTGTGTATGTGTGAAAAGTTTTCATAAGGTTTGCAGCCTCTCAAAAGTTTGTCCCGCATTTTGGTGAAAGTCGGAAATAAAGAAGGCGGCGTCGAAGTTCACGTCTGCTTAGTTTTGAAACGAAACCCGTGGACCGTTGTGGATTTTCTCGGCTAGATAACAAGTACAGGGTGCTCATGTAAGCTGGGAGGCTATACATCTCAACAAACAAGCAGGACTAGGGACTAGTCATCTATAATAATTAGTTCACCCTTGATTCATTGGCGCCGAGAGAAATTTTCCTAAAATAGCAGGAGTTCAACCCAACCCCTTGTTCTGTCAACTACTTTTTCAATTTTTTGAAGTCTTAAATTGTTTTGGAAACACGTTTCAATATTTTGAAGTTGAGCAGCCTTTCTTTCGTGTTCTTCCCCCTCTTGATCTCAAATCTACACTCACGTTGTTGATGATAACAATTGGCTTCCGTCCTTGCACTTCCATTTTTCAAGTATCGCTTTATGGTCAGCATCTTCCAATTCATCCATTTCCTGTAACCATTGCACCTACATTTATGTTACAAGAACATCCATACCTCAAAAGTTGGATCTCTGACGGTACTGCATACTACTGATAGAATCCTGTATAGAGACTATAGGATAGGACAGCATAAGCAAAGGGTTTAGAAGATCTACTTGAGAAACGACCAACGGTAGCTCAAAACGATTGTAAGTTCCCTCTTTCATCTGGTTTTCTGATTTCTCTTAATAGTAAAGTATTAACTAACAAATGTTGGCATTGGGCCAGAATTTTTCTTGCTTCTCTACTATTTTACTTGCTAGAGTAATTTAGAATCCATTAGACAAATTCCGTACTTTTTGTTTATACACCTTACAATATACGGTTAATGTACAGGAGTAGGAGAAATGGCCGTTAGTTTGGGTACCCACGAACGCCGTGGTATTTGTTCCGGTATTCCAGAACTCTTTCTTATCCTATCTTGGGTAATCAAGGATAAATCAAATATGTAGGCAAATTTTTTACTTGAGCTTTGCGTAATTGAATTAGTACCCTGGAATTGCCTTGGAATACCATGCGCTCGTGAGTTCCATACATGTATGCAGTAAGCGAATGAAAGTATTTAGTATTGTGATGGTATAGTGAAAGTAGGGTTTGTCAATATGTCTTATGATATTTTCATTATAATAACTAATAGCTTCTTCTAAAACTTGCAAAGTATTTCGTATTGAGTATAATCTCCAAGTCTGTGAATCGATAATATGAATCACCTATATTCTCCATAGTGTCCAAGTCCATTGATAAGTTGTATATGACACTGTTTTGTTATGATTTATCACTATATTTTCAGAACGTACATGATGAACGACTACTGTGCGCTAGCATCCTCGTTTCGGTTTTACGATCCAGCCTAAAGAAACAGATAGACATTTTCCTGCGAACTTTTCAACCTCAAAATTGAAAATGTAAATCATATACTCTTGTATTCATCTGTCTGATGTTGTTAACTCACCACTAGCCATCGTGTGCGAGTACTTTAACTGAGGAGAAGAGCGAAAAGATCATGTGGGGTTCTTAGAAAATTCATTGTAAGTTTTTTCGTTGCTTTGTTCCATTCAATGCGCTTGTCTGGTTTAAAAATTTGGGAGCGAAAGTATTTTAGCTAGAAATTGAATCATCTATGGTTTAAAGGTATCAATGGCAGTTCGGGCTCGACTCGACTTTAAAGTTTTGAATGAAGACAAGTAATTGACAACTCGCTCTTTTGATTTGTCCGCAAGGTGTAGAGAAAAGTTTAGAAAACATCCGCATCATGGTTATATCATTATCAGTCGAATTTTACTTGAGATTATCAAGCATCATTTATGCAGTCCAGAGAAGAGTATATGGATTAGGCAAATCAATTGAATAGCCATGAAAGCAAATGTCTATTGCTGGAAACTAAGATTTTTCATCCAAGCCCAAGAGTTTATCAGGGTAATCCATTAATACCCCAACCCCCAAGAGAACTATATTAGAAATCAGTGAAGTCTTGAATTTCAACCGGTGTCCAACAGAAAATATTTTATCGTTGAAAAAAATCAAATCAATATTAAGGTGCCATGCTGCTTTAAAGTTTGCATTCAGGAAGGGGTTCAGAAAATATGATCATCTCAAACGGGCAATTTCATGGTGAATTTTTGGGAAAAGAAAACATCCTGTTCCATCCATACATCTAAGCAGTCCGTAATCGTACCATATAGAGACAACGAAGAAAGCTCAGAAAATTAGCCAGTTTCAGTTATGGTGATGGACGTACGTACAGTTTGGCTGACAGAAGTCGACAGATAATCTCTGTTAAATTCGTAAAAGTCGTATGGACGGCAATATTTTTTTTAATTTCAGAACGGTGTGACTCACCTTGCATAACTGCTATTGCCTTTCTGACGAAAGCGCTCAAGCGTTATTTGCTTACTGAAAGTATGTATATTACAAAATGTACGAAAATTTACTTATGGCGAAACCTAATTATAGGAATAAGTCCTGTATCGATACGAAGCCGAAAAAAAGAAAAGAAAAAATATGATTGGCTCATTGAAATTAACGTGAGACCAAAAAAAGGCGATAAAAGGCTCAAAAGAAAAAGAAAATGTCTAAAGCCTGATATTAAAATATGAAAAGAACAAGAAGATAAAATACTTGACGCCCCTGCTTTGTGCGGGTGGAATAGAATACAATTCTATATGTAAAATGATGCCTGTCGAGTGACTCTTGACGGAGGATAAGATAAAATCTTAGTGTAAGTAAGAAGAGGGGTACCCAATGCCGTGACTCGGCTCATTTTGACAGAAAGAAAGACAGAGGAATTTACAGGCGTAAGGATCAGGATCCATCTTTAGTCATCCCTATCTAAGGCATCACACTTTCAGTCAGTCTGTCATCCTCACCACAGTCCATATATATATTTCGCTGGCCACTCTCACCCAACAGTTCATCCATCACCACCACATCCACCATCATCACAATTAGAGTACTAGTTGAGTCAGAGGATTTCATAAGTAGAAGACGAGTTAAAGATGAAGAATACGTAGAGAAGTTGGTGATGATGTTGGCATCCGAGTTGTGACGCAATTCGACTGCATCTAGGGTAGTGAGTACCTATGCGGAGATGGTCGTGACTCGACCAGGCGACCGTCTTAGGACGGTCGTCTCATCAAACACTGTGTCTCAGTGTGTGTGTGTCCACAAGCTGTGACTCAGTTTGGTCATCTATGGGTAGCTGGCGGGCGAACGGATGGAGGCGGTCGAGCCACATGTTTGTGGCTTCTGCCTCTCCTTCACCGCTTCCTGATGAGTAGAGTCGACACTACACCCCCACGCCCGTGTCTGTTTGGTTTGTTTGTCCTGGGCGATAGGCCGATGTGTCGGCTTGTCAACCAACCATATCCTCCTGTTCATGGCGTGTCCCCCTAGTAGAGTTGAGACCACTCCCTGATTTGTGTCAAAGATGATGACGTCCACCTATCTTCCCGTGTATTAGCCCATAGTAGAAAGACATATGAAGACGAATGAACCGATGGTCAAGACCATTCCCTATCCTATGAATTTCAGTTGGTCAAGGCCAAGTCCCAGTCCTCCCATGAAAATCAGTCGGCTTAAGGCCAAGTCCCCCGTCCTCCTGTATCAAAATCAGTTGGTCAAGGCCAAGTCCCCATCCTAAGAAAATTACATGGTCAAAGTCTATTCCGAATTCCCATCCTCCACAAGAAAGAAATTCAGTTGGTCAAGGCCATATCCCTCCATCCTCCTTTGTTGACAGAGACACACATGGTATTCTGGTGTTTTGCTTCCATCTGTCCATCATTATGTTATCGGGTATCTATGGTTCAAGAAAGAAAACTGGGCTTCACATCTTCGGGTAAGATAGTTTGCAAATTGCTGTTAACTTGTTGATCATAATATTGTTATAGGGTCGTGTGTCGCATTAGAATCATGATTAGGTTGTATTTCCAAGTGCCGGTGTTATGGAATTTCAGGTCTTAGCGGTAACCACAACACGGCATCTGAAATCGTTAGGCATGCACAAATTGGTAACTTCGTCCAGGTGTGACAGTAAGAAAATAGAAAACGCAACTCCGAAATCCTCCATTCATCCGGTACAGAAATGTTAGATGCAGCGCGATAGGACATCCAGGTGTCTCAAGAATAGGGAAGAAAGAAAAAGGATTTTTATTTTTAGTGCATTCATCTACGCAACCATGAGAAAATGCAGCCTCCCAGCAGCAACAACGCATCTCGTTAGACCCCTCCATCTTGAGAAAGCATGATTTGCATCGTATCCAATGACCTTTTAGCTGAGATCGGGGAAGGGGTCCACTGCCGTAAATAAACCCCCGATTGATGAAGCTATTAGTAAGGATGCCGGCAGTGAGGCTATATTTTGGCCGGTAAAGACCCGAACGCGTAAATGCGAAAATGTCATGACATAAGCTATTATCTACAAATACTATTCTATATACCTTGGACATAAAAGTGATTTCATCGGGAAATAATAATGATACGTCTGGACGAAAATGATATTAATAAAAGACATTTTGAGTTTTGAGTTGACAAAATGAATTTATTTTCTCCGTACGCATTTTTGGCATTTGTTGTTATATAAAAAGCTTGCAAACATTATGACTATCACCATACAAATAAAATTAAAAAATTCAACCATCAGTAGTACGAAAGAGGGATTGCTGATTTGCAGTTCGCACGTACGAAACGGCATCAGCTAGAGGCAGCGTTTTTTTCTGCATGATAAATTTTGAAAATCGCACTAAGGACAGGCGCTGTGTCACTATCGTTGAGCCAAATATTTGCTGAAGGAGGACTCTCTAAAATGTTCAGAAACGCGTATAACATCTTGGGATTGTTCAGCCCCAGCCGGACTGTAGGATTGCTAGCCAATGCTTTGAAAAGTGGAGTGTTTTGATCCAGCCCTTTGTCATCTTCTTGATCCTCAGAGACTGACTTTCCACTCAATATGAATTCACAGGCAGCATCTTTAGAATTTTTTGTTGCGCGTAGGGCCTCAATAATTTTTTCATCTGTAAATCCCATTTCACGAAGAGCCTCGACGGCTTTCATATTTGGCCTGAATTCACGTTTTCGTACTTCACGGAGACCATGGACAATCCCCATTGGACTGGGTTCTATGGGTGGAGCTGCAGGGTATTCAAATGCGGATCCCTCAATAGGTTTTGTTGCAGCTGCGTGGGTTAGTCGATTTTTCAGCCGGACGTTCATCTGAGCAGAAATCAAGTAATTGCAGGATAATTGAATTGAACCACTCGCAAAGGAAACTAAATTATTATGCTCCAAGGAAAAGAAAGAATGTTTTCCTATTTTTTACCTCATTACAGATAGACTCTCCATCAGTATTGCCTTGTAGCAGAATTGACATCAATGATACTAACGAAATAATAATTTTTCGTAGTTCCATTTGAAACTGTGGATAAAACATCGTAGATTAGTTAAAAATCAACACCATTGTATGCATATAATTGGGTAGGGCACAATATATCGTTTCTCTTATTCGGCCAAACCCAAGATTGAATAAAAATTTAAAGTCAAAAGCAGAAAATTACATCATAGGAGACTTCAAATATGGATTCTGGTCGCCCATTACTGCCCGCTGCTTGGCTGTTTTGTGGATCACGGGTCGATCCAGGAGCTGCAATCTGAGGGACTGGTGCTGCTGCGGCACTTGAAGGTAACATTTTTGTAGCTTCCATTATTTGGGCCATTGTCGGAGACTTTAAATCTTTCTCAGCTACTGATGTCGGTGCATGGTTTTTCCTCTTTCGAACAAACAGTAAAATGTCGTTGTCTTTCAAGTGCTCTTCATGGACTGCGTGATGGTCATTCAAAGCTCGACTCTCACCCAACGAAAGAACTGTAAAAATGAAAGGAAGTCTAATAAACCCTGTACAATAAAATTAAACTGCCAACGAAAAAATGGCGTATTTCCCTTACCTTTGTATTCAGAAGTCGATGAAACCCCCGAGGAAGGATAGAAGTGTTCTAAGGCCATCTTTTTTAGTTGGTCCACAGTGGTACTTGGATCTACTTCGGGCTGCCATACTTCCCCTTCGGCGCTCATAATCTCCAATTTTCTCCCCATCCCTATCAGCAATGCAGCCTCCGAAACAAACATTTCGTTACACACAAGTTCACAAAAAAAAAACACTTTTAAAAGTATTTATTTGGTTTCAGTTTCACCACAAAACTGAATTTATCTCATAAGAGATTTTCATTTATGCTGAGAGTTTCTCGTCGACTTAGGAGAGTCGATCGTAGATATTGAATTAGAAATCTTTATACATTCTGAATACAATTTCTTTTGTCACTTAACAGCTTCAAATAACTATAAGTGCTTCAGTTTAGATTACTGCGCAAAAAAGTCAAGTTTTTAAACTATTTAATTTAAACTAAAACTTTTAAGATTGTATTTCAAACCTTAGATTCCCACAAGTTAGTACTTGATGACTAGTGCGTCTTTTGTAATTAACCTTCAAAGCGACTCAATGTTTAATTCGTCCTCTGTCCTCTGTCTTCCTGACGAAAATTTTGATTCTGCACGATTAATTTAAACGATGTACTTTTATGAAAAAATAATGATGCACTCTCCATTTGTGAAATTTCGTATTATTTATATTCAAATTTTGATACATGCATACATAGATTCACAAGACAACAATGTTTTTCATGCGAATTTTGCATACAAAGTCTGGCATTTAAAAATGAACGTGTCCACGAAATTGTGTTTTTCAGGATTAAACCTACGAAAGTAATCTATACGATTTGAAAACTGAAGCATATTGCTTATTGATTCATTCAATACCATATAAAATAAAATTATATCCAATTCATTAAATAACTCTCTCCTAAAACTTGTGTTCGAAAATGAGTTCCTCCATAGCTGCATTTGTATACATCTCGTCACTTTGTTTCCCACTGAAAAAATCAACGTCAGAATCCAGACTGGAAAAGTTAGTTGCCAAACTTTTCCCTCCACCACCACCACATTTAGGTGCCAAAACTATCATTAGCACAGCTCCAACTAATAGCCCGATCCATGCAATCCAACAGCAGATAAAAAGTATCCATCGTAAACGCACCCAATATGGCTCATTAGCATGCAACAATAGCTCCTGTTTTCCAAATCCAATGAATGTGTACGGATCACCTACAGGAGCATTGCTGATCGTGACAGATTCTTCCCCACGGTTAAATCCTACATTTGATGCATTCTGGGATAAACCGATTTCGTCTGACGAATTTTTCGACAGTTCCCCCACGGCAGCCATATTTCAAATGTGCTGGATGTAAAATAGCAATCCAACTATTAAATTAAACGTTATTAAAACATTTTCACATTGTATAAGGCTTTTAAGAAATGTGAGCAACTGTGACTTTTAACTTTTTTACTTTTAACAGTTGTTTTTTCATGTACAATATAATAGAATTTAACAATAAAAAATACAGTAGTTTACCTTTTCTAAAAAAGTTATTGACAGCTAAGAAGATTTTTTCAATTACGAGGGAATAATTTTCCAGTATCAGACCGAATCCTTCACATTTTTCACTGCAATGAACGTAATATACGTTTCATTGTTTTACTGACGAGATTATGAAGCATGCATTTGTTAAAACTGTGTACAATAAACAAGGATTGGCAATCCTCACAGTAAACGTTTATCTTGTTTGCAATTCCCTGTATCTGATTTCAAAGCGTTATACAGAAAGTCAGATAACTCGTTCAATTGTATTCTTCATTATAAACAGTGTCTGTGCTGCGTTTCATGGACACAAGTTTCGATGCATGCAGATAAAGAAGCATGAAATATGCGAGTTAATAGAATGCAGGAGATTTTCATGCCATTTTATTCTAACTATGCGAGTTCTGATTCTGAATTAGTACTTGCTATACATTATTCTGGTTATATGGATGTTAGTGGTTAGCATATATCATTGGTCTGATTAGTATTTCAATTGTCTGGTTAGTTAATTCAATTTAATCGGACGCTCACTGAATGAAATTAACACTCACTCTCAGTCAGTCACCAAGGGGTAATAGCACACCAACACCACAAAATAGACTAGCCCAAACCCAAGGTGATGTACACATATTTTAACAAAATGGATAATTTATAATAATTTAGGACTGGATCATAGAAATAGATATACTAAATATATACATTACATGGGGCAACTTTTTTTAACTTTTAAATGAACTATAAGAAATGCTCGCTGTCAAAATCTGTGTCATTTTTCATGTCATAAAATATATCATTCCGTTACCATCGAAATTAATACATTGTCATTGTCCTCTTGATCCGACATCCGAAAGTGAACGAGAGCATTGACAATAGTTACTATTGTCACATCTTTTTGGAACATATTATGGACTTCACTGCTTTTTTTGGATAGTATCGATGGGCTTTAAATATTTTACCACACAAAAAATCTGATTTGCAGACAAATTAGTAGCATACAACTTAACCTGCATATTATTACTCTCATTACTCACCCACCCTCACCCAGCGACTGTATTAATGACAATGTAGATAGCTCACAAAAATGCATATCAGTTAGTAAATCATAGATTTTTGTCTAAATATAGAGTCAAAACAATGAAATATAGCAAACATGCTGTGCCTCTAAATGATCCAGGTTTTGAAGCCTGGGAATAAATGCTTTCATGTGACTAGAAGAAGCTTTGTGAGAATGTGAGATCATCACCGGCAGCTG
>Ga0210040_10010248_pt1 | contig 10778 bp, 8 predicted proteins | sample CryGeyCG12114_NA_FD_185462 | JGI IMG/M metagenome (GOLD analysis project Ga0210040, IMG submission 185462) | Groundwater microbial communities from aquifer - Crystal Geyser CG19_WC_8/21/14_NA (SPAdes) (version 2) | ecosystem: Environmental > Aquatic > Deep subsurface > Groundwater | place: USA... | reverse complement strand
GCGGCGACCGCTGCTCCGGCCGGTCCCGCGAGCGCGGCGCCGAGGGCCGGTCCCGCGAGCGCGGCACCGAGGGCCGGTCCCGCGAGCGCGGCGCCGAGGGCCGGTCCCGCGAACACGGCACCGACCGCCGCTCCCGGCACTGCGCCGCCGGCCGGGCCCGCCGCCAGCCCGGTCCTGCCCCGCTCGTCGCAGCCTGCTGCCGGGCTGACCGACGCCGCGCCGCCGGAGCCCGCCACCAGGCCCTCAGCCAGACGCGCCCCGGAGTGGGTGCGCGTGCTGGACGAGCTCGACCGCGTGCGTGCCCGGGCCTTCGCCCGCGCAGACCCGGCGCTGCTGGCGCGGGTCTACGCCACCGGCTCCGGCGCGGGGCGGACCGACGCTGCCGCGCTGGCCTCGCTGGCCGCGTCCGGCCGTACCGCGACGGGGGTGCGCCACGAGGTCCGCAGGGTCCAGGAGGAAGCGGCTGGTGTCCGTCGAGCCGAGCTGCGCGTGGTCGACGTGCTGAGGCCGCACGTGGTCCGGGGCGCCGACGGGCAGGCGCTGCAGCAGCGTCCGGGTCGTGGGGAGGCGGCCCACCGCGTGGTGCTCGTCCGCACAGCTGCAGGTTGGCGCATCGCGCAGCTGCGGCGGGGCTAGGACGCCGGGCGTGGAGAGGGGGCTCCATGTGCGTACCGGGCAGGCCGCCACGTGCACGCCGCCGAGGACGGCGGCCGGGTGTGCCCCCTGCCGCTCAGAGGCTCGCGCGCAGGGCCTGCTCGAGGTCCGGGTGCGCGAAGGTGAAGCCGCTGCGCTCGAGCACGGCGGGCGCGAGCCGCTGCCCGATCAGGACGCCCTCGTCCGCGAACGCCCCGAGCGCGACGCGCAGCACCGCAGGCGGGACCGGCACCGGCACGGTCGGACGGTGCACGACGCGGTTGAGGGTCCTGGTGAACTCCGTGTTCGTCACCGGCGCCGGTCCCACGAGGTTGACCGGACCCTCCACCTCGGCGTGCAGCAGGTGCCGGATTGCGGCGATCTCGTCCGCCAGGCTGATCCAGCTCATCCACTGCCGCCCGCTGCCCAGCGGCGCCCCGAGGAACGCGCGCGCCGCGAGGGCCTGCTTCTTGAGCGCTCCGCCCGCGCCCGACAGCACGATCCCGGTGCGCAGGTGCGCCACCCGTACGCCGGCCTGCTCCGCGGGGGCCGTCGCGGCCTCCCACTCCCGGCACACCTGCGCGAGGAAGCCCTCACCCGACGGGCCGCTCTCGTCGGTCAGGCGGTCGCCGGTGTCGCCGTACCAGCCGACCGCGCTGGCGGACAGCAGGACCCGGGGACCCTGCGCGGCGGCCAGCGCGCGGGCCACGGTGCCGGTCCCGTCCACCCGGCTCCCGAGGACCTGCGCGCGGTAGGCGGTGGTCCAGCGGTGGTCGGCCACGCCGGCGCCGGCCAGGTGCACGACGGCGTCGCAGTCGGCGAGCGCCCCGGGGTCGAGCCGCCGCTGCCCCGGGTCCCAGGACTGCTCGTCCGGCCCGTCCGCCGCGCCCCGGACCAGCCGCAGGACGTCGTGCCCGTCGCCGCGCAGAGCAGCCACGAGCGGCGTGCCGATGAGCCCGGACGAGCCGGTGACCGCGATCTTCATGCTGCGAATCCTGCCCGAGCGCGAGCTGCCCGGCGACCCCAGGTCGGGCCGTGGCCCTGCCGACGTCCGGCCCGACTGCAGTGGCGCAGGAAGCGCGCACCCGGGTCCGCGGCCGGGCCCACCGAGGGCAGCCCGTGCCGGGTCGCCGTGCGCGCTCTCCCGACCCGGACACGGCGACGCCCGGCTGCGCGGGCAGCCGGGCGTCGTGCGGGTGCAGCAGCTGCTGCGGGGACAGCTAGAGGCCGAGCTCCGCGGCGAAGTCGCCCTCCTCCAGGCGCTCCTTGACGGTCACCAGGAACCGCGCGGCGTCGGCGCCGTCCACGATCCGGTGGTCGTAGGTCAGCGCGAGGTAGACCATCGAGCGCACGGCCACGACCTCGCCCAGGTCCGGGTCGTCGACGACGACCGGGCGCTTGACGACCGCGCCGGTGCCGAGGATGCCGACCTGCGGCTGGTTGATGATCGGGGTGTCGAACAGCGCGCCCCGCGAGCCGGTGTTGGTGAGGGTGAACGTGCCGCCCCCGAGCTCGTCCGGCGTGACCTTGTTGATGCGGGTCCGCTCGGCCAGGTCGGCGATCTTGCGCGCGGCGCCCGCGAGGTTGAGGTCCCCGGCGCCGTGGATGACCGGGACGAGCAGCCCGCGCTCGGTGTCGACGGCGATCCCGAGGTGCTGGGCCTCGTGGTACGTGACGGTGCCCGCCGCCTGGTCGATGCTCGCGTTCACGCCCGGGTGGGCCTTGAGGGCCTCGACGGTCGCGACCGCGAAGAACGGCAGGAACGACAGCTTGGTCCCCTCGCGGGCCTCGAAGGAGGCCTTCGCCTGCGCACGCAGCCGGGCGATGCGGGTCACGTCGACCTCGACCACGGTCGTGAGCTGCGCCGAGACCTGCAGCGACTCGACCATGCGCTGCGCGATGACCTTGCGCAGCCGGGACAGGTCCTCGGTGCGGCCGCGGACCGTCGTCTTGGGGGCGGCCTCCACGGCCTGGCTGACGAACGCCGGGGCGGGGTTGCTGGGCTGCGTGGCCGGGACCGGGAGCTGGGCCTCGGGGGTCGCCGTGGTGTCGCCGGCGGTCGAGGCGGCCTGCGGGGCGGGCTGCGACGCGGCGGCGGGAGCGGGGGAGCCGGCGCCCTGGCCGGCGGCGTCGAGGACGTCCTGCTTGCGGACCCGGCCGCCGACGCCGGTGCCCTGCAGGGTGCTCAGGTCGACGCCGTGCTCGGTCGCGAGCTTGCGCACGAGCGGGGTCACGTACGCGCCCTCGCTCCCGGACGGCGCGGAGCTCTGCGCGGGGGCGGGAGCCGCAGCGGGAGCCGGGGTGGCCGCCGGGGCCGGTGCGGGCGCCGGGGCCGGAGCCGGGGCGGGAGCGGGAGCCGGCGCGGCAGCCTGCGGGGCCGGCGCGGGTGCGGGCTCGGGGGTGGGGGTGGGCTCCGGGGCGGGCTCGGGCTCGGGCGCCGCGGCCGGCGCGCTGTCCTGCGCCGGCGCCTCGCCGCCGCCGGCGGGGCCGTCACCGATCACGGCCAGCTCGACGCCGACCTCGACGGTCTCGTCCTCCTGCACCTTGATCGACTGCAGGGTGCCGGCTGCGGGGGAGGGGATCTCGGTGTCGACCTTGTCGGTCGAGACCTCGAGGAGCGGCTCGTCGACCGCGACCTGCTCGCCCTCCTGCTTCAGCCAGCGGGTGACGGTGCCCTCGGTGACGCTCTCGCCGAGGGCGGGCATCGTGACGGAGACGGCCATGGGTGCGGGGGCTCCTCGACTAGCGGATCGGGCTGGCGCTGACCGCCAGCTCAGGGATGGGGTGGGCGGTCAGGAGTGGCTGTGCAGCGGCTTGCCGGCAAGCGCCATGTGCGCCTCGCCGACGGCCTCGGACATGGTCGGGTGCGGGTGGATCAGCTGCGCGACCTCGGAGGGCAGCGCCTCCCAGTTGGTGATCAGCTGTGCCTCCGCGACGAGGTCGCCGACCCGCTCGCCCACCATGTGCACGCCGATGACCGGACCGTCCTTGGACGCGATGACCTTGACGTACCCGGCGGTGGCGAGGATGCGCGCGCGGCCGTTGCCGGCCAGGTCGTACGTCGCCTCGACGACGTCGTACCCGCGCTCCTTCGCGGCCGCGGTGGTCAGGCCCACCGAGGCGACCTCGGGGTGGCTGTAGGTGATGCGCGGGACGCCGTCGTAGTCGATCGGGGTGACCGCGAGGCCCGCGAGCCGCTCGGCGACGAGGATGCCCTCGGCGAAGCCGACGTGGGCCAGCTGCAGGGTCGGGATGAGGTCGCCGACCGCACTGATCGTCGGGATGTTGGTCTGGCAGTACGCGTCCACCTTGACGAAGCCGCGCTCCATCTCGACGCCGACCTGATCGTAGCCGAGGTCCTTGCTGACCGGGCCGCGGCCGATGGCCACGAGCAGCAGCTCCGCCTCGACGGTCTTGCCGCCCTCCAGGCTGACCCGTACGCCGGACCCGGTCGGCTCGACCTTCTCGAAGCGCGCGCCGAGCTCCTGCTTGATGCCGCGCTTGCGGAAGGCCCGCTCGAGCAGCTTGCTGCTGCTCTCCTCCTCCAGCGGGACGAGGTGCGGCAGCGCCTCGACGATCGTGACCTCGGCGCCGAAGGAGTTCCAGACGGAGGCGAACTCGCAGCCGATCGCGCCGGCGCCCAGGATGACCACGGAGGCGGGGATGCCGTCGAGCGTGAGCGCGTCGTCGCTGGTGATCACGCGCTCGTGGTCGATCTCCAGGCCGGGGATGGAGCGCGGCACGGAGCCGGTGGCCAGCAGCACGTGCCCGGCCTCGATGCGGCGGCCGTCCACCTCGACGGCGGTCGGGGAGACCAGCCGGCCGGTGCCCTGCACGACCTCGATCTTGCGGCTCCTGACCAGGCCGGTGAGACCCTTGAACAGCCCCTCGACGACCTTGTCCTTGTAGCTGTGCACCGCCGGCAGGTCGACCTTGTCGAACGAGCCGAGCACGCCGAACTGGCCGGCCTCCTTGATGGTGTCGACCACCTCGGCGGAGTGCAGCAGCGCCTTGGTCGGGATGCAGCCGCGGTGCAGGCACGTCCCGCCGACCTTGTCCTTCTCGACCATGACGACGCTCATGCCGAGCTCGGCTGCGCGCAGCGCCGCGGCGTACCCGCCGCTGCCGCCGCCCAGGATGACGAGGTCGACGGTCTGGGGCTGTGTCACGGTGTGCTCCCTCGCAGCGTGCGGCGTCCGCCACGGTGCGGTCGCCCCGGGCAGTCTTCCACCTGACAGGTACAGGCCGCGACGGGGTCCGCGGCATTCCCGCGCCCCGCCGCCCGGCTCACTGCTGCGGCGCCGCCTGCGTGAGGTCCTCCAGCACCTGTACGAAGGTCCGTACCGCCGCTCCCGTGCCGCCGTGCGGGGTGTAGCCGTACGCGTCCCCGGAGTTGAACGACGGCCCGGCGATGTCCAGGTGCGCCCAGCGCACGCCCTCGGCCACGAACTCCTTCAGGAACAGCCCGGCGGTGAGCATCCCGCCCTCGCGGGGGCCGGTGTTGAGCAGGTCGGCCACCTCGGAGTCCAGGCCCTTGCGCAGCTCGGCCGGCAGCGGCATGCCCCACATCGCCTCGCCTGCCCGGCCGGCCGCGTCGACGACCTGCGCGCGCAGGTCGTCGTCGTTGGACATCACGCCGGCGGTGCGGGCACCGAGGGCGACCAGCTGCGCGCCGGTCAGCGTCGCGACGTCGAGCACGATCTCGGGGGAGTCCTCGCACGCGCGGGCGATCGCGTCGCCGAGGATCAGCCGGCCCTCGGCGTCGGTGTTGTTGACCTCCACGCGCAGCCCGTTGCGCATCGTCAGCACGTCGGAGGGCCGGATCGCGGTGCCGCTGGGCATGTTCTCCGCCATCGGGATCCACGCCTCGACGTCCAGCGGCAGTCCGAGCTCCGCGACCGCGGTGACGGCGGCGAGCACGGCGACGGCGCCGCCCATGTCGCCCTTCATCTCCTCCATGGCGGCGGACGGCTTGAGCGACAGGCCGCCCGAGTCGAACGTGATGCCCTTGCCGACCAGCGCCACCTTGGGGCCGCCGCCGGCGTAGGACAGGTGCACCATCCGGGGCGGGGACACCGAGCCCTGGCCGACGCCGAGGATCCCGCCGTACGCGCCCTCGGCGAGCGCGGCCTCGTCGAGGACCTCGACCTGCACCCCGACCTGCTCCGCCCGGGTGCGCGCCAGGTCGGCGAGCTCGCCCGGGTGCAGGTGGGAGGCCGGGGTGTTCACCAGGTCGCGGGCCAGCGCCACGGCCCGGACGACCACCTCGGCGCGGTGCACCGCCGCGGTCAGCGCGGCGTCCCCGTCCTCGGCGACCGTGAGCAGCACCTGCTCGACCGGGGCCTTCACGTCCTTGCTGGACGCGGCGGACCGGAACGCGGTGAACGAGTACGCGCCGAGCAGCGCGCCCTCCGCGACCGCGCGCACCTCCTGCGCTCCGGCCGCGCCGTGCGCGAGCGGCAGCGTGATCCCGACGGTGCCGGTGCCCGCGAGCGCCCGCACCGCCTCGCCCGCGGCGCGCCGCAGCACCTCGGCGTCGTACGTCGTCGCCTGCGGCCCCAGCCCGACGGCGAGCAGCACCGGCGCCGGCAGCGCGCCGAGCGTCGCCAGCCGGGTCACCTCCCCGGCCTTCCCGGTCGCGCCCAGGCCCGCCAGCGCGGTGAGCAGCGGCTCGGGGACGCCGTCGGCGCCGCCGACGGGCGCGACCCCCTGCGGTCCCTGCGCGACGCCGAGGACGAGCGCGTCCACCGGCAGGGAGGCGGTCGGGGTCGAGGTCAGTGCGATCGTGGTCACGCCGCGAGGCTAACGGCCTCGTACGGGTGCTTGCCCGCGGCAGCGGCGCGGGGGAGGGTGTGCGTCCTGCGGGCGCCCTGCAGGGGAGACGGGGCTCAGATGATGCACGGGTACGGCGACGCGGTCGCCCCCTGCGAAGGGCCGGCGTCCGCACGCCGGCAGCGGCGTCGCCGCCCGACCCACGCGTGCGTGCGCGTACGAGCGTCCACCCCGTGACCGCGCCCGTGCGGTGCGCCGACGACGTCGCCGCGCACGTGGAGCGCGTCCTGCGCCTCGGCGCTCCCGGGACCGTCGGCGCGGAGCTGGAGTGGTTCGCGGTCGACGAGGCCGACCCGCTCGTGCGCCCGGCCCTCGACCGCGTCGCCGGGGCGCTCGCCGGGGTGGCGCTGCCCGGCGGGAGCCTGCTGTCCACCGAACCGGGCGGTCAGGTGGAGCTCAGCAGCATCCCGCTGACCGGTCCCCAGGCGGCCGTGGACGCGCTCGCCGCCGACCTGGAGGTGGTGCGGCAGCGGCTGGCCGCGGTGGGTGTGCGCCTGCGGGGCGGCGGGACCGACCCGGACCGCCCGTCGCGGCGGCTGCTCGACACCCCGCGCTACGCCTGCATGGACGCCTTCTTCGCCGCCGACGGCGGGGACGCCGCGGCAGCGGGCCGGGCCATGATGTGCTCGACCGCCGCGGTCCAGGTGAGCGTCGACGCCGGGCTCGCCGGGGACGGGGTGCAGTCGGCGACGGCGCGCTGGCAGCGGGCGCACGCGATCGGGCCGGCGCTGGTGGCCGCCTTCGCCTGCTCCCCGGTGCTGGGCGGGCGGCCCACCGGCTGGCGCTCCACCCGGCAGCAGATCTGGTCGCGCATCGACCCCGGCCGCACGCGGGCCCCGCGGCCCGAGCTCGGCCCGGTCGAGGCGGTGACCGAGCAGGCGCTCGGCGCGCGCCTGCTGGCGCTGCGCGACGCGGCCGGCGTGTGCCGGCCGGCGCCCGCGGTGACCTTCGCCGACTGGATGCGCGGCGCGCTCGGCGCGCTGCCGACCGAGGACGACCTCGCGTACCACCTGACGACGCTGTTCCCCCCGGTGCGAGCCCGGGGCTGGTACGAGCTGCGCTACCTCGACGGCCTGCCCGACCCGCTCTGGCAGGTGGCCGTGGGCGTGGCCGCGGCGCTGCTCGACGACGACCGGGCCGCCGACGCCGCCCGGGCGGCCTGCGCGCCGGTGGAGGGGCGCTGGGCCGACGCGGCGCGGGTCGCGCTCGACGACCCGGACCTCGCCCGCGCCGCCGCGCAGTGCCTGCAGGCCGCGCAGGAGGCCCTGCCGCGGCTCGGCGCCCCCCGGCTGGCCGCCACGGTCGCCGCGTACACCGACCGGTTCACCTCGCGGGGCCGCTGCCCCGCGGACGAGACCCTCGACCAGCTCATGGAGGTACCGGCGTGAAGCAGCGCCTGGCCGACGAGCTCGCCGCCTCGCGCGCGCGCTCCCTCGCCCTGCTGGAGCCGCTCGACGAGGCCGAGCTGCTCACGCAGATCAACCCGCTGATGTCGCCGCTGGTCTGGGACCTGGCGCACATCGGCAACTACGAGGAGCTGTGGCTGCTGCGGGCGGTGGCAGGCGTCGACCCGCTGCGGCCCGACATCGACTCGCTGTACGACGCCTTCGAGCACCCGCGTGCGACGCGGCCCTCCCTGCCGATCCTGCGTCCGAACGAGGCGCGGGCCTACCTGGCCGGGGTGCGCAACCAGGTGCTGGACGTGCTCGACCGCAGCTCGCTGGAGGACGGCGAGCTGGTCCGCGACGGCTTCGCCTGGCGGATGGTCGTGCAGCACGAGCACATGCACGACGAGACGATGCTCGCGACGTTGCAGCTGCGCGGCCGGGAGCGCACCCTGCCCGCCGACGAGGCGCTGCCGCCCGGCCGTCCCGTCGCCCCGTTCGACGACGTGCTCGTCCCGGGCGGGGAGTCGGTCGGGGGCACCAGCACCGACCCGTGGGCGCTGGACAACGAGCGGCCCGCCCACCCGGTGCGCCTCGCGCCCTTCCGGATCGACCGGGTGCCGGTGACCAACCGGCAGTACGCGGCGTTCGTGGAGGCCGGCGGCTACCACGACCCCCGCCACTGGGACCCGGTCGGCTTCGCGCACGTGCGCAGCGCGGGCCGCACCGCCCCGATGACCTGGCGGCCGGACGGCACCCTGGTGCGTTTCGGCCAGGTCCAGCTCGTCGACCCGGACGAGCCGGTGCAGCACGTCTGCTTCTGGGAGGCCGACGCGTACGCCCGCTGGGCCGGGCGGCGGCTGCCGACCGAGCAGGAGTGGGAGAAGGCCTGCGGGTGGGACCCCGTCGCCGGGCGGCTGCGCCGCTACCCGTGGGGGGACGGCGACCCGACGCCCGAGCTGGCCAACCTGGGCGGCAGGGCGGCGCGGCCGGCCCACGTCGGCGCCTACCCCGCGGGGGCCTCCGCGTACGGGGTCGAGCAGCTCGTGGGCGACGTGTGGGAGTGGACCTCGTCGGGCTTCGACGCGTGGCCGGGCTTCCGGGCCTTCCCGTACGACGAGTACTCCGCGGTCTTCTTCGGCGGCGACTTCCGGTGCCTGCGCGGCGGCTCCTGGGCCACGCACGCCACGGCGGCCCGCACCACGTTCCGCAACTGGGACCTGCCCGTCCGCCGGCAGATCTTCTCGGGGTTCCGCACGGCCACCTCCGCCCTGTGAGCCGGTCTCGTGTGTAGGCACCTCGCGCACCTGGGGCGGCCGGCGACGCTGGAGGAGCTGCTCCTGCTGCCGCCGCACGGCCTGCTCACGCAGTCGTACGCGCCGCGCCGGCAGGCGCACGGGCTGATGAACGCCGACGGCTTCGGCTGCGGCTGGTACGACCCGGTGCGCGCGGCCCCCGCGCGCTACCGGCGCGCCGTGCCCCTGTGGAGCGACCCGTCCTTCGCCTCGCTGGCGGGCGTGGTGCGCAGCGGCTGCGTGCTGGCCGCGGTGCGCTCGGCGACGGCCGGGACGCCCGCCGACGACAGCGCCTGCGCCCCGTTCCTGCTCGGTGACGTGCTGCTGTCGCTCAACGGGCGGGTGGACGTCGCCGCGATCGCGCACCTCGTCCCGTCCGCGCCGCTGGCCGCGCTCGGCTCCACCGTCGACAGCGCGTACGTCGCCGCGCTCGTGGGCGCCCGGCTGCAGGCCGGCGACCCGCTGCCCGTAGCGCTCGGCACCACCGTCCGCACGGTCGGGGAGCTCGACCCGGCCGCCCGGCTGAACCTGCTCGCCACCGACGGCCGCACCACCGCGGCGACGGCCTGGGGCGACACCCTCGTGGTCCGCGCGGACGGCAGCGGCGTGCTGGTCGCCAGTGAGCCGGGCGACGACGGCGACGGCTGGCAGCCGGTCCCGGATCGGACGCTGGTGTGCGCCACCGCCGCGGACGTCGTCCTGGAGGACCTGTGAGCACCACCGTCGAGACCCACCTGGGGCCGGGCGAGCTGCGCCGCGCGCTGGAGGCCGACGTGCGGGCCGGGCTGGGCGCCGACCCGAAGACGCTCCCGCCGAAGTACTTCTACGACGCCCGCGGGTCGGAGCTGTTCGACGAGATCACGCGGCTGCCGGAGTACTACCCGACGCGCTGCGAGCGGGCCGTGCTCGCTGCCCGGGCCGGCGAGATCGCGGAGCTGACCGGCGCGGACACGCTGGTGGAGCTGGGCAGCGGCACCTCGGAGAAGACCCGCCTGCTGCTCACCGCGCTCGCGGACGCCGGGACGCTGCGGCGCTTCGTGCCCTTCGACGTCGACGCGTGGGTGCTCGGGGTGGCGGCCGAGCAGGTCGCGCAGCAGCACCCGGGCGTGGACGTGCACGCCGTGGTCGGCGACTTCGAGCGCCACCTGCCCCTGCTGCCGCGCGGGGGCCGGCGCCTGATCGCGTTCCTCGGCGGCACCGTCGGCAACCTGCTGCCACCGGCCCGCGCGCGGTTCCTCGCCGAGCTGGCCGGCACCCTCGTCACCGGCGATGCGCTGCTGCTGGGCACCGACCTGGTCAAGCCCAGCTCCCGGCTCGTCCCGGCGTACGACGACGCGGCCGGGGTCACCGCCGCGTTCGACCTCAACGTCCTGCGGGTGGTGAACCGCGAGCTCGGCGCCGACTTCGACCTCGAGGCCTTCGCGCACCGCGCGCTCTGGGTCCCCGAGCACGCCTGGATCGAGATGCGGCTGGAGTCGCTGCGCGAGCAGGTCGTGCGCGTGGAGCAGCTCGACCTCACCGTGTCGTTCGCCGCGGGGGAGCAGCTGCGCACGGAGGTGAGCGCCAAGTTCACCGAGCAGCGGGTGCGCGCCGAGCTGGCGGCGGCGGGGCTGGAGGTCGCCCGGTGGTGGAC
>Ga0210040_10010247_pt1 | contig 10778 bp, 8 predicted proteins | sample CryGeyCG12114_NA_FD_185462 | JGI IMG/M metagenome (GOLD analysis project Ga0210040, IMG submission 185462) | Groundwater microbial communities from aquifer - Crystal Geyser CG19_WC_8/21/14_NA (SPAdes) (version 2) | ecosystem: Environmental > Aquatic > Deep subsurface > Groundwater | place: USA... | reverse complement strand
TTGCGGATATAAGGTTTCAAACTGTACAAAGAAGTCATCAATCATTTTGTTGGCTTAAGCTGTAATAATTTATACTTTTTGATGGGTTCATCAATGAATCCGAATATAGACTTCCTTTTAACAAGTCGCACAACACGTATTATATTAGATACTTTCTTTGCCCTTTCTCTGTATGCGGAATGAATAATGGTTTGGTAACATCTGTACAAGTTTAGAAGACGTCATCAAAATATTCTGAAATTCATGTATTCATACAGTTGACTGGGGAAAAAACTGTACTTTTTGTATTGATTTTGAAAATGGGGACATGGACTGTTAATGCAAGATTTTGTATCCATTCGTAGTCGTTGGCCAAAGGACAAGTTGGTCACCGCAAAGTTCTGGACCACAATCGCCTTTGGCAGAGCAAGAAAGTTATGGGGACAAGCTGAGGGCTTTGGAGGAAGCGGCTACTTTACCCATGGAGCTTTGGAGAGCGTGTATGGTTCAAGCGTGGATTGAAGTCAGCCTTGGTATGCCTCAGTACGGGTCCAAATGTGCGGACAATGTAAAAAGTGGGAAAGTCTTGTTGGAGTTGTCAGATTCGGACTTGGAAACTGAATTAGGCATAAGTCATCCGCTGCACAGAAAGAAACTAAGGCTAGCAGTAGAAGGTATGGTATTTGATTTAATTTTGTGTAGGATGTACCAAATAGTTTTTCATTTAGTTTGTATTGAATTATAGTTTCTAACTATCAAAAAGGTATCAATTTCTATATATACGGAGTTCTTTCTTGTAAGCGCCGTATTACAACAGTGTATACAAAACATAAAGAAAGAAGAACTATTTTTTGTTGAAACTCTACAGAAAGGAAAGTGAAACCACCAAGACTCCACTCACTAACAAACAATAATAAGTGGATGTTGACCTCGTTTGTAGTATACAGTACGTAAGAATGTGCACACAACATGTCTCTCCCTATTACATATTATGTGTCTGAAATTTGCAGAGCATCGAAATCCTGCTCTAGTTCGATTCCCTTGTATTGCGGAGCTGTCTCATGTTTGGGTTAGCTCAGAATGGCTTCCAGATATTGGATTACCTCAGGTAATTATAAACTAGAAACTTACTGCCTGCGTTCAACAGCGCTACTGCAATGTACCCGAAGCATCCAAAGAGTTTAAATCGCCTTTAATTGAACCAATGTTTTTTTTACAGTACGCAGAGCACTTTGCAGCATGTCTAGTAGATGCTAGACTACTAGATCATTTAAGTAAAAAGGATTTAGAAAAATATTTAGGTAAGTTATTACAAAACTTGCGTCGAAAAGTTTTTACTTTCTCTTTTTCTACTTCATTTCGCTGTATATTCGTGTGTAGTTAGTCACTACGAAAAAAATGTCAACTTTTCTCTATTATTTGAATTTCCACATGTGCTAAATATATTCTTGTAACTTCCAGGAGTTACCAGGAAGTTTCATATGGCTTCCATTGCTCACGGTGTTCATCTCCTACGAATAGTTGGATACGATCGTCAGGTATGAATGCAAAACCAATGAATAGCTACTTTTCATGGGTTCTTTTTCATAGTTAGTATGAGTGAGCGAGCATTGAGCTCAAAACTTTTTTTCACTACACACGTAAATCAAATGAATTGAGGCAATGAATGTCTCATCTATTGTTTCTTTACATAATGCGTGCGTAGGCCTTAGCTGAGAGAAGAAGACATTGTGACAATGATCCCTTAGTATGGACAAACCAGCACTTTGTTCAATGGGCCAGATCTATCGATCTGAATGAGTATGCTGAAAATCTCAAAGGTAAATATGAATTTCAAAAAAAAATTTCCTACTTTTATAGTACAGTTGAAACGATAAATTGATGCTATCGTCCTGTTATAAAAGAACCGTAGAAAATTCAACACACTTCAATTCCTATAATGTATATGTAAAGTCGCGTGATAGTGACAAATGATTGTAGAAAGCATTTGGTGAATTTTGCAATAGCGTTCTATTGAAACCACTTTTGATTTGTTGGGACCATTAGGTAGTGGCATTCATGGAGCCATTTGTGTGCTTGAGCCCTCTTTCAATGGTGATACTCTTGCTACGGGTAAGAAAATCTATTTATTGCTGCATGCGTTGCGTTTCCTTGTCCTCTCAAGACATTCTGAGGATCTTATTAATAAATCTTTCAAATGAATTGTACAGCCATGGGAATTCCACAATCAAAGCAAATCATTCGACGCCATATTAGTGCAGAATTGGATGGGCTTTTAGCTCCAGCAAGGTATGGTAAAATTAATTTGCTTTTACATTTACTGACGCCAAAGGAATCAGTAATTCTCGTACAGCGTTAAATGCTCCATGTCTGATTTTACAGAGCCAAAATTACCCAACAATATCGGATGACAAAAAATCGAATGTCAACCCTCGAGAGAAACCAAAGATCCGACTCACTGGGACGGAACAGTGCATTGCTGAGTGAAAATTTTCGACGAAGCACTGATGATAACCGACGACGGACTAGTCTACGAGTAAGACAAGGCCATAAGTAAAGAAAAGAGTGCTTAGAAATGAGCTCATGGTTATTGGCTATACCCTGTACACAAATCACGGTGCATGCACAGATAGATTGCAGAGGAATAAGACAATCCACAATAAAACTAGACTAAAACTAATAAAATACATAGGAAATCCATCAAATAACAACTAATAATCCCAGCTCTTGTATATACAGTACTTGTGCAAAATTATTACCCTAATGCATGCTTTCAATCAATAGAATGCCTTCATGTCATGAGCAATTTAGTTAGTTAGAATAGTTGTACAGGTTTATATCATCAATCAGTTTAATGGTAGAAGGACGAACCACTCGTGAATGAATATCACTAGCTAAAATGATTATAATCATGAGACTTATTATCTTACCTACCTATTGTTGTCATCATTGATTGTTGTCGTGGCCTAATTGTTGTTCTCTTGTTGTCTTTTCCCATTAACTAATCTTCTTCACACGTGGATGCTGTTGGTTTTACACCTACCTTTAAAACTTATCCACTCTGCAAACTAAATGAATCTTTGGTGTTTGGTTGTTGCAGACTTACAGTCACCTGTTTGCCCAAAAGGTGGTTTTTTGAGTACTTACAAATAAAACAATTCATTGCTGAATAAAACTATCAAGCATTTGCAAACAACTGCTCCTCTAACTCTCTCTGCCTTCATTTCAATATTTTTTAACACTTTCACTACTCACTTTCTTCTGATTTGACAAACCAAAAATGATTATTGGCTTTCCATACTCTTTGCGCAGCATTGACTGGTTATACCGTCTTATCTGAATCTTGATATCTTGATGCTAACCTGCTACCGTAGTGTTTCTATTCATCAAAACTAACTAACTAAAACCAAGTAGTTTACTTTTGAATACGCATTTAGAATGTTGCACTTTCGCCGTTTATAATACACACTATCAATTTCCGTTTCCTCTCATCTATGCAATGAAACACAATACAAAATCTCCTGTCGCTCTAAAATTCTTCACATATGATTTTCGACGCAACTCTGCGTGCTTGTAAGCAAAACGCATACGCTAAATGAACTGCACTTTGAATAATTAACCAAGTAATTAACTGGACTAATAAAACTTTGTCTCTCGTTTCTCCCTAACATTTAGTTTTCCACTTGGAGGAGCTCACAGGTTGGTTAGCTTGTTGATCCATTACCAATACCAATTAAGTTATACATTTAATAGTAGTTAAACAGTTACTTCAATCCTTTCCATTCACTCCTTTTAACTGACGGACAAAATCAAATTCTAAGTTATTGTTTACAAGAATAGACACGTTTTAGCTATGATTGATAAATATTTATTCGTCGTTTGAGTACCACATTTAACTACTCCTTCAATTTTTTTTACCAAATACTAATTTCTTGAATGACTTGTAAATCACACAGGGATCGTTGAGCCGTGCACTAGGATTGAAAATCAAGCAAGACTTGCTGAATCGACGGGAACAAGAAAAAAAGAGCAAAACAGCAGATGACAGGGAAACAACTCCAGTGGCATTGACAAGCTCATCATTTGGTCCTCCGCCAATTCCTCCAGGAATTCCAGGCAGGAGGATAATTGGACCAGGGAACTCATCTACTATGATTTCTGCTCCATCGCCACCTTGTGTAGATATGAATGGAAAGATGATGCTCATGTCAAGTCAAAACTCAGTGTACAGTTCCTCATCCAATAATATTTCCCGGAGACCTAAGTCTGTACTCGAAATGTCCAGTACTTTGAAAGCCGAACGGAATGGGGACCATGATGATGAAAGGAAGGAAAGTGGCGACAGCATTCTCGCCAAATCAGAATCTATGAGCGAAAGTATGAGTAGTAGTGAAAGTCCAGAGAGTAGCAGCAGTAGTAGGAACCAAGGAAAAATTACTTCGGAAGGGAAAATTAATGCTGTTACAGCAAGTAATGGCAGTTATATGACAGATGCGGATCATATACCTGTACATACTACAGTTTGATCCCCCATGGGAGCAAAGTTGCACTCAAAAGTTCTATGCAAATAGCATATCATATTTTGTAGAGATGGAAATGTAATATTCAGCTTGTAGTAATAATAATAATAATCCTGTTTGTTTTCAAGCCAAGGTATAGAATGTTTACAGTCATGAATTTTGTGATCTCTATTAATTTAAAAGGTTTGTTTAGGTTCATTTTTAGCTTATAGACATGTTTTGAGGGTGAATTAGAATCTGCTCAAGAGTTGAATTGGAAAGCTGAGGACAAGCTAGTTTTTTATCACACTCATTCGAATGTTAAACTACATGTATTAAAGATGTTAGATATGAGATTGATGTGTAATTGTTATATTTACAAGAATTCGCAATATTGTTACAATCGAATTTAAAATGCTCTCTGACTATTATTTAGAGCCACATTTCCCTAGCTTAAAATGCCAGAAGATAGAAATAAGTTTACAATGCTATATAGTTAGTTAATTCATTACTTAGTTTGTAAAAAGTAAATGGATAATCATGTGTATGATTTTTTCGAGTCACAGCTTTATGAATTCGTAATCCATCACAAAGAATTTACGCTACCAAAAAATAACATAATACATTGTGTGAATAATAAGGCATTGTTTAGATTATTGTCTACTGAAATCGAAATAAAAAGAACTATTTCCAACGGACTTAATTGTTCAGAAAACTTTTTATTACATTAATATCATATTTGACACATGAAGTTCATGAACGATATTACAAACATCAGGGCGTATAATGCTAATAATTTACGTAGATCTCCATATTTATCTTCCATGCCTATCACGGGTAAAAAGTTATTCTTCGAAAACTATAGCTTCTTGAAAGCAGCAGGATCAGACATCAATATCTTCGGTTTACAAACCATTCGTGATTCCATAATGAAGGCGAAGTAATACGTAATGAGGTATATTTTTAACACTTCACGTATTGCAGTTACTCAAAAAATGCAATTCAGTTTTAAAATTGAAATTACTGAACTAAGTCTGGTATCATCTTAAATATTCCTAAATTGTTGATAACATAATATTTTGAACATACAATATTTTGAAAAACATTGAAATCACAATGAGACAAAGTATTCTGAAATTAAATATCTTGAAAACAATTATTTTCAATTACAACAATGAAAAGCATTGCCAAAACACGATTTTTTTATAAAATGAGAAAATCTTATATCCTATAACTATTTTCAATAGGTTCTTCACTCAGAAAAACCGAGTGAGAAGAAAAACGACACATAACTACACTCACTATGAACTACGAACAGATCAGTACATTGCACACGCAGTATTTCACAATGTCACTTAACGAGATCAACAATTAAGTAGCAGATGATGAGTGTAGTCCATCGTCTTGATGTTTGGGCACTACTATCACCTGAGAGAGAGATGCATGTTATAAACAATTAAAGATTTATACCATAAATAACTCAACAAAAAATAAACAATGATCACAGTCATAAACATTTGAGAATGAGTACAAGTAGTGCAATTAAGATTATGTAAAAATCTTAATGACTGTAAAATTTATACTCATAAAAATGATTTCTTCAATAGAATAGAGTTGACTAGGTGCGTCACACATATAAAAATATAATTTTCAGATTTTAGACGAATAGGTAAGCAGGTTACATACAGTATTCGACATTCATTACAAATATAGACCTAACAATTTCAGTGGAATATCATAGAAATCCAATTTCATTTAACACGACGAGATAGTTTTCATTGAAAAAAATTGAAACTGGAATCAGTCTTATTATCCCTCAGTCACAGAAATTTCAATTGCACAGTACAGTTATGGATTATATTTGAGAAAATCAAACATTTTATACTTGGATCTTGGGTAAAAAACGATAGAACATGCATGGCCTAGATCATTCAATAATCGAAATTATGCATTTTTTAACAGTCTGGTCAGATGGGAACACTGACACGTTTTAAAAAATTCTTTCCAGTACTCCAAGTTTATCATCACATAAGCGTGGATTGTCCATAAAACTTACAAATGTAAGTTATTAGTTATATCTATCTATATCACTAGATTTCTACATTATACTTCGGTATAATCATCTTCATTCACAATCTCTTGATATACGCACAAAGAGGTTGAACCGGAAATCTTGCGACTGAGACTTCTACACATTACATCTTTTCACCACGTTCGAAATGAGAAGTATTTAGATAATAAAGGATAAGAATAAAAAACAGAGCATTTGTGATAAATTGTTTTGTTTACATTAGTTTAGCAAAAACTTTCTATACATATAATCTATTCTACGGATACTTTAACTGAAGCTAATTAATACTTAAAGCGTTAGAACAAAAAAAATTGAAACAAAGCGTTAGATCGTATATATATATATGTGAAATGAGAGCAGCCGATGGTTGTAATTGTAGAAAATTCAAATCAGCGTGTTGTTAGGTAAAAAATATCTGTGACTAGATAGACAGTGTGCGGAAATTATTGATCACAACTTAAATAAGTAAATAACAAATAGGACCACAAAAATTCAATAAGAAATGGGAATGGCATAAATGATAACAAATAAGACAAAACCAATTACATTTCTTGGGTAAATGAGACATACAAATCTGTCTCATTATGCGCATTGCGTGTCATGCGTTTCATCCTTAAACTGGGAAAAATATTAGCAATGAATATTTTAAAGAAATATTAATAATTTATATGAAACGTTAAAAGCCAGTAAAAGTTGCTTAGCCTGCAATGCTGGGACTTCATATTTAAAACCATTATATATTTTTAACTTTTGTATCAAGGCCCAGAGCAGTATGTTCTGCACATAAAGAAACTGCAATTTTAAAATTAAATCTTATGCGGCTCCTAATTTGCGCGACGACGTGTATCAACTCATTTTGCACAAAAGCAAATATTTTAGCAGTGAAAAACCATTTAGTTAAATACAAAATAAAGAAAACTTCAAACGACCACGTTACCTTACTCTTACTGATGATTTCCCCTTTCTTATTCTTGATAATTCTAAGGATAGTTTTGGGCTTAAGCGGTTGCGATTTTGCTTTCGCAATCGCCCCCGTATTTACCTTCTTGTCTCCGGAATTCCCAACCATTTTAACATTAGCAGCAGTAGATGGTAAATTTCCTTTAATCACTTTAGGATTTACATAAACTGTCTGTTTTGAAGGCGATTCTTTGACATTCTTTGGTAAAACACCACGATTTAAACCGTGAGTTTCAACCGTAGATGCAGAGTCAGACTTGTCATCTACTTGTCTACTTTGTTTACGTCTTTCTTCCTTCTTTCGAAGAATCTCCTCCCGAAGTCTTTTTTGCTCTTCTAACTTTTTTAGATAGGAGTCATCCAAGCCAACAACTTTCTAATAATGCAGGGAAGATATGCATGATAAGACTAAAGACAAATCAACCAACTATGTTTTAATTTAATCGTTAGTGTATTTCAAAGATTACCTTTGCCTCACGAGACATTTCATCTGCAACTTTATTTTCTTTAAAACTAGAAGTCGGAGGACGATAGCTGGCTGCCTTCTAAAAATAGAAGATAAAAAACATTCGCTGTTTTATTTATTTCTCTAGAGTGTCAAGGTTAAGAAGACGTTCACGCAATTAGTGTTGGAGCAATTTATCTTTACAATTTTACTTACCATGTTTCTCTTTTCCTCTATTCGATCTCTGAAATCATCCCGGGGTGAATGGTCATACTTTCTTTTCAGGGAACTTTCAGATGGTATGTCACTGTATTCCTGGGATCTGGACCACTTGTCATCTTCACGATCCCTACGTTCTGGTTTAGACGATTTACGATTCAAAAATCTTTCAAATGCTTCAAATTTTGCGTCCAACTCCAAATCCTTTTTTGATTTACAGTTTGCGCTTTCAAAAGCTTCCTTATGTATAGTTCCTGAAGGAAATCCAGGATTAACATTGACGGACGGATGGACATGACCAGGATATTCAGGATAAGGAGCAATACCACCTTGAGAACGAATTCCAAATTCATGAATTCTTTGCTCTTCTCGCTGCTGAATTATTATTGGAGACTCAAGTTGGGAAGGTGCAGGGAAACTGTATCCAGGATTTGGAGCACGTATATTTGCTGGAGCTGACCAGGTAGAATTGCCCCAGCTAGGAGGGGGTTGGGGTGTAGAAAGACCAGCTGGATTATGAGGAGACACCAGATTAGGTCGAAAAAAAGGATTGATGCCACTTTGGTCCATATGCGGTCTGGGAAATGTAGGCTGCTGGTTCGGAGGGCACATAAATCGTTCAGGTGCGTTTACTATTGGAAGAGGTACACGGACATTTCCTAGGTCAATATTGATAATGGCCCCTCCCACCGTAGGGTTATGAATTGCAGCCAAGTTATCAGCTCCCATTGGACGAACTTGAAAGTGAGGATTAACTGCATTGAAAGGGGGAGACCCACTACCTCGAAACTGACCATGTGGAGCATTCCTCCATTGATGTTGAGGTGGAAATTGCCGGCGTTGTTGCATCTGATTGTTCGATGTCATAATATGTTGATGTTGATTGGGGGCAATAAATGGATTTACTCTGCGGCCCATGTTTCTTTGAAACTGTTGACGAGGTGGGGCACCATGTGAGTTTCTTCCAGGTCCATTTTGGTCTGGATTGTTGATTCCTTGACTACCTCCTGTGATTGGTTGGTTTGGAGCACTCCCTGGTCCCATCGAATGAGAAAAGTTATCAGCTACATGCCCACCCGGACTATTTGAACCAGTAATAGGTTGACTAAAATCAGTGAAAATTCCATCAGTAAACTGCTGGTTGTTTTGATTAGCGCCATGCCTGAACGGTGGACATGGACCGCGATTGTGGTGAGTCGTTGGGCCGTTGCCCCTGAACCTTTGCTGATTCCCACGAAAATGGTTCGTACCCATCCCTCTCTGATTAAAATTATTGTTGTTGTTCCATTGTCTCTGTCGACCGCCCGAAGATTTTTGCCAGCCTTTACGATTACCTATAATCAAACAATACAAATAGTAAAAAGACAAGTCGATGTCTATACTGAGAGCTGGAAAAAGGAGAGAAAAACAGCATGCAGTGTTGGAAATAAAAACTTACCTTGATTATGTGTATTGATCGGTTTTCCTCCATCCATATTTTCAATCGGTTTTCTCTCAGTCAAAAACCTCGATCTGGAAGGTTTCTCTTCTTCTTCGTCTTCTTCATCTTCAGCATCTTCAGTAGGGCCGATGTCTCTACCTGTACTACTACTTCCAGGATCATCCATGTCCAAGGAGTTTGTGCCCACAGACGTATCATTTACATGGGATTCGGTATCTCCATTGTCTTGGAATATATTAGCTCTAACTGTAACAGGAGAGACATTTCCACTGGTCGAATCCCCTTCGTCTAGCTCTAACCCTACATCGTCATCGTCCAACGCAATATCAAGCACGTCGTCTCCCCTAAAACAATACAAAATCCACATTTACTGTCTGCTAAATTTTCTACTGTTTAATAAAACTATTCAAAACTGAAAAATTAAAAAGCTTACCCTTCTGAACCCAAAAAGTCTTCTTCATTGACATCATCTCTTACAGTCTGAATATAGTGGAAAAAATCAGAATCAAATTATGTCATCTTAAGCATGACAAGCATTAATCAAGATCAAGCATGATCAAGCAAGCAAGCCTAGCAAGCAAACTTTCTTCCTATAGCTTAAAACTGTTTAATACCTCTTCATCGTCAGAACCTAACAATACATTTTCCGCATCTTGATCGACCTCAGCCAAATTATCATCTTCAGCATCCGACCCTTCTAACAGGTCCATTGTCAGTAGCAAAGCTTGAACGCAACTTTTCTCAGCCCAGCCCAGCCCTCGAAATCAATTGATCGAAGTCACAGAGAGTTCATCATACTATAAGGCATAAAGGTAAAAAAGGTACCATCAATAAAATGTACCATCAATTAAACATCTAAATCCAAAATCAGTTCAATTTCAAATATAGTTTCAACGGTTTTAACGACATTTGACCACGAAACGAAGCACTTATGGTAATATTCCCAATGGCCACTTACACTACTGTCCGTTTCAATGAAATACGGAGTAACTTTTTTCAATGGTTACCAGGCAGAGTTTGTTTATCATTGAGCAAAAAAATAAATAATAAATAATAATAATAAATTCGTCTTAATCTCATCATGGGGACTTAAAATCTAGAACATATTTTGGTTGCTCAGGCAATTTTTACGAAATTTGCCTTTTTCATGGTGATCATCCAACA
>Ga0210040_10010246_pt1 | contig 10780 bp, 4 predicted proteins | sample CryGeyCG12114_NA_FD_185462 | JGI IMG/M metagenome (GOLD analysis project Ga0210040, IMG submission 185462) | Groundwater microbial communities from aquifer - Crystal Geyser CG19_WC_8/21/14_NA (SPAdes) (version 2) | ecosystem: Environmental > Aquatic > Deep subsurface > Groundwater | place: USA... | reverse complement strand
GATGATTTTATTTCAGTATCCAGAATCGGTTATGAAATCAACAATCTTTTGTCAGTTTCATCTAAATAAGCTACAAAATCTATATCTGCAAGAAGTATATTGTGCCACCAAATATGAGAGAAATAACATTGACATGAAACCAATGTATGATTGAACAAAAACAGAGTTTATATAAATTAAAAGCTTGGAATTGTATGAAACTACACAGAGAAAACTAATAGGCTAAAGTTTAAAGCAGACCTTGTATGTAATACACACCTTTGCACTATGTGATCCGGTATTTAAATACACTGAAAATGAACAAATAGTTTGTGTATTATGTAGGGATTCAACTGGACTAAAATTCACAAGGGTTTCCAACAGGAAAAAGACGTAAAAAGTTATTAAACAGAGGTTGCAAACTTTTCTTATCAACTTTCCAGAACCAACTTTTTCTTTCAGGCTTTCCACCTGGTACCATCATGTTTTGTTGTCCAACTTTTTCATATATAGTTCTATTCTGGAAAGGAAAGCTAAAGCAACAAGATTGATGCAGAAAGCAGTATACTACCCCAAATGCAATCCATATTTCCATCTTTAAATATGCAATTAGTCGTCAAAAACGGAAAGCAAATAGCAATTCACAAACAAAACCACTCACCTATGCTCTATTGATCTTCAACCCTTCAAAATTCCTTGCCCACAGGGAATGGTCCCAACTTTGAACATTATTTGGTCCAACTCAAACAAATGATGCTTTTTGAGACAACTCCGTGAAGAAAGTCTAGTGACCTGCTGTTTACAATATAACCAAACAACTAAATCACTAGTCTTCCAAACAGAAATTCTCTTTTCAAAGTCCAAAGTAGAATCCACTGCATATGACCTCCTTGAACTAGAGCACTCCTCTCTGCAAAGACCTGCAAACAGAACAAAATACAACCATCAATGTCAATCGCACAAATCATAATTGATCACAAAACTTACTTTGGCAAACCAACGAGACGCGAAAGTCGCATTTCACCTGTCCCATCATCTGTCTTACACTTTCACACCTAACAGTGGCAAAAAATCTGTCCCCAGAGATCCCAGATTCTTGATAATAATCTTTTCATTTCTTTTAGTGTCAGTTCATACGCCAGTCAAACTAACTAACCAACCTAACTTTCCACAAATTTGTTAATCCAAGTTAGAAAAAAACATGAATGGAACCGAAGAATATAGGGTCAGCAATACTATAGTAGTCCAATAAAATATTTTAAAACTCACTGACAAAAAAATGTAATAGAAAACCGGAAACACAAATTTGGTTGCATAAGACTTTAAATTACGAAAATGAACTGGAGAGAGGGATAGTGAGATGTGAGCCGGTCAACGTCTCTTGTCAAAGTCTGTGTCACTCCATTCAAGTAGACACTTTTAAAGGGAACTAAAAAGCGACAATAATGTGAAAACAGAGGGTGGAGGATACCAAAACCTTTTAGTTAGTTAGTTACTAAAAAGTTGCTTGCTTCATGTATGTAGCACGATACGAGGTTGAAAGCTGAAGTTGCAAAATAACAAGTGACTGTCGCTCACACACATTGTGTTCAGGTGAAAACATTGAGATACAGGGGATTGAGAGAGGTGCACTACAGGGAATATATACTTGTAGCGTTAGCTAGTTTAGTGGTAGTTAGTTAGTGAGTGATTTTGTCAGGTACACCACAAAATGAGTGTGTTTCCGGAAAAGGTCCAAGTCTGCCGTGGCAGATAGGTAGGTAGCCAAAGGGGAAATGCTCTTATTTTTCTGTGTAACAGGATTCCAGTTACATTGGAAACGTGAAATGTCAAGTGCTATAACGGAAAGTGAAAGCTTTGGCGTCAAAATATTAGTTTGGTAAGTTCTACTGCACATGTTTGGAGCTGCGTCAGTAAAGAGTTAAAGTCAAAGTTAACGGTAACTTTTATTGCAATACACAAATAAAGCCAGGCGCAGGAAGAGTACGCACTTTGGTTGGCACATGTTGATTTTCACTTAATAATGTCAAATGCATCTGGGAATGTAATTTTGAGCAAATGCAAAGAATGGAGTAAATCGTTGACTAACAACTTATGCTTAATTGGTCGCATCGCATAATAGAGAAAGTCTCACTATACAAGGTACAGTTGTGTGTGTGGCGGTTAGTACGTAACTAACGAGCAAAAAAGCGTGCGCAAGTAGTCACTGGAGAAACTTAAAAACACATTTCACTTTCAAGAACATTATAATTTGTGACAACTCACAACACAAGAAAACTAGCGGATCTAGGATATAAGGGGTGAAACGAATTGTGCTACAAGTAGTTGTAAGAGCACTACAGTTTCCTTTTGAAGATAATATCGTAATCTTGTTCCTGGACACTATAGAAGCTTCAGTAGTACAACTTTTAAAGCTGTTCACTCGTAGTGAAAAATATTTCAGTCGGAATAGTACTAACTTGAAGTTATTATTCACACACTCGGTATAGCAAAAGAGGGTGATACAAAAACGTACAACAAGATGCATAAGCCATATTGTATAAAGCTACAAAAAATAATGACACTGTAGGAAGAGAAATAAATTGACGCCATGAGGCCAAGCCACTGAAAATACATTTTTTAGGATTCTAAAGCTCACATCATGTATCCATAAGAATCCTTTCTTCATTATTCCAGATTATTTTGCACATCTATCTATTTATCAATTGCTACCCCAAATTCCAAATCCAAACAAGCCATTTCTGCCACTGTATTGAGCTAAGTAACCACCTAAGTAACTGTAACCAAAGTAAAACGTTAATAAGCAGCTACTACATCATCATCACATCCTCCAAGTGTACCGACAAAAAAATTTATCACAGGCGAATAACCGTATGCTCATAGGGAATCCAGTACTGTTCACCGCTTAAACGAGGGCGAAAAACAGATAGTCAGGAGTGTAAATTCTCAATGTACACTTACACGTCACACACACACAACACAAATAATTCATACGAGGCTTTTTCGTTGCTAGACAGCGACGATGCAAACATTCCCCATGTCTGTCTGTGTCTCTCAGTTTTTTATATGGTCCTCACTCTCGCGTGCGTACTGCACAACCGGACTTGGTTTTCAATTCCACCTTTTCCCTTGTGCAGTAATATTCCTACTTTTAAAAGGGATGAATAAAGGACCATTGTCCCCGCAATAAAACTGTCTCTCTATATAGCATAAAAAGATCCAGAAAATGATAGTTCAAAATACTGTATTACTTTCTGCATCATGTTCCAGCTATAATTAGTTAGAGCTACTTCCTTTCCTTTTCGAATAAATTTTCTTTGCTCCTCTGTGCATCAATGCAAAAGACTGAATTGGAATAGATAGGGGTCCATGTATGGACATTACAATACAATTCTTGGGAGACATCCAAGAACTTAATTAACTACAAATACACAAGAATAATATGATTAGCATGAGTGGACGGTACTGACAAGATTTGAATTGAAGAAAATGGGTGTCACAAATTATTATTTAACTTTTTTGTGTAAAAAAGTTTGACAAACACTATTAACTGATGATATAAGCTCAAAAATAAGGAAATATTTATAGATATATTTTTCCTCAATGAGAGGGAGAAATACTCATATTATTTTTCATTTTCATCGTAACTAAAAAGTGAACAAATATAAACTGTACACTGAAGCGTTCTTGAATCCTTCTATTCTTTTGGATGGAGTGGGAAGCTCGTTAGCTAAAAAGTTTTGGCTGCCAACAAATGTATATGAGGAGCTGTGCATATATTAGGAAGTCGAGGAGGGGCCTTTACTATGCAGATAGTTATATTTTGCATGGAACTTTCCATACACGCATATGTGTACAGATAAAAAGATAAACACGACACCCCATAGTGAGCACGATACGATGCGATCAGAACAGACAACAATAAAATACATAAATTAAACGGCAATTTTTCTTATTTTACTAATGTACATGACACGGAATATCAAATAACATTGGAAAGCTCAAGAGAGCTAACAATAACAACAGGTTTGTACTACTCATAAATTCACTACAAAAATGAAAAATTTCATTCAACGAAAGATTAGCAAACACAAACGTTTGGCGAGCTATATTTGAAATGAAAAAAAAACCTAAAGGCAAAGCTTTGTTGTCATATTTGGTCAAAAAAAGTCAGGAATGAGTGAAAGTAAACAAATAGACACAACATAAGGGAATTTAATCCACTGTCCACTGCCTTTGGACAATTGGAGGAATAAAATGAAAACGTGCATTTTTAATGCATGACAAATACATACGAGGACACGATTGAAAAATGTAAGTTAAGAATTGTCATTTTTTAGTCCGAAAATTGCTCAACCAAATCATTCCCGGACATATCATGTTCTCTGTAATTTAAATCGACAACAATTTAAATAAATATAGTATTTGGGACAGATGGGCGGCTTCAACAATGTTTCATTTTTTAAAAATAATTGAGAAATGGCTATCAGACTACGTGTAATAGAAAAAAATATAGCTCCATAAATAATAAATAGTTCAATGCATTGAAGACAGGCATGGGGAGCCTATAAATTGCTTATTCTAAAATGTATAACCACCCAAGATGTGCTGATAAGGGATCTTTAATTTAAAAAAACAGAGCGGGATCATTATTGAAATTGAAGCTTTCATCATGATATCACGAGCTACTTTTTTTCTATTTAAATATATTGGCTCTAACAGCCAAAGAATTACACATGTTTGATTAATATATAAAGTGGGACGGTATTTCCGTCCAGAAAATATAATCATGATATGAGTTTATAGAAGCAACATAAAAATCCTCAGGATGAACATTGTGTAATCCATGAATTTTTAAACCCTTCCATCACATAACAGATATCAGCAGTCTATGAATACTTCAAAGAAAATGTTGCAATGAAATTGTATACCCCCAAATATTAAAGCCTTCGAAAAGAAAAAATAGCAGGCAAAATATTTTGTATTCCGAATTATTTGCTTACAATGCTTGGCTTGAGAAACTAAAAGTCTAGCAATAATATGAGATTCCTATAAATCGTGTAAGAATCCTACACCCGTAGAATTCATGGTCCGTTACTTTTTTTCTACATAGCAAATCGCCATGCCTACATACATCTATTGCAAAAATAAATAAAAAACTCTCAAAGGGCAAATGCAGAGAAAAGATCGTCTATAGAGCATTTGTAAACTCATAAGGGAATGTAAGCAGTAACTTCCAGTTAGTATAACGACAAACTCAGCATGGCTTTTCAGCAACTTTACGCACAGATGTGAGCAACAGCACCCAGTCCAGAAAAGCACTTTTTCTACGCACTCATTAAACTATACTAGTTAGCAACCACAAAGATGAACAAAAGGAAAGCTGTCCCAGAAAAAGCACTCTCCACGACGGACGTGAAAGGAGAAAAAACAGCTGAGACAGACGTCAATAAGCCTTCGAACCCAACAAAAACACAAAAGAATCTGGAGAAAATTCCACCTAACAGACGTCTTCAACTTGGAGATAATAATCCTAAATTTGTAAATCCTGAAGATCCTAACGAACTACCAGAGGTACGAGAAAACGATGGCTTCAAGGAAGGAAATTAATATTTTTAACGCCTGCATGTGCTACAAATTTTAATTAAAAATATTATCTTGCTACCTGTCCATCACTGCAAAAAAAATAGTCCGAATAACACAATGTTATTCCAAATCCGATAAAACTGAAACATCTACATAACCTACACGTAAATGTAAAAATAATAATTCTGAGAAACCACTATTAACAAAGAAACTCTTATTGATCGTTAATATTCCTAGAAATTCATAGAAACCCTATAGATGCTTCAACAATGCTTCTAAATTACAACTGATTGTAGAATTACATTGTTTTGTCCCATGACGTTCGCATGTACACATTCATTTTTCGCAGGAAGTTGATGAAAACGCCTTTGAATCGGACGGATGCAAAGAAAAACATTGTCGCATTCTAATTTTGATTCTAGCCGCTACCCTCGCCGTATGTGAGCTAACTTTTGGTTCACCCTTATATTCTGATTACCGTGCTTATTGTGATTGAGGCAATATAATTAACTCCACAAGGTCACAGCCATAGCTTCATTTGGAATTTGGATTCACGTGCTGTTGACAGAGACAGAACCGCAATTTGCATGGGCAGAGTTTTTCAGGCCCAAGTGGCCAATATTTGGGTCCACTATTTATCTTGTATGTATGGTGGCTCAACCAGCTATCTGTTCAGTTTGGATCTTCCTATCCACATTCATGATGAAAGAAATACTTGCCAAGACTGTGAGTTGAGTAGTAAACTAACTAAATCTGCTTATACTAATATAATGCATTTTCTTTGTTTGCATTCTGCTTTCCCTGCTCTCAACTCTCATGTATTAACTATACATAAAATGTACGTGAATCTCCCAGAGATTTATGGAGTCTCATGCTTTCCCTTCACTGCGTTTTGTACGCACAACGAATTCACAAATAATTGGTTTTCATAGAAATCTCCTTCTGCTCCTAGTGACACAGTAGATTATTGTATACATAGGATCTATCTACACCGTTGAATCAATTTTTATTCTCATTTTTTAGTTCTATATATTCGGATTGTGGACCAATGCCTTCCCATTCTGTTTTGTCTTGTACTGGACATTTTTCTTAGGAAAGCTCTCGACGGTGCATTTGAGCCATATAATGGAAAAGGATATGTTCAGCCGTGTTGAAACTAATGACACCCTATGGGATTCCATTCAGTCCAAGGTGAGTGGCATGACAAGCATGATTTTATATGTATTTGCCCGGTTAATACATATTAAGTGGTTAATTTTAGTATACAGTATTGATTAATTCAGTTTGTATCTCTTCTAATAGGAAAGCTTATTAGACACTCTAGACACTAGATACCATGTTCGCAGTATGGTACATTATTAAAAATGCTCTCTAGTCACTATAAAAGAAAATCTAAATCGTGTAAGATTTTTGCACGCCAATCTCATAACCATAAGGGGGTCCTAAGTAATTTTTTGGATCCCATAAAACGCAAGTCGATAGTGATAGCACTAGACATTTGAACCATTCAAGTTGAATAGAAAAGATGTAAAATAAAGCTGCGGATGCTGACTTCAGTCAACCTTTAAATAATAAAATAGTTTAACCAGCAGTCATTTCCCCTCGCACGATATGCTACACATGAAGATATAGAGATTGATCGATATGAAAAATTGATAATGAGACGCACAGTAGTTCAAGCATAAAATTCTGAAATTCGCTAATTCTGTGCACAATGAACACTGCCGATGAACTTTTATTTTACGTCGCTATATGTGGTATCATAGAACTAAACATCGTTGAAAACGTAAAAATGTAACATTGATTATACTTCGTAAAATATTCTTTTCCCCAGGTGCTGACTTTCCGAGCATAATAGATAGACCATATAAGAGTAGATAGATAGTAGTAGAGGGTATTAAAGTTTAATGTGCTTTTTCTTACCCATTTGCCGCTTAAGTACAGTATAGTTGCTGCGGAGTTAATGACCACGGATACATCGAATGGATTCACACAGCATTTGCTTCCAAGCACGGAGTTTTAGTACCGCCATCTTGTTGCCGAACCCAGTTTGCTCCCACTACAGAATCTTCGCATGTAACAAAAAAATTATTTTAATAATAGGACAGTTAAGCTAAATCCAATGCTTATATAATGTTCTGTAGCTTTACATAGAACCGGAGCCATTAAACCCTTGTCCACAGTATGCAAACTCAAAAAATTGTCACCGAAAAGGATGCATGAATATCATTTTGGATCTGTACTACCTAACAGGATACAGAATTCTCGTATGCATTTGGACTTCCATTGTGATTACAACAATAAGCGTATTTTTCGTTGCGCGGTACTACATGGTCGTTAGGTAATGATAAATTCAAACTTGGGTTCAGTTCAGATTACTTTCCTACACTGAGACTCTGACTGACTGAGAAAAAAATTGTACGGATAATCTTTAGTTGTTATAATAGTAGCTTATTTTAAATTACGCTATAGTGATGACCCATGAAATCGTTCACAGATTGGCACGCATTCTACAGTTTATTCTTTGACATGGTACAATCAATAATATTATCATATGGTTCCTGTATCTGCAGACAAGTTCGAGATCCTGAATATGATTTAACATGCAGGCAGTTCTCATGTGAATTCTTCTGTGTGTGCTGCATTTGCTGTTTAAAGCCAGCACAAAGAAAAGTTCAACCTGCGCATGAAAATTATGAAGAAAAGCTTGAAGAGGAAGTTAAAAACGCAGCATTAGCTCAAGAAATTGAGACAAATAGAGATACAGCTGCGGATGTCTAGTTCAAAGTAGTAGTTATTTTGTTGTGCATAAATATGCATGGCAATAATGTTATCCAAAACAGAATTACAGATTCCTGTTAATAATGACTATAGTTGATAAAATGTGTACAATCCTAAGAAAGTGAAAATAGTAAACAAACTGTAAAAATAGTAAACTGTATTTACAACAAATACAAACTTTTCTTTCAATTAGCTAGTCCAACTAACTAGCCCACGCAACCTTATCTAGAATCTCAACATTGTTCGAAACGTTCAACCTAACGTGACAACGGAAAAAACAGTTGACAAAAACGTTTTTGTGTGACAAACAAACCCGTGACTCTACTCCCTAATTACCTTCTGAACCTTAGTGAGCTTCCGTCACAAAAATAAAGCAAATAAATCACACTCACATTTCTAATAATGTCTTTAAAATCTATTACAACCCCATCGACAATGAAAAAACGTATCTAATTACACTTCCTCAAATATAACACTGCAAAAATGAATAACACAATTAATCCACTCACCACTCCAGAACACTCAACTTATTTTTGACTTTTACCCATTCCGTCATATAGAAAACTTTTCGTACATATTCACGTCAAAAGGCTTCTCTCTGCGTGAGACAAAGTTAACAGTAATCAGAACCCGTACTAACTAAATAATCAGCTGCCAAATGATGTCAACTTCAAAATATATTCCATAAATGACAGATTACTTTCATTAGCTCATTAGTGCTTACAACTTGCAATTAGATGATTACGTCAGCTAATTCACTAGAGTAAAAATTATTTGCAGTAGGTAAAAAACTAGTAACCAACTTTGTGGGCCAGCTCTATGAATAATAAATGTAGAAAAATTTACTCTGTCTGTGAAAGCTAGTTGGGGAAAGGAAAAACTGGTGGAAGCAATACGAGAACGGCAATAAAATAATATGAATAGAGTAGTGGTATTGAACTGAAAATCAAGAGAAAGAACACACCTTCTTTGAGGGTTCGTGTTCATGTTTCATGAACCAGGGTGGCACACGAAAACCAACCAAAAGTAGCTAGCTTGTGCTAGTAGTACTGTGCTCTGTGAAACGAAATGCATTTCTCGGCTCTCAAAATTATATCCCTTCAATTCAATATAGTCAGTCACACGACAGTGTGTCTAGCTACCGAGTAATAGACTAATATAAAGAGTGTTCGCAAATACATAGTGAACAGAGCACACACACACACACACCCGAGACTACAAGTTCCAGTAGGGTAAGTTAAAAGCTTTTCCCAGCTACTCTCATGAGTGAAGAATATATCACGATATTACAATGTTATATGGATATTCAGAGATGAAAATAACATGGGGATGTATAGTGTGTAGTACTCAAGAGGTCAGTTTAATTCTCCTTTCATTTGTAATTTGGCTTTGAATTTTGAAGAGAAAAAAATGCTATGAAAGTTAAATGCGAAATTGAAATAAGCTATTTAGTTTGCATGGTTCCTGAAATTTCAAAAAGTCTTCGATTCAGAATTAAAAGGTTAGGAATTTTACATATTGACGTGACTGAGAATATGAGGTGGGAAATGTTAATATAATAATTTAGTCAATTAGTTTTATCTCGATGAATTTGATTTGGTTTGAAGTGTTATAAAAAATCGCCTGTTTTCTATCCCAAGATAAAACTCATTAGTTGATACGATTGGTGACGACTTGACTAAAATCTGACGTTTGAAGCTTGCTTACACCACTTTTCTCCTCTCCTTTCCCTTTAAACTTGCGTTCATGAGCCATGGCATTAAAAGCTAAGCAACATACAAATAGGAGAGCACAATGTGTACGATCGTGTTGACGACCAAATGAGATCCCCTTCTATGTCTGTGTGCTTATCAAATGCTGTGAGTAACGTGTAGTTTTGAGATAGTCTAAACTCTAAACTTTGCAAAAGGAGAGCAAATGAATAAGCATGCAGGCATACTTGCTTTTAGATGACAATGGTAGTTTTAGAATTGCGTGGAAAATAAAAGTTCAATATTGAAGTTCTGTTGCGCTGCTATTCAGATGGACATCACGTATGCAACGTTGTATACGCTTTCATATAAATGGAGAGTAATTTCAGACATTGCGTGTACACGTTAAACAGTGTGCAAATTGCAGTTTTTTTTGGGTTAGTAAAACATAGGCACATTTAAAAGTAAACATGCATTATTTTATGGCAATGGCATTCAGCAGCTGTGAAAAATCAATAATAACTATACACAAGAAAATTTTCATTTCATTAAAATATGTCTATGGAGTCGATATGTGTGAAGTGTGATTACTGTGATAATTGTAAAATGTGATAGAATGATCCAAGTCCGCTGCATACATTATGATGATGAATATAAATTTTATAAACCTTCGATTTGAGAAAAGGAAAAGACGTGATGTGATGTTGCAGCAAGATTAAACAAACAAAACAGCTGCATATATC
>Ga0210040_10010245_pt1 | contig 10780 bp, 6 predicted proteins | sample CryGeyCG12114_NA_FD_185462 | JGI IMG/M metagenome (GOLD analysis project Ga0210040, IMG submission 185462) | Groundwater microbial communities from aquifer - Crystal Geyser CG19_WC_8/21/14_NA (SPAdes) (version 2) | ecosystem: Environmental > Aquatic > Deep subsurface > Groundwater | place: USA... | reverse complement strand
CGAGGCATTGAACCTGCCGGCGAGCTCCTTCAGTGTTTCCGTCTTTGCGCGCTCAATCGCTGATTTCAACGGATTTGGCATAGGCCCGACAGACAAGAAAAATTTCTCAAAGCGATCAAACACTTTCAGTCCCTCAAAGCCAATCTGTCGCTCTGACAACGCATCAGCCTTTATGTTATTGGCGACACAAGTAAAATAATCGTCGTTCCCCGCTCCATCCACGATTTGTTTGACACGATACTCTGCCACAGTTCTGTCATCTCCATCCGGTTCAGCCACCGGCACATCTTCGTCGATATGCTCGATGAATCTGGACACAGCGACAGCGTCTTGTTCTTCCTGGCACGCCTCGCAAGAACATAGACTTTCGTCCTCAGATTGGTAGCTTTCGTCATCGTCTTGGAACTCGTCATCATATTCGTCGTACTCGGGGCCGTATACTGCTGCTTTTAAGTCCTTTACCGCGTTAAGTATGTCTCTTGGTGGCTCCAATTTTCCAACCTCATATGCTCGCAATTGGATCTCCGCAATTTGTAGTGCTTTTTGCGCAACATCTGGGCTGATTGTTGCAAGCTCTCGGAAGTTGTCAGCCATTCTGATGTCCCGCTCTTCGAGCTGTGCCTTTCCTGTGTCTGGCCGAGGGGGTCTTCGTGGAATAATGGTGGTTATTACACCTCCTGCACGCGCTGATTGAGTCAATCTCGATACAGCATCTTGCCTGACTCCTAACCTTGTAGTTCCCGGAGTGTTAGACGTAGTAGTTCTAGGTTGACCTTTTATATTCCCAGTGTCCTTTGTAGCGCCGACTTTTAGAGGTTGAGGCACAAGAGCATGAGAGCCAAACTCAGACAGATCCTGCATGTGGTCTTTACAAGGACCTTTTATGGTGCACCGATACATGGGTACTTTGCTGAAGTTGTCGAAACTTGCTAGTATGCTTTGTATATTCCTGTCCGCCTCGCTCTTTGGGTTGACAAAACTTTTTATAATGAAAGCCTGGCAGATTCTCAGGTTAGTTCTTGCGTGGTCGCTATCTCCAACTAGTAAGACGAATGTACTGATCATAGCCATAGCGTCTGCAGCCATGATAGCAGCATCGCCAAAGGACACAACAGTGGCGGCGGAGATCTGTACCGCGGCTCTGAATGCGAGCAAGGTCGACGCCAACTCCTTGAACACCCCAAACCATTGTTTGTTCATTGGCAAAGGCACACCTGTAATGACTCCTTCGAGTACTCTGATGTTCGTGGCGGCCTTTTTTGGTTCGCGACGAGCTAACGTAGTGAGCTGTTGTGCGATGAGAACTGTAGTGATAGCTGGACAGTGACCAGTATCGTAGAACTCTACCAAGCATGGTAGCAAGCCAACGTCCTCGGCTGAAAGCTTGTATGCTCTCGCCGTGCTGTTCTTTGCTTTCTCCGTCATCCACGGATCGAACTGGAAGCGATAGGTCTTCTGGACTTGAGCATAAAGTCTGAATATATGCCAGATACCTTTGTGGAGGTACTTGCTAAAATGCTTGAGGATCGATTCATGAAGCACCTTCCCATCGATCTGATGTGGTTGTTGTTCAGCGGCTGCAATCAGAAGGCGCAAATCCTCCCAATCCTTGCTCGCCTCCGGATCTGGTTGGGTCTGTGCTTGTTGTGGCTGAGCGTTGATCGTGGATGAGTTCGACCCAGTCGGAAGCACATTGCCTCTTGTCGCACCTTGGTTGTCGGCCAGCTTTTTCTCCTCGTGCTTTTGAACAAAGTTCTTCATGGCGACCTCAACCTTAGCCAGAGCATTATCGACGGAAGCAATGCTTTCTCCTGCCAGGGCTGTGTTTAGCGCCGCTTCAAAGCCAGTGAATGCCTCCATGTATCGCTCGGGTTTGTTACCCGCTCGAGCAATGATCATGGACGTCATTTTGCCAGCGATCTGAGATTCTGTCAGGCCTTCTTTGACCTTCTGTACAAGATCTCTAGCCACATGGACTTCCAAGACTTCATCAATTGTCCCGTCGAGAACAATATCAGACAAAGGCGGAATTGGTGACTTCACAATAGCTTTCTGTTTGATTCTTCTCAATGCCGCAGTGAGCGATTCCATGTCATCTTTGCTCAGTCGCTTGCCTTCTTTCCACATCTCTTTCTTTGCCGCTTCTTCAACCTTGATGCACTCCTGATTAGCTTTGACCATTTCTTCATCTAGTTTTAGCTCCGGATTTGACAAGGCTGGCGCCGTAGTATTAGATTGCATCTTACTCCTCAAGTTGAGCATTACATCAGCCACGCTTGTGCAGTTGAAGCTGTCTCCGTTGCTGGTCTTGAAGTCCACGTTAAAAGCACGTTGCTTGCCATTACCTACCATATCTTCTAGAGCCTTGAAGGACTTCTGTAAAGTAGGCGACATGGGTCCACTGATCTCGAGAACGCTGCGGAGGTCTGATATAGCATTCTGCACGTCGCCAGGATCTGACGCGCTGAAGAAGCCTTTCATGACTGACATAGCCTGTGTGAACGCATCCGTACCCCCACTCGCGGAGGTCAGAGACTTCATGAGCGTCCGAGAGAAGTCAAAAGAGCTGGCTGTTTGCTGAGACGTCCCTGGGGCGTCGTTACCTTGCAACAGCTGCTTGAACGAATCGTTTTTCCGCTCTGCTTCAGCCATTTCTGCGTGTGTTTTCTCGAGCTTTACACGGGCATCAGACGGCTTGATCTTCCCCGCATTAACGTCACGGCGAATCTTGTCCAAATCGCCTCGAATCTTTCGAACATATTGTTCGTTCTCTTTGGCAGCCTGTAATATAGCACTGTTCTTTGGGTCCAATGTAGAGTCTGTCGCAGCGCCATCTAGTCCGATGTCGTATGAAGCATCATCACTCTTGCCGGCCGCTCCTAACGATCCTCGTTGGGCATCTCGTTCTCTAGCCTTTTCAGTAAATGCAGACTTTCGTGCTCTTGAAGCATGCTCCTCGTCTTCTTCCTTTTTGACGCGAACCAATTCAACATCTCTCTGCTTACGTAATGCATTTTTCATTCTTTCGGATTTCTCGGTCGACATGCGGACTTCATAATATTTGATTGTGTCCATTTCCAGCCACGAAATGCCCTTGGTCTTTGCTCGCAGACAGATTTCGTGATGGCATCGTGGCTCGCCGCCTCGGTTGGTGCTGCCGTTCTGTGGGTGAAGACAGCAGGCACTATTTCCAGTATACAGGAACTCTCCTCCTGTTTGCTGTTTGAAGAAACTGTCGAGGTGCGCCGCGTTTTCGTTCAACAACGCCCGTTGAGTGTGATGCCTGGACGTCTTCTTTTCGAGTTCGTTCCTTTCCTTCTCAAGTTTGGCCCTTTCCATGAGGAGCTCGTTGTAGGTCCGGATGTCGTCTTCAGCCCATCCCTCAACATTCTGGCCATCCATGGCTCTGAGATGCTGATCATCGTCCAAAACCGATGCCTCGACTATGTCGGGTTCATTGATAGGGTCTGCAGAAATTGCGGGCTTTGACCTCTTACTCTTACTCTTCGCCATTGTTGAGGCGAGGTTTCGCACAAGCTGCGAGTGTTTGGGTGACGATGTCTGACGTAAAACCACGTCTCCAGGCTAGGAATGGTGAGACCACGGTTCCGGGAGTACGCCTGAGGTTTCTCTACAATCTGTGTTCCTAGGTCAAAGATGCCGAAGACTGAATTCTATGTGTTTCGTTTCGACCGTCGGACATGCTGATATTCTTCACAACTCCCACTTCCGAGTCCTACAAACACCAGGCGGTAGTTGTCGAATCCTTGGCATGTGCCTGGAACCAGGAACATGATGCGAAGCAGATAACGGTAGCTTCTGTGCGCTTGAGCGCAGCCGCGGCCGTGGTCGACTTTGTCCAAGCCAATGACTTCCTTGGACGATGATGTTCAGCGACGGCGTCAGAGTTTTCCAACGATATCTGCAACGGCTGCCGTTGGTGCTCAAGTTCCTGTATCGTAGCTCTCACTTTACGCAGCCCACAACGGGATGGAAGATGATACATGGTCCATGTCCTGTATGATTTGTCGTGGCGGTTGGGTTTGATGAAGACAGTCGGCATTGGCAACTTCAACTTCAAGAAGCCCGAAGGTCGAGCTTGAGCGGAACAATGATTTTCCGAAGCCGTCCTTTCGTTTTCAACGGACTTCAGGTCTCGGCACAAATATTACTTGCCTGAAGCAGACGCAACTTTCAGGCCCTCTCACTTACTAGCAGCTCAGCTGTCCTAAATAGAACTGGCGTCGGAAGCTTGCGCCCACTATGGAACCAGACGATGAATTCAGGCAAGGTGCAGCTCATGCGAAGGAGATTCTACGAGCAGCTGCAGAACATGACATTCCGAGTCTCAAGAAATGCCTAGATGCATATGCATTCGAAAATTGCGAATCTGTTGACGTACAAGATCCTGACACCGGTTTCTCTCCTTTACATGCCGCAATTTCTGGCTGCCGCACAATTACGCCTTCTGGCAGTTTGCAATCCGGCAAAACTACTGTGGCAACTAACGATACACAGGCTTCCAGTTCCGAGTTGACGAATGGAACTCAGACCAGAGGTGTAGAGACAGTACAATACCTGCTAGAGAACGGAGCTATCTGGAACCAACTCAACAATCGCGACGAGACCCCTGGCTGTCTAGCTAGGAGGCTTGGCTTCGAACAGTTGTATCAAATGATGGTGGACGCAGGTGTCCGTGCAGAGGTACTCCTAAACCGTTTGGATGGCTATGAGGAGCTTCAAGATGAAGAGGAGAACGAAGATGAGGACCCAGCCACGGATGGAGCGCCAAGTGAGACAAGTGCAGATCCCCAGATATCTGTTGTTGAAGTTGGCCAAGTCACAAGCAAAGCTTATCTCTCCTCTACACTTTCGTTGACGGTGGACAAGTTGCTGGATGAACAGCAAAACGGAGTTATGATGGAATGGGAACGTGGTATAATGCAACAATCTGCTGACGCCATCCTGGGTGAAGCAGGCCTAAAAGTCCTCAACGTTGGTTTCGGTATGGGGATCATTGACACATACATCCAGCAGCATCCCAACAAACCAGCAGAACATCACATAATCGAAGCTCACCCGGATGTGCTTGCAGATATGCAAAAGAAAGGCTGGAGTGAAATGCCTGGACTTACCATTCATGCTGGAAAGTGGCAGGATGTACTGCCGCAACTAGTCGCCGAAGGCGAAACATTTGACGCTATTTACTTCGATACCTTTGCTGAATCGTACGGGCAGTTTCGAGAATTTGTTTCGGAGAATGTCATCGGCTTGCTGACTCCGAGTGGGAAATGGTCTTTCTTCAATGGCATGGGTGCCGATCGGCAAATCAGTTATGATGTCTACCAGAAAGTTGTAGAGATGGATATGTTCGAGTCGGGTTTCGATGTCGAGTGGACGGAGATTGCACTACCTCCGCTCGAGAAGGCATGGGAAGGTGTTCGGCGGAAGTACTGGGATATTGAGAAATACCGCTTGCCCTTGTGCAAGTTCATGGATTGAAACAGACCATGACGACCAGGACAACAGCTTTTGTGGACCCGGGTGAAGATTGCTGAAGACCCTGACCAGAAGATCATGGATCACGAAGCGAACTTGAAAGCGTATCTTTCAACGGCGTAAGGACGTCCTGGCTCTTGGTCCAGGCGGTACTTCTCGGCCGAGCACTGTGACGATGATAAAAATAAGAGAATGCGGTGCGAGTTGGCTTGGACAGGATTGTTTATGCATACCTTGGTAGGCATTACACAGGAAGTTCCACACATCCCGGGCGCTGCAACGCTCCGAGTCGGACGATTCGGAACGGCTTGGGCATGAGCTATGCCTCTCAAGAGTACAGGACATGGAGCTGCTAGCCCCTGACTGACAGGTACTGGAAGTGAAGCACACACGCCCGGCAATTCGGTCTGCCACTTGCGAGGGTCCAGCACCAGCGAGATTTGTTGGAGAGAGGAGCTGCATAACGTGCTACTACAGCAGGCAAAGCGGATGGCGGAAATGATTTCCGGGCGCACTTCGAATTTCGGGAGCTCGGTGTATCTCATCTAGCTCTCCCCGCTTGCTCTCCTCGGTCTCGGAGCCAGGCAATGCACATACTCCACTAGGTAACCTTGCGCGAAGGATGCAATTGTTCGCTTGAGCGAAGCAAACAGCCGCGGGGTTGAAGAGGGGCGCGCGTCCCATAGCGGACGTAGAATATGATGTGCCTGCCGACTAGAAAGAAGCAACTACATCCTGAAGACCAACATATAACAAAATTCCTTCATCATCAGTACACTGATATTTCACGATTACAATCATGGGCAAGCGCGTGGCCATCGTGACTGGCTCGAGCCGTGGCATGTGAGTTGCTGTACCTGACTTCTACCAGTAGGTGACTAAACACGTCTAGTGGTGAAGCCATCATCTGTCGGCTAGCAGAAGAAGGCTATGCTGTCTGCGTCAACGACATCAAGGGCAATCAAGAGGGCATCGACAAGCTAGCTGAGGAACTGAACAAGAAGCATGGCGACGGTACAGCCATCGGTGTTGTGGCTGATGTCACGAAGAGTGCGGAAGTGGAAGACATGATCAAGGAGACAGTGGACAAGCTAGGTCACCTCTCGGTCATGGTCGCAAATGCCGGCATCGCCCAAGTCAAGCCTGTTCTTGAGGTCACAGACGAGGAAGTCCTCAACATGTTCAATGTCAACTTTATAGGAGTGTGGAACTGCTACACACGTGCTGCGAAGCAGATGATTGCGCAGGGTCCTGTGGAAGAAGGCCAGACCGGCTACAAGATCATTGGAGCAGCGTCCATTGTAGCTTTCAAGCCATTTCCTCTATTGGCACACTACAGCGCGTCCAAATGGGCTGTACGTGGGCTTACGCAGGTATTCGCCATGGAAGTGGCCAAGCACAAAATCAACGTCAATTGCTATGCTCCAGGTATCGTCGGCACAGCGATGTGGGACCTCATCGACGAAAAGCTCGGCGAGATCGAGGGCAGGGAGAAGGGCGCCAGTGTCACGAAATACGCGACAGATTTGACCGCCATGGGCAGGGTCAGTGTACCTGATGATGTGGGCAAGGTCGTTGGTGGATTCTTGTGCGGAAAAGATAGCGACTTTGTTACTGGACAAACGATTGTCGTGGATGGCGGCATCATCTTTACGTAGATAGAGCTCAATTGATGGAGGAGAAGAAAGGGTTCTCAAGAATCCTCTCTGACCAAACCACTCGATGATTGCTGATAACTACAATCGTCGTATTTGCAACCTCCACTTGCTTTCCCAGCCCATGCTGTTTCTCGTCTCAAGAGGCCGTTTTGCCTTCGCCTTGCTTTGGGGGGTACTCCTTCCCATCCACGGTCCGCTTTGGCGAACACGTACAACGATCCGGTTCGGGAATAGAGTCCATCACGCTTGGGATGTGATTACCGCAACCCCACCACGTTGCCTTTTCTGGAAAGTGTCAGAACGAAGGATAGAAGCCAAGCAGTACACCGGTCTCCCCACCACAGGATACTTACGACAATTCTCACAAGTACGCTTCATACACATTGTGACTAATTCGTTGGTTTGATGACTGATTGGTGAGAGTAGGAAGAGGCTTCAGTATCAGAAGGATATCAAAAGGATTGGACAATCTAATTGAAAAGGTCGAGTTCTTATCACTACTAGTACTTGATATAGCTATATGATCGGCGAATGACACTTCCCGAGGTCGCCGATGGATGCAGGTCCGGGGTCGACGACCTGCCTTTGGCGTTTTGCGTTGGGCGACGACTTTTAGAACACCTCTTTGTCTTGCCGGTGTGTGTCGTTGCAAGCCTGGCATCCCAGACTCGATCTCACGTGCAACAAGGTACCTAAGGGTGGTACTCATCCTGGAATCCACACCTCACATACCTGCACTGCAATCCGTAGTCTGCTGCATAACTGAAGTCATCTGCTGCCATCTGCCCGCACATGATCTGAAACCCTTGATCTGTGCAGGTCGTGGCTTAGACCCCGGGCCGCCATGAGTAAGGTAGGTAAGCCGAACGCGACGACTTGTATGACGTATGTATGTGGGGAACTTAAAGTACCTAGGTAGGTATAGCTTTTGTTGTCCCTCTTAGAGTCTCAGGCTGCCAATGGCATTGAGATGTTTCATTGGTTGCATGCCCTCATGTGCCCGTGTATCATATGATGAATTTAACATGAAACTCTACCCATAGCCCTGCCCCGGCTTGTGTTTTGCATTCACATGACTTATATATCTCGGTACCTTGTACATAACCTGCCATCCTCCATTCTTAACCTAACACAAATATTCTGCCACTATACACGCGTTTTAGATACGAGACTCCATCTTTCTTACCCCACTGCAAGACCGACAGGAGACGCGTATCAACAACAATCTTAGGTAAGCACCATTACCTAGAATGCCTTTTCGATCGAACGTGCAGCCACGTGCATCGGAAGTTGATACTCCTTGAGTGGGAAGCCTTCCGGGAAGTAGCAAGTATCAAGCACAACGCCAAGGGGAGGCTTGTGATAGTGCTGCCAAAGACCAACGGCATCCATGCCACCAGCAGCTAACACCATGTCTCCTCCAGTGTATCAAAGTCCACCACCGGCCCACGCTGTCACCATGACTAGCCATTTGCCGACCCGTTCTAACACCCAAAAGTCCGATGCAGGGTATATCTCCGACGAAGATGCTGTCCCTGCCCAAGATCCTACAAGTACTACGGAACTGTTGACCGAGCGCCTTCAAGCATGGAAGCATATGTGTGGTTATCTTGAGAACTACATCTCAGAAGTAGCCAAGGATCAAAAGAAACAGGCAAAGGACCAAGAGAAAATCCTCAAGGCAGTTTCACACCCGTTGAAAGAAGGACACCAATTCGAACAGGCACTAGGTGGTGTTTCTGGCCTGTTCCAGAATCTCCGGGCGAACACACAAGCACAAAGCAATCTACACGCGGAGACATCGAAAAATCTGACCGGATCAGTCCTACCAATCCTTGAGAAACTTCATGCTGAGACGAAGAACAAAAGTAAAGAGTTAGCACATGGCGCTGGCAAAGGGTCCAAGGCTGTTGACGTCGCTCGCAGCACTTCACAGAAGCACATTGAGCTGTTGGGTCAGCGTACTGGCATGATGGACTCGGCCAACCACCGAGTCGCCGCTCACGACGACCCTTACGTTCTCCAGCGTCAGGTGCATTACCACCTCAACAAGCAGCTCATGGAGGAGAACAACAATCGAAATGACCTCATAGCCGTTCAAGATTCGTTCAAGCAATTTGAAGCGCACGTCATCACTACAATACAGAGTGCTTTGACTGCGTTCAACCAATACATGAGTGGGCAAGCAGATCGCCAAAAGGCAATGTATGGAGATGTCGCGGCTACAAGTGGCAAAATACCTCTCGACTTCGAATGGAGCGGCTTCGTAAACCGGAATGGCAACCTTCTGATTAGCCCTAACCAACCACCACGGTCTATGGACAACATTTCCTTCCCTAACCAGAATCACCGCTCTACAAGACCACTGATCGAAGGGACCTTGGAACGCAAGGCGCGTGGTGGTCTTGGTGCGCTCAAAGGCTATAGTAGCGGCTACTATGTTATCACTCCAGCTGGATATCTTCACGAGTACAAGGACAATGACAGTTACAGTAAAGAGCCTACACCTGAAGTCTCACTCTACCTGCCGGATTGTATGACTGGTGCCGTTGACGGCACTAAATTTGCGATCAAGGGCAAGGATGTTCACGGCAACAAGCTCAGCCAGAAAATGTCAGTCTCTTCGGAGTTCAACTTCAAGGCGTATACTGCCGAAGATGCACAGCAGTGGCATTCCATCATCGCAGGTCAATGCAGCGGCACCACGAACAGTGTCCCCACCAGCCCGTCGGCAAGCCGCAACATTACGCCCATCAACACCCACGAGGGAGGCTTTCCTAGTGGCCCTCACAGCGCAGCAAGCGGTGCACCTTACAGCGCCACTGAACCAGGAAGCGCAACCATGGGACCTGGAAGTGCTGTGGATACGAAGCACTTCATGTCGCAGCCGGGCCAGAATACCATGGATGAAAATAACTATGCCCGAAGGTAAGGAGGCTTGGGAATGGAAACGACATGACATGACTTGAAACGACACGTTGAAACACGATTCCCCAAGCACTGTATTGCTGCGCTGTATGTTTGGTCTTGTCTTAAATACTTTACAGCTAGCACACCTCTTGAAGACCAAAACGTGCTGCCACATATTAATTCTTGAACCCTGCGGTTTTGTTGTGTGGCACAAGGGACGAGAGATTGCGCGAATCTAGTCGTCTTTCCTACGAGTCTTGCGTCCTCCACGGCACTCTCGCTCCTGTCCTAGTCCTGGAATGCCATTTCACACTTCCTACTTGCGTCAGATATTAGGGTTTTCCATGTGTGAGGAGAACCGTGCTGAGACTTGCACTACTGTTTGTGGTATCGTTTGTCTCATGTACACTCCTGGATTCACATTTTATATCGTGTTCCAATATCGACCAAAATCTGTCTGTTACCGTCTGGCCATCTCCCCGTTTCCGCTCCCGTTCCTCACCACCAGCTCGCTTCCGACTTCCTCGTCCTGCATGCCCCCACCGAACCCAACAAGCCCGGTCCGTGGCGGACTAAACTGCCGCAGCCCCACTCCCGCCTCCTTTAGCACCTGCCTACTCGCCTCGTCCATGTTGTAGGTCTGACTGTACACCACCTCCTTGACGCCGACTTGGGCGATTTTCACACTGCACGTCAGGCACGGGCACGTGTCG
>Ga0210040_10010244_pt1 | contig 10782 bp, 9 predicted proteins | sample CryGeyCG12114_NA_FD_185462 | JGI IMG/M metagenome (GOLD analysis project Ga0210040, IMG submission 185462) | Groundwater microbial communities from aquifer - Crystal Geyser CG19_WC_8/21/14_NA (SPAdes) (version 2) | ecosystem: Environmental > Aquatic > Deep subsurface > Groundwater | place: USA... | reverse complement strand
CTTTCCCGATCGCCCGACCATGGAGCGGATCGTGGACGTGCACTTCCCCGGCATCCAGCGGATCCTGGTCGGCAAGGCGCTGGACATCTTCTACGACGTGCGCGACGTGCCGGGGCTCAAGAAGAAGCCGTCCACCAGCGAGCTGCTCGACTGGCTCAAGCTGCTGCTGCACGAGGACATGCCGCTGGACGTCCTGGCGGAGCGCGATCCGACCAAGGCCATCCCGCCGCTGCACGGCGCGCTGCTCAAGAACGAGGCCGACGTGATGCTGTTCGAGCGGCTGGCGTTCATGGCCCGCCGCAAGGGCTGACGGGCCTATTCGTCGCGATAGGCGAGTTCGAAATTGCCCCAGCGCTTGCCGCTCACGAACAGCGGCACGAACACGTTCTTGACCGCGATCGACTTGTCGCCGAGCTCCATCCGGTAGGTCATCAGCATGGCCGGCTTGTCGCTGGCGATGGCGGCGCGGGTCTGTTCGTCCATGAAGATGCGCCGGTTGCGGCAGTGGGCATCGTTCCACACGGGGTCGTCGCCCGGCTTCTGGCAGCGTTCGGACAGGTGGGTCGGCAGGAAGCCGTCGACATTGGTGATGGCGGAGCCGATCACCCGGCCGTCCTTGACCTTGAACTGGTCCAGGATCGGGCGGATGTGCGCGTCGGCGAAGTCGCAGAAGCGATTGTCATATTGCACCGGATTGCGGCCCGGGATCGGCACGTAGATGCGATCGAACACGTCGTCGAGGCCGATCTCACCGGCGGCGAGCCCCTTGTCCACCGCTTGCCCGATCGCCCGCATGGCGTCCTGCGCCATGGTGATCATGGGCGTGTCGTCGATGTCGGCGCCCGAATTGGCCAGCGTGTCGAGCATCGCGTTGCTCATCATCTCCAGCTGCGACAGCCGCTTCTGGGCGGTCATCAGCGCCCCGCCGTTTTCGCGCGCGTCGATGGCGAAATCGCTGAGGCTCGCCTTGACCCGGTCGACGCTGCTCTGGATCATGCTGGTCGAGTGGGCGATGCCCTCGGTCTGGCGGTCGACCATGCCGACGATCTCGCTCACTTCGCGAACGGTTTCGCCAATCTCCCCGAAGCCGCGCTGCGCCGCCCGGCTCCGCTCCACGCCGCTCTTGATCTCGGTCGTCACCGCCCCCGCCTCGCGGGTCAGTTCACCGATGGTGAGCCCGATCTGGCTGGTCGCGGCGCGGGTGTCGTGCGCCAGTTTCTTGACCTCGGCGGCGACCACCGCGAAGCTTCGGCCCGCATCCCCTGCCCGCGCCGCCTCGATGGTGGCGTTGAGCGCCAGCATGTTGGTCTTGCGCGCGATCGCCTCGATGGTGGAGCTGACCGTCTGGACCTGGTTCATGGCCGATGCGAAGCCCGCCATCCGCTCGCCCAGCTGGACCACCAGTTCGGTCAGTCCCTTGAAGCCGGCGATCGTGTCCTCGATCGCGGCCCGACCGGATTCCAGCTTGGCCTTGGCCTGTTCGGACAACAGCCGCGCTTCGTCCGTCGAGTCCGCCACCCGGGCCTGATCGGCCAGCAGGCGCGTGGTCACGTCCTCCAGCGTGTCGAGCGTCTTGAGGTGGTCGGAGATGCGCTCCGACACGTCCTCCACATAGCCCGCGACGTCCGAACATTCGATCGACAGCGATCCGCAATCGCGCGCCACCGTGCGGATCGCATTTTCGGTCACCTGCTCAATGCCGGCTGTCGCCATGTCGCTATCGATCCCCAAAGTCCCTTGTCGAAGCGCAGGTCTAGGCGCCACCTCCTACTCTTTCGTTAACCAGCGGCGCCAAGTAGGACGGCCCCATGTTCCTGTCATTCGTCGACGCGCTCCGTCGGGGCGGCATTCCCGCCAGCCTCAAAGAGCATCTGCTGCTGCTGGAAGCGCTCGATGCGGAGGTGATCGAGCGCAGCCCGGAGGAATTCTACTATCTGGCGCGGGCCGTGTTCGTGCACGACGAAAGCCAGATCGACCGGTTCGACCGGATCTTCGGCGAGGTGTTCAAGGGGCTGGTCCCGGCCGAGGACGAAGAGCCGGCGGCGCAGATCCCGGAGGAATGGCTCCGGCTGGTGGCGGAGAAATACCTCACCCCCGAGGAGATGGAGGGGATCAAGTCCCTGGGCTCGTGGGATGAGATCATGGAAACGTTGAAGAAGCGGCTGGAAGAGCAGCAAGGGCGGCACCAGGGCGGATCCAAGTGGATCGGCACCGGTGGCACCTCCCCGTTCGGGCACGGCGGCTACAATCCGGAGGGCGTTCGGATCGGCGGCCCGGGCCGGCACGGCCGCGCGCTCAAGGTGTGGGAAAAGCGCGAGTTCAAGGACCTGGACGACAGCCGGGAACTGGGCACCCGCAACATCAAGGTGGCGCTGCGCCGCCTGCGCCGCTTCGCCCGGGAAGGCGCCGCCGACGAACTGGACCTGGACGCCACCATCGACGGCACCGCGCGCCAGGGCTGGCTGGACGTCCGCTTCCGGCCGGAGCGGCACAATGCGGTCAAATTATTGCTGTTCCTGGACATCGGCGGGTCGATGGACGGGCACATCCGCGTCGCCGAGGAGCTGTTCTCCGCCTGCCGGGCCGAGTTCAAGCACCTGGAGCATTTCTACTTCCACAATTGTATCTACGAAGGGCTTTGGAAGGAAAATCGGCGGCGCTGGACCGACCGCACGCCGACCTGGGACATCCTCCACAGGTTCGGCCACGACCATAAGCTGGTGATCGTCGGCGACGCGGCGATGAGCCCGTATGAGGTGACTCATCCGGGAGGCTCGATCGAGCATATGAACGAGGAGGCGGGCGCGGTCTGGCTCAAGCGGCTGACCGACACCTATCCGGCGGCCGCCTGGCTGAACCCGACGCCGGAGGCCTATTGGGGTCATAGTGCGTCGACGTCGCTGATCCGCCAGCTGATGACGGACCGGATGTACCCGCTGACGCTGGGCGGGCTGGACGACGCGATGCGCGAGCTCAGCCGGAAGAAGTAGCTGCTAGCCGAATGGCCGGTCGATGCTGTCCGGGGGACGGGTGAACCAGACCGGGCCGGCGGGGGTCATGTGGAAGCAGTCCTCCAGGCGGACGCCGAACTTGCCGGGCAGGTAGATGCCGGGTTCGTTGGAGAAGCACATGCCGGGGGCCAGCCGGGTCGCCTCGCCATGGACCAGGTTGACCGGCTCATGGCCTTCCATGCCGATGCCGTGCCCCGTCCGGTGGCTCAGCCCGGGCAGGGCATAGCGCGGGCCATAGCCCCAGCGCTGGTATTGCGCCCGAACCGCATCGTCGACGCTCCCGGCGGGCGCACCGACCTTCGCCGCCGCCAGCGCGATCGCCTGTCCCTGTCGCACCTGGCTCCACACCCGGCGCTGCTCGGGTGTCGGCGGTGCGCCCCATACGAAGGTGCGGCTGATGTCGGCCTGGTAGCCGCCAACCGCGCAGCCGCAGTCCATCAGCACCACGCTTCCGCGCCGCACCTGCTGCGGCCGTCCGCTGCCGTGCGGCAGGGCGCTGGCTTCGTCGATCAGGACCAGGCTCCACGGATCGCTGCCGCCGAGTTCGGTGACGATCCGTTCGAACCGCGCGGCGATGTCGCGGTTGCTCTCCCCTGCCCGCACCTGGGCGTGGGTTCGGCGCAGTGCGGCGATGGTCAGCTCGTTGGCGCGCTGCATCAGCGCCAGTTCCGCGGGCGACTTGATCATGCGCAAGGACCGGACGAGGTCGGCCCCGTCGCGCACCGGCACGCCCGGCATCGCCTGGCCGACGCCGGTGACGATGAAGGTCCGCACCGTTTCGTCCACGGCGACCGGCCGAAGTCCGGGCGAACGCGCGCCGAGGAAGTCGGAGACGAGCCGGTAGGGGCTCTCATCCTCCTGCCAGACGCGGATCTCGGCCGGCACCTGCAGGCTCTCGGCGACCGACGGCCGTTCGAAGAAAGGCGTGACGATGATCGGCGGACCGGCGGCGGGAATGACGGCCAAGGTGGGCCGCTCGCTGCGGTGCCACTGGACGCCGGTGAAATAATCCAGGCTCGCGCCCGGCTCGACGATCAGCGCCCCGAGACCGGCCTGCTGGAGGCGGGCCTGGAGCCGGCCGATCCGCGCCAGCCGCTCGTCGCGCCCGATCGGGCGGGGAGCGGACGGGGTTGCCGCCGGGAGCGGCGCGCCCGACAGCAGCGCCGTGGCGGTAGCCCCGGACATCAGCCCGCGCCGGCTCAGCTCAAGCATAAAGGTAGGGCCCGCCGGCCTTGAGCGCGCGCTGATAGGCGGGACGCTCGTGGATGCGCTCCAGCCAGGCACAGACATGCCGCCGGCGAGCGTCCAGCCCGGCCCGCTTGCGCGCCGCCTCCAGCGGGAAGCTCATCATGATGTCGGCCCCCGTCAGCTCGTCGCCGGCGAAGAAGGGCCGGGCCGCCAATTCCTGCTCGCAATAGTCGAGATGGCGGTCAATCATCTTCAGCATCGGCTTGCGCGCCGGCCGGCCGAGCAGCCCGAGCCGCCCGATCACCAGCAGGGCGAGCAGCGGGGGCATCATCGAGCCTTCCGCATAATGGAGGAACTGGCGGTAGCGCAGCTTGCCGCAGGGCTCCGCCGGCGGGCCCATCCGGCCACCGGCCTTTTCCACCAGATATTCAACAATGGCGCCGCTTTCGGCGATCACCCACTGGTCGTCCTGGATGACCGGGGACTTGCCCAGCGGGTGGACGCGCCGAAGCTCGGGCGGGGCCAGCATGGTGCGCGGATCGCGCTGGTAGCGCTTCACCGTGTAGGGAAGCTCCAGCTCTTCCAGCAGCCACAGGATCCGCTGGGAGCGGCTGTTTTCCAGATGGTGGACGACGATCATGCGCCTGCGTGTCGCATGGCGTGGCGACAAGCGCCACCCACCCTTGCCCGGGAACTCTCGTCACACCAGGGCGTAGGGGCAGCTTCCATGTCAATCAATCTTGCCCACCTGCCCGGAACCGGGCCGCGCCCCGGCGCGCGCGAAACGGTCGCCCTGCTGGCTGGCCTGATGGCGCTGAACGCCATCGCCATCGACGCCATGATCCCTGCCCTGCCCGATATCGGGGCGCATCTGGGCGTGGGCGAGGAGAACCGGCGCCAGCTGGTGATCGTCGCCTACACGTTCGGCTTCGGGGTCGGGCAGCTGATCTGGGGGCCGCTGGCCGACCGGTTCGGCCGCAAGCCGGTGCTGGCCGCCGGTATCGCCTTCTACACCCTGTTCGCCGCCCTCTGCTCGGTCGCGCCGTCGTTCGAGGTGCTGATCGCGGGACGGCTGCTGCAGGGCGCCTCGGCCGCGGCCACCCGCGTGCTGGTGGTCGCCATGGTCCGCGACCTGTTTGAGGGCGAAGCCATGGCGCGGGTGATGAGCCTGACCTTCATGGTGTTCATGCTGGTGCCGGTGCTGGCGCCGAGTATCGGCCAGGCGATCCTCACCGTTGGTCCGTGGCAGGCGATCTTCTGGCTGCTCGCGGGTTACGGGCTGGTGATGGGCCTCTGGAGCCTGTTGAGGCTGCCCGAGACCCTGCACGAGGATTATCGCCGCAGCCTCCACCTGGGCGAGCTGTTCGGGGCGGCCAAGGCGGTGCTGAGCGAGCGGCAGTCGCTTGGCTATACCCTTGCGCAGACCGCGATCTTCGCCGGCCTCGTGGCCTATATCTCGTCCATCCAGCAGATCGTGTTCGATGCCTTTCACGCCCCGGACAAGATCGGGATCGTGTTCGGCGCCGTTGCGGCCCCGATGGCGGTCGCCGCCTGGCTGAACAGTCGCTTCGTGGGTCGGTTCGGCCTGCGGCGGGTGGGGCACCTGGGCGTGGTGGCGTTCGTGGTCGTCACCTGCATCCATGCGCTGGCCGCGACCCTGTGGCCCGAGCAGCTGACCGAGTTCGTCATCCTGCAGGGCCTGACTATGGCGAGCTTCGCCTTCACCTCCGCCAACCTCAACACGCTGGCGATGGAGAAGATGGCGCCGATCGCCGGCATGGCGTCGTCGATCCAGGGGCTGCTGAGCACCGTGATCGCCGCCGCCGCGGGCTTCGCCATCGGGCAGCAGTTCGACGGAACGCAGCTGCCGTTCCTCTACGGACTGATGGCCTGCGGGCTCGTGGGAGCGATGCTGGTGGTGATCACCGAGCCGGGTCGGTTGTTTGAACGGTTGTCGCCGCTAGCCCCGAGTGGCAACGCAAGGGTAGCGCCGGCGGAATGAAGGAAGGCATCGTCACGCGGAGTGAATCCGCGTGACGTCGATCAGCAATCGCTCCGCTCGGCTGTCGGCCGGCCTTCGCCATCTCTTCGCCTAAGCCCGTCCTTGCTGACGCAAGGCACAGGCTTAGCCTCGGCGGCTCAGGCGTCGTCCTCGGCGCCCGGTCCGACCATCAGCGCCTCACCGACCTCGTCCTTGCGGCCCCGGATCGAATTCTCGATCCGCTTGGCCATGTCGGGATGGTCCTTGAGGAACTGCTTGGCATTCTCGCGGCCCTGCCCGATGCGGGTCGAGTCGTAGCTGAACCAGGCACCCGATTTGTCGATCAGCCCGGCCTTGACGCCAAGGTCCAGGATCTCGCCGACCTTGCTGACGCCTTCGCCGTACATGATGTCGAACTCGACCTGCTTGAACGGCGGGGCGACCTTGTTTTTGACGACCTTCACCCGGGTCGCGTTGCCGACGATGTCGTCCTTGTCCTTGATCTGCCCCGTGCGGCGGATGTCGAGGCGAACCGAGGCATAGAATTTCAGCGCATTGCCGCCGGTGGTCGTCTCCGGGTTGCCGTACATCACGCCGATCTTCATCCGGACCTGGTTGATGAAGATCACCGTGCACTGCGAGCGGCTGATGGAGCCGGTCAGCTTGCGCAACGCCTGGCTCATCAGCCGGGCCTGGAGGCCGACGTGGCTGTCGCCCATCTCGCCCTCGATCTCCGCCCGGGGCACCAGCGCGGCGACCGAATCGACCACCAGCACGTCGATCGCGTTGGAGCGGACCAGGGTGTCGACGATCTCCAGCGCCTGCTCGCCCGTGTCGGGCTGCGACACGATCAGCTCGTCGATGTTGACGCCCAGTTTCTTGGCATAGACCGGGTCCAGCGCATGCTCGGCATCGACAAAGGCCGCCGTTCCGCCGGTCTTCTGCGCTTCGGCAATGGCGTGCAGCGCCAGGGTGGTCTTGCCCGAGCTTTCCGGCCCGTAGATCTCGATGATCCGGCCGCGCGGGATGCCGCCGACGCCAAGCGCGATGTCGAGGCCGAGCGAGCCCGTGGAGATGGTCTCGATCTCGATCTTCTCGCGGCTGCCCAGCTTCATCGCCGAGCCCTTGCCGAACGCGCGATCGATCTGCGCCAGCGCCGCTTCCAGCGCCTTTTGACGATCCGTGGTCACCACATCCCCACCCATTCCGACGACCTTCAACTGCGATGCCATGCCCTACCCTCTCGTCAGCTTGCCACGGACTTTCATCCGCTATGGAGCTGATGTACTCTTTCCGTTCTACAAGAACAAGAGCAGAACGAAGACGAAAGGAAGTGCCTGGCAGATTGGCCGAGCGCCACTTGAATAGCGCACAGGTGGTCCGCGGCAAGCCTCAAAGATGGTGAAGATATTGGGGCGGAACGCTTTTGGTCAGCCAGACGCCGTTCTCGGCCAGGTGGAAGTGGTGGCCGTCCCGGGCCATCCGCGCGGCCGCGACCGTCAGCACAACCGGTAAGCCGTGGCGACGCCCAACCTGGATCGCCGTTTCGCGGTCAGCGGACAGATGAACATAGTGGCGAGTGCCGGGTCGCAGCCCCGCCGCCCTGATGGCGGAGAGCGAGCTCGCCGCCGTCCCATGGAACAGAAACTCAGGCGGTGGCACCGTGTCGAACCGGCGATCGACCACAGGGGTGGAGTGACCCTGGACGGCGCGAATGCGCCGGCCGTCGCTACTCAGTTCGAAGCGCTTCTTATTGTTGGAGGCGACAACCCGCCGGATGTCCTCGCCATCGTCGGCCAGCCGCCGCTCTCGGGCAGCCTCAAGGACCCCCTCGACCTCGCCCCAACCCTCGCGGTCAAGTATCAGGCCGACGCTCGCCGGTGCGTGGCGCAGGATCCGGGCGAGGAACTTGGACAGGCGCACGTCGACACGGGTCATGCTGCGCCAACGCCAAGCGGCTGGAGATTACGTCAGCTTGATCTCGCGCAGGCGTTCCATGAGGTAGTCGTGGCTGCTGATCGGCGGCCACTTGGGCTGCTCGCCGGGCGGAACCGTGCCGGGCAGCGCTTCAATGGTGAAGTCCGGCCGGAAGTGCAGAAAGAAGGGCATGGAGTAACGCGCGTTCGAGGCCCGGTCGGGCGCCGGGTTGACCACCCGGTGCGAGGTCGAGCGCAGCCTGCCGTTGGTGAGGCGCTGCAGCATGTCGCCGATGTTGATCACCAGCTGGCCGGGCTTCGGCGACACGGGGATCCAGCGCCCGTCCCTGGTCAGCAGCTCCAGCCCGGCTTCCTCGGCGCCGAGCAGCAGGGTGATGGTGTTGATGTCCTCGTGCGCGCCGGCGCGGATATGCTCGCCGGTGGGCTCCGTCTGCGGCGGGTAGTGGAGCAGCCGCAGCACGCTGTTGCCGTCGCGGACCGTGTCGCGGAAATAATCCTCGTCGATCCCGAGGTAACGGGCGATCGCCGACAGCACGGTGAGGCCGGTGCGGTCGAACGTGTCGAACAGCTCCAGAAAGGTTTCCCTGAAGCCGGGCACTTCGGTCGGCCAGACGTTGTCGTCCATGACCTCGCGGAACTTGTGGCCAGCCGCAAGCTCGCGCCCGACATGCCAGAACTCCTTGAGGTCGTGCGCCTTGCGGCCCTTGGCCGTCTCGATCCCGAACGGCGTGTAGCCGCGCGCCCCGCCCTGGCCGAGCGCGTACTTCTTCTTCACGTCCTCCGGCAGCGCGAAGAAGGCCCGGGCCTTTTCCTCGGCGCGCTCGATCAGCTCGGGCGCGATGCCGTGGTCGGCGATGACCGCAAAGCCATATTCCTCGAAGCTGCGGCCCAGTTCCTGCGCAAAGGCATCGGGGTCGCGGTCGGCCTCCGCGAGGGAAACGGAGGCGATGTTGTCGGGGGTGAGGAGGTCGGTGCTCATGGCGCCGCTCTTACGCGCAAGCGGAGGGGCTCGCAAATGGCCGGATCAGCCAGTGAGTGGCCGTCACGGGAGTTAATCCCGTGACGTCGGACGGGCTGCGCCAGGGCGCACCCGCCGGCCGGCCGGCGCCGGCTCTTCGCACAAGCGGCGCTCGCTTCGCTCCGCTTTGCCTGCGCTCGGCGGCTAGGCTCAGGGCATCATGATTCCGGCCAGGGCGGCGCTCATCAGGTTGGCGAGGCTGCCGGCGATCAGGGCGCGGATGCCCAGGCGGGCGATCACCGGTCGCTGGTTGGGGGCGAGCCCGCCGGTGACCGCCATCTGAATGGCGATGGAGCTGAAGTTGGCGAAGCCGCACAGGGCGAAGGTGATGATGGCGCGGCTGCGCGGCGACAGGGCCGCGGCGGCGCCCTGGGCGTTGCCGAGGTCGATAAAGGCGACGAATTCGTTGAGGACGATCTTGGTCCCGAACAGGCCGCCGGCGACGCCCGCCTCGTTCCACGGCACGCCGATCAGGAACATGAAGGGCTGGAATACATAGCCGACCAGCCGCTGGAAGCTGAGGTCCGACACGCCGAACCAGCCGCCGATCCCGCCCAGCAGGCCGTTGGCCAGCGCCACCAGGGCGACAAAGGCCAGCACCATGGCGCCGACCGCGACGGCCAGCTTGACCCCGGTCTGTGCGCCCTGGGCGGCGGCCATGATGATGTTGGCGGGCTTTTCGCCGTCCTCGAAGGTTTCGGCGATCTCGACGGTTTCGGCGGCGCGCTTGCCCTCCGGCAGGAGTGCGGCGGGTCCCTGGGCGCTCATCCGGCCTTCGGGCAGCTCGACCCGCTCCGCTCCGGCGCCCGCGCCGTCCTCGCGCGGGTCGGGCATGATGATCTTGGCCATCAGGATGCCCCCCGGCGCCGACATAAAGGCGGCGGCAAGGAGGTAGGGCAGGTATTGCGGCCCGAGCAGGGTCGCGTAGGCCGCCAGGATGGTGCCGGCGACGCCCGCCATGCCGACCGTCATCAGGGTGAAGATCTTCGCCGGCGGCAGGGCCGCGAGGTAGGGCCGCACCACCAGCGGGCTTTCCGACTGGCCGACGAAGATGTTCGCCGCGCTGCCCAGCGCCTCGACCCGGCCGATCCCCGTGATGGAGCCGATCGCGCCGCCGACCCAGCGGACCACCAGCTGCATGATGCCCAGATAGTAGAGGATGGAGACCAGCGCCGCAAAGAAGATGATCACCGGCAGGGCGCCCAGCGCGAAGGTCTGCGCCAGCGGGTTCCGGTCGTTGGGGCCGAACAGGAATTGCGTGCCCTGGCTGGCATAGCCGAGCAGGTTCGCGACCCCGTGCGACATGCCCTCGATCGCCGCCCGGCCCCATGGGGTGTAGAGCACCAGAAAGGCGATGGCGGTCTGCAGCGCGAACGCGGCGCCGACCACCCGTGGCCTGATCCCTCGCCGGTCCGTGGACAGGAGGACCGCCAGCAACAGGATCGCCGCGACCCCGACGAGGCCGAACAGATGGTTCATTGAAGCGCGGCCCTCCCCGGCCCTACCAGACCATGCCCTGCGTAGCGGTTCGCGCCGCCGCGTCCAGCCTGTCGAGCGCCTCGGCCGGGCCATGCGCCAGCAGCAGCTGCCGGCGGCGTCCTTCGCTGAGGAAGCCGCTGGCGGAGACATGGTCCATGAACCGGTCCA
>Ga0210040_10010243_pt1 | contig 10782 bp, 6 predicted proteins | sample CryGeyCG12114_NA_FD_185462 | JGI IMG/M metagenome (GOLD analysis project Ga0210040, IMG submission 185462) | Groundwater microbial communities from aquifer - Crystal Geyser CG19_WC_8/21/14_NA (SPAdes) (version 2) | ecosystem: Environmental > Aquatic > Deep subsurface > Groundwater | place: USA... | reverse complement strand
TTGTCAAGATATTTTGCATGCAAATGCATTTTTACGGTTAATTGTTGCTTAATTATGATTAAAAATTATTCCTGCAATCCCGGGATCCCGTCAATGAATCCCGGGGAAAATCCCGGCCCTAAAATGTGCGATTCCCCGGGATCCCGGGGACGGGATTCCCCGGGGTTATCATCTCTAGTAAAAAAGCAAAAAAACATAAAACTGGACAGTCCTTGAGTCATGTTATTCAATAATAATGTGTAGTGGCATAAAAATAGATTACAAAACTGCATTCACTTCAACAGTAGTTATGGGTTAAAAAAATTATAATTTACAAGAAGTACTAACAAGAACTTTTGAAACTGACTGAGATAATTAAATTGCGCAATAGCATTACGGCAATCTATAGTTTTTTGTACAAGTAAGCTTTTGCTACTCTCAATCCACTCATTGTATCATTGAATCTTAATGTCTTTTAAAGAGAAAATCTTGAAAGCACCTCTTTTGTTCTCAAATGCATGCAATTCTAGACCTGAAAGGAAGGCATGGTTTTCTCATATAAGCAAGCTAGCGCGCGACAGACTCGTTAATTCTCTTTAAAAGACTTATAGCCCAGGGAAACTAGTTTTCTCCCTTCCTTTTGTCCACTGTACAATGAAATGAAGAAAGATTCAGTGCCCATATACTAAACAGCAGTCTAACTTTCCTAAATATATATACAGAGCTGAAATAAAATTATACCTCGTCTTAAAACAGCTATACTATTACCTACTAAAGAACATGTACGTATACGTAACTACGTACGTGCTTATCTAAGTACAACATAGATGAATGGTTCTAGATGGGGATGACGAAAAGAAAGAAATAGAGAAATCGCTAAAGTGAAAGAGAAAGTAATGAAGAAACGGAAAGGAGGATTTGCTAAAAAAAAAAGGAAAAGATCTCTTCTTGCATTGCACGGCATGTATGTATACTCGTTTGCTCTCCACGCTTTTTAGATCACACACATACACAAATACAATCTACCTTGAGTCGATTTCTTTCCTCCTCACTTTTTTCACCAAGTTCACTCCATGTAAGGACATTAGATTCGTATCATCAGAGTTTGCAAAGAAACCTCACTTGACTTCTTCTCAAAGTATACATGGATTGTCACTGATGGACTACATGGTCGATAAGATAAAATTTCTCCAACAAAAATTCACGATAAAAATAATGCATATACTGCCTGTTCAGTTTAGATATCATACACAAGTTTACCAATATCCCTTACTGACTGGCTAACTAACTAACTATGACTATGCACAGTCAGTGTATTAGAAAAGATTTGGTAGCTCTGTGTGTGTGTCCTAACTTTCATGATAGAGTTTCTCATTTAGTTAGTCTATATATTTTGAGCTACCTGCATGCTCAGTGAGCCTGGGATTTCTTTTTTCATTGAGAAAACTTTTCTAGTGCACACAAATATAGACTCACTAACTGGCTGAGAGAAGAGTAACGTGAAGAGATAGTTTCCTTTCCTTATGTGATGCCACCGGTACCGGCTTTTCTGCAATAGGCCTATTATTATTAGAGCCTCCGCGGAGTGTCTGCAGGTGCGTGTAAAAACGCATCTGTAGACCGGCCATCAATACATACATACATATGTGATGCCACTATACTGACTGAGGTAGCAAGTTCAATACACGGTCCAATGATTTCCTTCTTGGCCTAACTTTCATCTTATTTTTCCTCTTGAAGTTGATGAGAAGTTTTTGAAACGAAGCCACTTTTTTCTCGCTTCTTCACTATATACTATGTATGGATAAAGGATCCAGTAAATAGTCTAGTATATATATAAGCTTTATTATACACGCGCAATGACAGATTGGTTTTGGAAGGAATAAGCATTGCATCTTCACTTGAGTATATTTTAGAGGTGAAGTAGAAGAAAGGGAAAAAATTGCTTCTCCTTGTAACAAATGGCATATGGATTGAATATTCTCTATTTTTGAGAAAGTTTATTAACTTTGTTGAAAGAAAGGCATCAATTCGTCAATTTAATGGTAGAATAATACGTCTGGCTACTTACAAGGAATAGTTATTTACTTTTCATATTGATGGATGGAATGTATTCATTATTTTGAAAGTTTTTCTGTCACCCAGAGAGGTAGGTACAAATATACGGAAACGCAATATTCGTTTGAAATATTTTCTGGGGTGACTGTACATGTGGCATATTCCTTGAGGATGGGATCAGTACACACTAGAAGTTTTTTCATTTTGATTAATGACACCACTGTCATTGATTGATATACATGTCATTGGAATTGTTCTGCGGTGTTGTGTCACAAAAAAGTAATTATGTGAAGATTACGCAAGTAATTATTGCCATTAGAAAAAGTTGTTGCTGTGAAAGAATTTGAGATACCAGTTGCACGTTCCAACAATTCGCTCATGAAATGCATGCCAGCCATTATGAATTATTGGCATTTATAACAGAAGGGTATAAAGCTTTTATTCATTGGTTTGCATTCTGACAGTTATTTATCGTCCTTTTCTTACTCTCAGTCGCTTTATTTGTTATCCAATCCTTACGTGCACATAGTACATGTAGAGGTACCCACACATGAGTTTTCTTCCTTGACACTTTTATTCCGCAATGTTGAAACAAGCTGAGCTCAAAAAAGACAAAGAAAAAAAAACATGTTTGATTGGCATGGTTTGAAAAAAGCAACAGACTTGATTACATTTGTTTGTTTTCCATTTGCCCAGAAAAGAATGTAGCTCTGTCTCCAGTATTATTATTATTCTTAGCCAATAATAAGATCAACTCTGGAGGTCAAATAAATTCTCCACTAGTTGCTAAATAACTAAGAAAGTATTCATAGTATAAACTATGCGCACGTGTATAGTACATTCTATAGAAAAATATTGTGTCTTAATGCGTTTAGTCCGTCTGGTACCGTGAGGGAATCAAGATCCCAAGTTTAGCACACGGAAATTTGAGACAGGTGAAAATGCTAGACAGTCTGAGCGGAAAAAAACAAGAGGTATATAGTAGACCACTAACTGACTGCCTACAAGTGAGAGAAAAACAAGATTGTATAGCAACAGGAAGCAATAACACTCTCCTCTCTCTGATACTCTTACATACTATGTAGGCGTTGCACATGAGAGAGAGCTGATTGAATCCCCTAGTAATTTGTGTGCCTACAATTGCATTCTAAATGCCCTTTGTGGAGCTGTCTAAACGAATCTGGAAGGACTGGATTCATTTTTAATTTGGAGTCTGCGAGTAAATTAATTTTCCACTTTGTACTTGTGTTACAAGGAGGAAATAATAATGCCCCCTGTGTGCTTTATTGGTACCTGAGTGATGATCGAATGCCAAATGAATTCTACAGGCTGACAGATGTGCCATTTAGTTGATTAGTGAGTTAGTTAGTTAGCAAGTTTGTGAAATTGAAGCGAGGAGAATGAGCAAATGTTTAACTTCCATACACTGTTAGTTAGTTTGGAGTATATCCTAGCTAGTAGCTAGTGTTATGAATAAGGTGAGAGAAAAGCAGTGGAAAAGAAGAGGAAAAGAGCTCCCAAGAGTGAGTGACTATGATAGCAGCAAACCGTTCAAGTATATTTACCCAGTTTTGTGGATTCTTGTGCCAGCGTTTTGGGCTCTCTACTCCATGCTTTATATATGACTCCACCTTTCCATATCTTTCTGGGTTCAAAGGAGTACACCCTACTTGAGGCGGAGACTCCGCCTTTTAAAGCCTTGAGCACCTGTCGGTCCATCAAATTTGCACTTGTTTGCTGCTCACCTTGTTCCTTTTTTCTTGGACTTGAGTGTGTTCCCTTGTTTTGCATAATCAACAATAGAAATGGACCTTTTCTTATTCATGTGAATGCCATGGTGAACGGAAAGAACGTGTTGAGTGCTGAAGCATTGGAAAAAATGAAACTGTTACGAAAGGAATATTGTATTACACAATTGACAAAGAAATGACATTGCTGTGTACCTAGTATTCATAGGCTATGTAGCAATTATGTTGAGCAACAGGAAAAGATATTTCCTATAATATGCAGATTGTTTTAATTAGTCAAAGTACTACGTTATGAATTTTGTAGCACGTTATTAAATTAGTTGAGTCGTTAAGGATATTGAAGAGCTTTTAAATGGAAGATGTTCAAGTATGATTTTTTTGTGGAATAGAGAGGGTTTGTAGATAACGTCAGAGTCATATATTGCCATTAGGCACTTGAAGCTAATTAAAAGTAAACTTTGATCTTTTGGAAGAAGGAAGAGGAAAATGGAAAAGCAATACGCGAAACCACGAGTTTCAAGATAAAATCAACTTGTGAGCTTACGAGAATGTACTATGTATATTAGTTATATAAGATATGCAGTTGAAGTCTGAGAATATTATTTCGAAACTTTGGGGATCGGGAATTTGTGGAATGATTTTCAGTTTCATGAGTACAAAAACCACAAGCGGAGCAAGTTAAATTGTCGAGTATTGTATACGGTAATCATAGCATGGGTAAGTTGGGGAAACTAATCTAGATAAGATAGCCATCCAATCAAGCTATGATTTTGTTGATTTCACAAGTCAAATAAATAAATTCAGTTAAGTTATATTGGAACTTATTTTTTGTACAGTTATTAGAGCGGGAAGCTACTAGTATGCTCCATAGGCATAGTGCTCCAAATAATTATGCCCAACTTTCTCGGTTACAATTTTAAAGCTAGGATCACCAAATTTTGCACACAAGCAGATGACTACCGTGTGTTGAACCGCATAGATTTTCATAAACATCGGTTCATTGCTTAACCATTTTTAGTGGCAATTAATGTCACTGAATCAGTTTTAAGATAAACTTTGTTTTTATATGACTAACAAAAATCTAGGAAGTAGCGTAAGTTGCTGAAACTGTCGCTAAACTTTAGGAAAATTGCGAAAACTTGGATTTACAGCAGCCCTCTATATTGATAAAGCCGAAGTGCAGAATTTAGCTTGTAGGACTGACTGCTTCCACGTTTTTCCAACGGCTGGAGGTCGCAATTTTTAATTTCTGCGATACATATTGCCAACTAGCTTACCGCCCTTTGGTAGCTGTGTGCACGTTTTTCTTGTTTGGCCACTGTAGACTCAAAACTTGTTAAAAAATAAGACGCTTCAGTCAACATTGATTGGGCGACAAACGAGAAAACTGTGTTTTTGCAAGTTGAGCAAATAACTAACAACATTCTTCAATTCAAACTTCAATCCGGACAAAAAGTTAGCACAAGTTATATAATCAGTTGGAAGTTTGTTATATTTTTGTAAGTTCATAAAACATAAAGGCACCATATTATAGTACCTAACCTAGTATCCTAGGATGCGCTAAATTCATTAGCTAACAGAATATAGTTCATGATATAATATTATACACAATCGAATTTAATTTATATGAAAACTGAATTTCAGTTTATATCAAGCAGCCATTTTACTAATTAACATGCTTAATATAATTTTGACACCAGACTTGTACCCAAAATTAAATAACAGAAAGGAAATTTTGTAACAACGACTGATCAGAAAATGCTGGAAACGAACAATCAATAGATCTTAATTTCGGATTCGGATTGGAATTTAGCGACAGGTCATAAAGTACACGACGTGCTGCTCATGCAAATCAAGAAGTAAACTTGGGAGTTCATTAGGCTTTCTATTCCGTGTCTTTCTCTGTCACAATTCTTTTTCTGTCTCCAAATCACAATGACAGATACGAGTGGAAAACTACTACTACTCTCTTTTTGCATTCATGAATAAAAAGTAGCAACTTTGAAAGAAAAATTGGTTGCATATCCTCCAGATATTGTCCACAGAATCTCTGCTTCAAATGATAAAAACTCCAAAGAGAGTGAAATCAAATCAAACGTTTTTTGCTACCAAATCAAGTTAATATGCGAATGCATGAGGGAATTAGTCAATTATCTAGCAATAAAAGTGGATAATTAAATAGTGTTACCTCCTTACTGCTGTTACCTCGTTTTAACGTCAACTTGCGTTTCAACTTTCAACTGTACATTTTGAGGTCTTTGAAGGCTAGAAGGCGTTTTTGTTGTGCAATGATATCTAACGTAACACTTTAAGTATGATTGCAACATGGATAGCGAAAGTATTATGCAAATTTGTCCAAATTGCTGTCGTTTGAGTGAAACCCTTTAAGCGTCAGTCTAGTCTTTTAAATATTTATGGATAAACTTTCTAGATAAATAGAGCAAAAGATATGCGTATAACTGTACGTATGGTGGTATATGTTTTGTCTTTGAACCAAAGGAGTTTGCTTATATTTCACATTTCAGTATCCATCCATGCAATTAAAATGATTTGCGAATTTGTATGCCATGATCGGTAAAATGCTAACTTAGCGTTCGTTGTAGGTATAACGAGTTGAGAAAAGGCTTTGCAAACAGGTGAAAAGCATTTTCCATTTTCTCAAAGGTTTTCCCCTTCATATGAACAAAGTAAAATCCAGTCATCATTCCTTTCACTTTGCAGATTTGATAATTATGCATGAATGTGAGCTCTATCCAGCCACTGGCTTATTATGCGTAATTCAAAATTTGCTCAAGTCTAAAAAGGCATTCTGAAATGAATTATTTTTGTTTTCCTAAAAGAAATGCTTCACTAATGAAAAAAAAACGTGGGTTGAAAACCTGTTTTGCGGCAAACATTTTGTTCATCCCCGTAGGTAGGTTTACTAGTTATGAATATTTGTGTTGACAATGAAAAAATTTCAGTGTTCTGCTCAATAATATTTATGTAGTGGAACCACCGAGTGTACTTATTTTTTCATTAAAGAAAAGTGAAATTATTATGGAACAAATGAAATGCAAATTCAACATACAAGTAATCTAAAAGGAAGACCGAATTAGTTTTCCATCAAAATTCAAAGGAATTTTTCAAATTATAAAAGAGACAAGACAGTAATAATGTATGATGATGAAAATTCTCCGGAAAAAAGAACAAAGGCTTTCTGTTTCAAGTAGACTTGGCTGAAAATAGTGACAACAGTAATATAAGAATGCTCCACTTGAGACTCCACAGAGCAACCAACAGGCAAATTTCAGACAACTTATTGGAGCACCAACCAAGATTCGGAAACATTTAAATTAATTAAAAAAGGAAGCAACTGCCTACACAATCCTTTTCCTTCCTTGACTACTCCCCATCCATTTTTAATTCCGTTGACGAAACTAACTTTCCGGATTTGTCCCACTTGCTCATGCAAAACTTATGAAAAATACTTTTAGCAATCTCCCAACATGAATCACTCCACTCTGTTGGAAACATCCCTATGATTTAAAGCTGGAATTAGCACTATTTTTCATCGCTCACTCACCGTAACAATAATGAACCATTTTTTCTCCCACCAACCACTTGCCTATTATCAGAGACAGAAAAAAATGATATCTCATGAAACTTATGTCTACGTGGAACAGACTGACGAAACTAATTAAGCCCAGCTATCACTGTCAGATTAAACAGTATGGAAAGAGTGAAATTTCATGCATAAATGCCTCAAGTACTGTAACTAACTAACTAACTAACTAGCTAAGTATAGTGTCTTTCACTCCTCACCATTATATTACACTGTTCCCCACATATAATGTTCCATAGAATTCAGCCACAGTCTCCGAAGCAAGACAAGCCGGCATTCAAATTAATGCTGCTCCTGCATCCAGGCCTGTCAGTAGTATAAGTAACTAACTATAAGTAACTGGAACATATATAGGACTATGTGATACTCAACTTGCTGGGAAAGTCTTCCTGTGGTTTCTTATATAGAACCAGTTGGTGTTCCCTCACTTTATCTGGAGCATAATCATCATTATTCAAAGACACTGGCGGTCGTGTTTGGTTTCTTGCTTCCCTAGTTAGTTAGTTTGTTCCAAAGACTCATATAGGGTGGAAGGCACGGGACTATTATTACAGTTTGGCCCGTATCATCGTTCTGATCAACCAAGCTTGATAGGGGGAACGCGCGTTTTCATCATGGATGCATTACTTATTGGTATCACTGGCGACACAGGGAAAGTCCTTAAACTTGCTATGTGCATAATTTGATGCCTTGGGTGTACTTTGCCAGTGATCCTGTCTTGTCTGCTATAAGTGGCCGGTTTATGGTATATGCATAGAGTAGATAAAGCAGTTTGTTCCAAGTTAGTATATTACGTGAGCAACTCTATATACTCTGGCTCAGCAGAATCGGTTCAATGAGCAAGTGAGTTAGTGAACAGACCAAGTGACTGGTTCCAGCTTAAGAAGTCAAACTGTCAACAGAATGAATTGCTAATGCTACCAAAACTTCTTATGGTGTACTTTGGGACTGGGCTTAATGATGATTTGGTAAGCAACAGCTAGTAGTACTTTTGGAAAGTTACTTGCAGTATATAGACAGCATACAGTTTTGGTTGGTTAGTTAGTAACGCGACATGGAAAGAATGAATAAATGTTGGAGTGTTCGTTCCTCAATCCTGCTTTAATATTGAGTTGATGAATTTATAATTATAACAAAGGTAAGTAGTGTGAATAGAATTATAGTATCAGGCAATTAATCCTTTTGATATAGTTACCTGGACGAATATGTTGCTAGTTTTTAGGATGCCACTGGATTTACTATAAGTAACTTGTTTTAAGAACTGTAGTGAGCAAGACGGTCCATTACTAGCACCTTAATGAAAAGGGGACGGAAACGGATAGCCATAGGAAGCAAAATGGCAGAGAACACGTCAACGGCTCCAGACTAGCGGAAGAAGCTCAAATCCTTGAGCCTAGCCAAATCTCTTTGTGCTTCCTATGGAATCCCATAATTCCTACTTCAAAGAATAAATTATGTCCATAGAGCTCTAATTTCGTGCTTTTGAATTCTGTTTTCAGTCGGTGAAAAAAACCAGGGGGTTATTTTATAGAACAGCCACATGGAATTGACAAAAATACAGGGTCCGGGATTCATATGAAATTGCGTAATGACATGAATTATCATTTCCTTTATGGGTAATCACTCTCTTTTATAAATTTACTGTCCACACCATATAATTTTTTCATTTACTACATAACTACTCGACATTACCCAATATAAATTTTGTGCGATTTTAATCATCATTATTTTTCTCATCCGGACACACTTGAAGCATTTTGCAGTCGGTTAGTTAGTTATAAATGATGCGCGTACAAGCCTTGTTTCTCATCACAGTGATTTATTTGGATTGTCATAAAAATTCATTTGAGCTATGGACTCGATTCACTTCTACTTAAGATTTGTTGGTAAAAAATGCCCACAATGTTCTGCCACCAAGAATGAAAGTTAGAGAAGCAAATAGGGAAAAGGAGAAGAAGAAAAACAAACAAATTTTCGGTGGCTGGATTAGACATGCGGCTCTGTGTGAAAGGAAGAAAGAAACTCAGAGTGGCAGATCCTGCATAGGGAATGATAGATAGAAGTTGGTAATAAGCAAGACTCTTCTCTCCCTTTAGCTGTCCGTCACTGGCAACGGCCACAGTATGATGGATAGCGTATTGTTGAATAAACCATTCACTCAAGTACAGAAGAGAGTGCATATGAGGAGTCTAACTAACTGGGAACTATTTGTGCGGGTAGTTAGTTAGTTAGTTACAAAATGGTAATCATAATCATAGGAAAGAGATATCCGAGCCCGGCTTTGGTTTCTCTTGTGCAAAGATGAAACAGGAGAGTGGCACATGAGTACAGCTAATGCACACATGAAACTTGTATGGACAACCGTCATGGGAAACTTTCCTCCACACTCGTTCCAGCTTGTTTGTTGTGAAGGATAAACAACTATATATCCCAGAGTTGTTTTAGTTGGTTACAATTCACGTGAGAACTCACTTTCCAGCTCCACATGTGTGCCTCTGTGTTAGTCTTCAGAAGTATATCAAGTTTTGGAGAAAGTCTGGATACAAATTTTATGAAAAATAAATACCTTGTCAACTTACATGACTATTATTTTACTTGCTTATCAAATTTTTACAGCTTTTTGTAGTGTGATGGTATGCAAACAGGCATTTTTCCTTGTTTAAAAGACTTAGCATCTAATATCATGATTTATGGTGGTGGTAGAATACATAGTTTTGCAATCTGTAGACTGAAGCATTCAGGTTGCATGAGATACCAAATTGCATAAATGACCACCACTGGAAATGTGTTTTCCGGTCTCCGCTCGTAAACTCTCTTCTTGACTGACACAAATAAACAAGGAGGATGAGAAATTGGAGAGCAAAGAGATGGCATAGTAGTATGTGCTCGACGTCACAAATAAACTTAAATTTGATAACAAAGTTTTAGTACTTGCTGCTGCCCCGTAATAACACCCAGCACTCACTATATAGCCACACGCATAACAGTGCTTACCAGTGCATATTTTATCTGTACGGCTGTCAGGTAGTGTCAGTTACGCATATTTACCACTTAGGAAAAATGAGGTATGCAAAAACAAGTAATATTTACTTTAATGTATCCTCTTGATCGTCCTATTATTCTTTGTTGTCTAATAATGAGTGGAGCAAGGGAAGACGTTAATGCTACTGATATTCTCCTTTGTTCCCATTGTTGCTAGTTAGTTAGTTACTTAGTTAATTACCAGTTCCTAGTAGCATACCATATTTGTTGTTGTTGTTCTTCTCAGTGTACTATTAAAGAGTGAGTTTAAAAAGTAATGGAATTTAGGAGGAAAACATGCATTTCTTTGACAGTCAGTAGAGAGAGAGAGAGCGTGGTGCCGGCTCCGTACAATATATGCATTATAATGTG
>Ga0210040_10010241_pt1 | contig 10783 bp, 15 predicted proteins | sample CryGeyCG12114_NA_FD_185462 | JGI IMG/M metagenome (GOLD analysis project Ga0210040, IMG submission 185462) | Groundwater microbial communities from aquifer - Crystal Geyser CG19_WC_8/21/14_NA (SPAdes) (version 2) | ecosystem: Environmental > Aquatic > Deep subsurface > Groundwater | place: USA... | reverse complement strand
TATGCTTGCTGGATCACGCCTCTCCCGCTTAATAATTCCGAACATACAGAACCAATGGTAGCTCACCATATACTCCTGTTTCTCTCCACTACACGAAAACAGGAGTCCTTGTAAATTCGAGTGTTTACATAACTTGAAAAGCACTGGAACACATGACAGGAGTAAATCCTGAGATCATTTTGAAAAGTGGACCTGATCATTTCGTTGTTTAAGGACTAATCCAGAATAATTAATGTAGAATAACAAGTAAAATTAAAAATTTATGTATATGAGAATAAAAATCTTGGCTTTTAGATCTCGCTCATTGTCTAAATGTTCTGCAGTTTTTAGTCCGTCGTGAAACATCATGTCTATTTTCCGCAACATAGTATGGTTTATCAAAGGTTCTCGGGAGTACACAAAGTAATTATTTAACATAAGGATAAGATCAATAAGACGAGACGCACTTTTAGTGCACACAAGTTTAAAGAAAACGTATTTCATTGTAATAAATAGGTCAGGTTATGAAACTGCTGCAAAGACTTTTATCCCACAGGACTTGGAAGTAGATTGTTCTTCCAGAAGTTATATGGTCACTGGTAAAAAATAAATAAATAGATTCTAGCGTTAAAGCGCTTTTTATAGTAGTAAATGTTAAGCAATTACATACTTTTATTCTACCTTTGAGCAATTCTTGTTTTTGTATTTTAGGAGCTAACTCAGGGGTGGGTTATGAGTGTGCTATGCAAATTGCCAAAAGGCAGGGAACAGTCCATTTAGTGTGTCGCAATAAGATTGCTGGTCAAAAAGCTTTGGAAGAAATAAAAGAAGCGACCAAAAATGACAATGTTCATCTGCACATTGTAGACGTCTCTCGTCCAAAACAAATCTTAGAGTTTACGAATAATTTTTCTAATCCTTTGAACGTGCTGGTAAGTACATATATGAAGACAAAAAGAGCTTTTAGTTTCGGGGATTCATGTGTAAACGCTAACGCTACATAGTGCGTTTTTAAATATAAATATTTGCTTGAATTTCTTCTGTGCTCTTTCATAAAGGTGAATAATGCTGGATGCTTGTTAAATGAGCGAACAAAGACGGAGGAAGGATTGGATGCCAATTTCGCTACGAACACTTTAGGATGCTATTTGATGACAACGGGACTTCTGGAGAAATTGAAAAAGTGAACTAGAAAATCTGTATTTGTTTCGATCTAATCTTTGTATGAACAACTTAAACTGTATATTTTCGTTCTAGAGCTGATGATCCCCGGGTGATTTTTGTATCCTCTGGAGGCATGCTTCTCCAGAAGTTGGACCACGAAGATTTCAACTTTGACAAAATGACCAAATACGATGGGGCTATGGCTTATTCACAAAATAAGCGTCAGCAGGTTTGCAATCTTGAAAAATACATCGATAATATTATATACAGTTTTTTTATAGTCTCTAATGCTTTAGGTCGTAATGGCTGAAGAATTCTCAAAATCACATCAGGACATATATTTTGCTTCTATGCATCCTGGATGGTCTGATACTCCTGGAGTTCAGTCCGCCCTGCCAAAATTTTATGACAGCATGCACGCGAAACTGAGAACTACTCTTCAAGGAGCAGATACGATGATTTGGTTAGCAATTTCTCCATCTGTGAAAGGAGAATGTTTTCCTTCTGGCAGTTTCTTTCAAGATAGGGCTATAGTTTCTAAACATTTGCCATTAGCTTGGACACATTCAAATGACGCAGAACAAGCGGAACTCATGAAAAAGCTCTCGAGACTTGCAGAGCAATACAAATGACTTCCAGAAAATCTTGAACCTATTTAAAGACGGATCCATGAAAATTATAATACTATGCTATCTTTTATTCTGTGATACAATCAAAGATTATATGCAGAAAATTAAAATGTTACCTGTTGATATTGTAAAAATGATTTATTCGTGGATACGCAGCGCACATCCTGATTGGATCAAATTAAATACAGTTTACAAAAACTTGAGAAGCCAACAAAAAGCTAATGAATCATGAAGCTACTTTAGTGGTAAAAATTGACTAATGAACAGCAATATTTTTAAAAAATTGTTCGGAAGGGTAAAAGATTGTGTGAAATCATGTGAGATCCTTATGCTTAATGGATATATGTGTGACAAGTGCACGACGTCTACCAAAAGTGGCATTGCAATGTTCACAAACATGTGGTTTATTCCCAGAATGCATTTTCAGGTGAGCTTCAAGATTATACTTCTCTGCAAAAGTTCGAGGACAAAGCTCACATTTATGAGGTCTGAGGCCTGAAAATAGAAATATATTTTTTGTTCCTTATTATAGCGTGCAATAAAGGTATAGCGAAAATGCATGCAAATTAATTTTTTTCACCTGTGTGCGTTTTACTATGGCGTTTAACATGAGACATGGATGAAAACGAAAGTCCACATCCTTTGTACTCACATTTGAAATCTTTAGCTCCTTCATGGACCTTATTGTGGGCACTAAAAGACGAGGCGTACAAAAATTGCTTTCCACATAGATCACATTGGAAAGCTTTCTGCTTTGTATGAAGTGGAAGATGTCGCAGCAAGCCAATTTTCTGAGTGAATGCTTTTTTGCAGTGTTCACAAACAAATCTTTTGATCCCCAAATGCTGTTCCAAATGCAAGTTGAATGTTTTCTTTTCCCTACATTTTAATATTTGAAGAATCAGCACAAAAAATGTAATTCAATGTAAAAATTCTCAGAAAATAAAAACTCACCGGAATTCTGAACCACACATTTCGCACATGAATCTTCGCCCAGGAGGTAGTTTTTTCTTTTCATGAGTGACCAGTACATGATCTTCTAAATCTTTTCTTCTTTTGAAAGTCTCTGTACACTTTTCGCACTTATGTTTGTATGATCTTTTAGGTTTCGTCAATCCTGTTTCCGGTATAGTATCTAATTTATTCTGCCCACTTTTACGGGTACTATCAGTAGACCCAGACACAGCAGCATGATCACTTTCACTATCACTTGGGAATAAAAAGTTTGCCCCATTGTTTGGTAACGGTGTGGAAGACAAAATTCCTGTAGCGGTAGTTGTCGAAGGAGTAGGATTTCGCCATGTGTTTGTTGACCTATTGATTGCTTCTGTCAGATTGAAATGAGTGGTAACAACGACATCAGCTCCAGATTCCCTTATCAAAGACTCCGCCATGAGAAATCTTTGTTCATTTGAGTCTTGGTCGTGACTTAAAGCTGAGACTGTACTTAACATTGAGGTATTTGGAGAGGAATGAGCAATAGGTACGGGGGTAGGGACAGCTGGAGTTGGAACTTTCCCCCCAGTGTGAACACGGTCTATTTGAGTAGGCTGCAATCGGATGGGTTGGTCAGACAAAGTATTATCTAATCCTAAGGAGTCTCCAGCACTTCGGAAACTATCTGGGATGGATAAATGACTGGGTACATCAAGTGAAGCGAATGTAAAATGACCATTAAATCCACTAGTTTCATTTGAGGCGCAGCTATCATTATTGATATGACGGGCAAACGTGGATTCGTCGGATTCCAGTTGATCATCAAAAGAATTGCTTATGTTTGCTAGCTGTTGCTGAAATAGTCGACTAATAACTCGGCCTTTGGATAATATATTATAAAATCGCTTGCTTTGGTGCAGAAGATTTCGGATTTCATCCACTAAAGATAATAAAGCTACTTGCGTTTGTACAAGACTTCGGCACACTGTTTTGCAGGTAGGACAGCAATGCTGCTGTAGCAGAGATTTCTCTTCAAAGCCTATTGCACAATTAAATTACCAAATAATTTCAAATTTAGGCGATGTGCTAATAATAATAACAGGTAATATTTTTCGTACCACTTTTCCCGAGAAAAAGCTCCAATATAGATTCTTCCTTCACAAAATCTTCCAGCTCTTCGAGTGGTTCGGGGTCTTGAAAGAATTGGCGTGCACATAGGTAACAAAAGTCAAGAAGTTCCACATCAAAACTGTCTTCATTGACTACAGGAACACCTCCAGGTCCAATAGGGTCTCCTTCACAGCTCAGTTTACGAAGGGAAACCATCATTTGATCCTCCATTTTCTATAAGAACAAATGGAACAAATGTAAATCAACAAAGACTTATTTATTACCAAATTTATACTGAGCCTGTTCATTTGCTGTGAAAATGCTTACCAAGTGGATGAATTAAATAAGAAACAACAATAATTATAATGGGGAAATAAAAACTCGTCTAACCCACTTTCATTTCCACACAAGATTGTTTACTATTAGCTTAACTAAAAATCTGTAAACAAAGAACAAAAACTGAACAATTTAGTTTTAGGAATGTGAATTTTTCCCTCTTAAATCTCTATATGGCTGACGAAATTATACTGTTTCGTAGCTATCTTAGTTTTCACCCTTTCATTTGTATACACTGCCGATACACCCCTACAAAATACTACTTACTTGCAACATCTGCTGGTAAGTATGTTATATAAAGGATACTAATGTGCAGAAGATGGGTATATGATTCTTAATATTTTACCATGTTCATTCTTAAACATTCCTTCACACATGATTATGCCCTATGGGCTAGACAGACGGAAACTAAATTGGTAATTGGTGAAAGCACACACTGCATACTAAACACCCGTGTGTACTTTAGAATCCCAAAATATTAAGACGCATATGCAATTACTATATCGTTTATTAAAATTCCTGTTATTATACGTTTTATGATAACATGACTAGTTGAAAAAAATAAAGGGTGGTTTCAGTTAGTTAGTGCAAGTAATGTTCTCAATTTGAACTATGGACAATCCAGAAGCCAATTCAAGTTTAGCTACAAATGGGAGCATCAACGATGGTGAGAAATAGAAGCCAGCCATTTAAAACGATATACTGACTGGGAAAAAAATGCTTCAAGCAATACATTTTTTGTGACAGCCATATTTAGAATATTTTATATTGTTGTGTTGAAGTATATAACGAATACTTGAAATGAAAATAGAATGTAAATGAAAAAAAATGATTTGAGGTTTGGATCTCAATAAAATCGGTGAACATTTGCAGAGGTAGTAACAGCTTATATTTGCGTGTCATATTTGTCCATGAAAATATAATGTTAATAATAACTCAACAGGAAACCAGATTTTGACTTGGGTAGGTGTGACTCATGGGACATCTACTAAAATAACTATATTTTTTGCAAACGTAAACATTCCATAAATTAAATGAATTGAATTCTGCAATCTATAGAGAAATAGTTCCCTCCCTACAATAGTTTTATATTTCATGCACACGCAAGAGAGCTCCCATGCCCTTGAATGAATACTATAAAAATCTATGGACAAAGGTAAACTAGTGGAAGTCATTATTATTTTGCTGTGGCTGTAAAAATGTTAATGGAAATGAGGATTCGCAACAGTCCAATAGTCTCATTTCATGTGTAACTGCATGTGTACATCGCCTACATCTAATACTAAACTACACTGTAGCTGGAGCTGGATGTAGGATTCCATAAGAATCTGCATATTTGCATCCCATGCAACCCAAATCTCGTTTCAAATGTCTGTTGTAAAACTAGTTTTTTTTTCGATGTAGTGCTATCGCGTATCTACACATGGTGTCTAGCTAAAAAGGTGCAAAGCACTTGTGGCTTAATTTTACAGCTGTATCAGTTCTCATTTGAAAGTTCAATATGTTACATAAGCATAAGTATATAGCAAAAATTAAGTTACAAGTGTGTCCAACAAAGTTTAATGTCTGAACAACATCGTTGGTTAAAATTTTGTCAAGCCACAAATTATACAAAGCATGGATTGTGACAGTAAAATATGTGTAAATTTGCTAAACAGATAGTGAAGATGAATTCAATTACCTCGCAAGCATTAATACAACCACTATATCACCTGGGAACGAAGAGTGTGACGTTTTTCCTTCCAGTTGTGCTTCCACTCCTTATTTCACACAGAACCCTTCAGATGTTGAAAACCTGATCTCAGAGAAAATGGAAGCCTTTCGAGGATCAAGATTCGCCCAAGCCCTTGGTTTTGGCACTTCTCCTAGTCCCAAACCCAGTGATGAATCTCAATTAAGTGCCATGGGCCAGCGGGCTGGCCCAGCATCCGTACCGTACAGAGCCTCCCAAAGATTTAGTATAGGGGCACATACCCCGACAGTTAATGCTCCAGTGGAAAGAAGTTTATATGAACAGATTGGACATGAAGGTAATACTTCAAGGGCTGGGCAGATTGCAAGGGCTGTTGATTCCCAATGGTTAATGAACTATCAAGAAGCCACTATTTATTTGGAAGAGGGATCCAATAATGATCAATTCTCCACACATCCAAAGCGAAGGGAATCTTTACCAGCTTACATGTTGGCTCACACTAGTTGGTTTTACATTTTGGATCTGATAGCGTCCCTTGTTTTACTGTCCCTAGCGTTTGTGGAAGCTCCGGCTGCACATCCATTTGGCGTAATGAATTGCTTACAATATTTTTGCGTATGAGGCATGTTGATCTTTTAGTGCTTACTAATGGAGATGTTTTTTCACAGTTGCCAATACCTGTGCATACATCTTTAGAGTTAAGTGCCTTAGGAGTCATCACTATTGGTTTGTTGTTGAAACTGAGATGGCTTGGCGTACGAACTGTATTCACACATTATCGTACCTTGATAAAGGTTGGTATGATTCAAGTACTCTCAGCACACGGAGATCTGGATAAAATTGCATGAAATTCTAGAATAAAGTTTTTACATGTCAGAATTGTTTTTCAGGTAATAGCATTGATTGTGATGATAACAGAGTCCATAGTAGTTTTAGGAAGACAAACAAACCATTTTAGAGCCACACGTGCTTTACGACCATTGTTCCTGGTGGACAATAGATATTGTCGTGGACTTAGAAGATTTACTAGAGAGGTAGGTATAAAATAAATAACCGTTCGATGTTCTTTTCGTGTTTAACTTTTCAGTTCAAATTATTTTATGTTCGTTTTTTCATGTATTGCAGGTTTTGCAAAGCTTGCCACCAATTTTGGACATGCTTTTGCTTCTATTGTTTTTCATCCTAATTTTTTCACTACTTGGACATTTTCTGTTTGAAAATGAAAAAGACAATCCATTTTTTAAGACTTTGGAAGATTCCTTTGTGAGTCTTTTTGTTCTGCTGACTACTGCAAAGTAATGATATACTTTGGATAAAACTTTAATGGATAACATTTGGCTTGTGTAACATTGTATTTTTTCAATTGTAGCTATCCGGATGTGATGATGCCATCATATCACCAGAATGGTTGGACAGTCTTTTTCTTTGTTGCATATTTAGTTACAATCTTGTACCTTTTTATGAATTTGGTAAGTGATGCAAGAACTATTTTTCAAAATATACACTGTGGATAGCAACGTAAAAATAGTATAATACTCATTATTACAACTTAATTCTATTTTTCTTTATAGTTACTTGCGGTAGTTTATGACACTTTTACTAGTCTGGAACGAGAAAAGTTTAGAAAACTTGTTATACATAAACGGAAAGCATGTCATTTTGCTTTCAATCTGCTGTTATCAAAATCTAATTCCACTGGCATCATTTTTCGTCATTTTTATGGCATGATGAGGAAATACAGACCGAAGAAATGTTAGTCACTTCACTGTTTTTCAAACATCCAAAAAATCATCATTAGGTCAAGTGCATAAAATTTCAATTCTGAATTTAGCTTTACGAGACATCTACTTAACATTCAAAGCAATGGACAAATCTGAAGATGGGATTCTTTCAAGAGAAGAATTCAGCAAAATATATGAATTCAGCGATCTAAATTGGAAGCCAGTACAAACAGGTGGATTTCAAAGACAATGGGTGATTTTTCAAGGATTTGGTTACCACTCCCAAAAGTTTTTGAACACACCTTACGCTGACTATATTTTCAGTAAGTTTCGTATTCCACTAACTAAATAGTAAACACTAAAAGAATTGCACTCTAACTTCAAACATATAGTCACAACTTATTCTCAATCATAGATTGTGTCGTCGTGCTGAATACAGTTGCAATGGCAGCAAGATGGATAGACGGAGATTCTGCGCACGAAGGATGGGATTCGTACATTTTCGCTTCATGTAAAATATTTTTTTAAATGAATGTGAATATATGAATTTTCATCATGGAATTGACCGATTAGATTAAATTAATACCCCTTAATATTGCAGTATTTGTAATCGAAATGGGACTAAAATGTGTAACATGGGGATGTCACCGTATGTTCAGTTCTGGATGGCATCTTTTTGATTTACTCGCAACCATCAGTTTTGTTTTGTCAATCCTATTCGTACAATTTGTTAAAAATTGGGACGAACTTTTGACATTCATCAGACCATTACGGCTAATTCGTCTCTTCAAATTGAAGAAACGGTACAGGGATGTGTTTGGAACACTGTTCATTCTGGTCGGTCCAATGTCTTCCGCTGCTTCTGTCATTTTACTACTTTACTACTTTTTTGCAATCGTTGGGATGGAGTTGTTTTCGTCAGTGCAGTTGAAGAATTGTTGCAACGGAACGTTTCTAGAGCCGTATTATTCCGACGGAAATAACGGAACTGAATTCTCCCTTCATTATTACATGAATTCTTTTACAGTGAGTATAAAAATATGGGACTAGTCGGTTTACATTGAGAAATGCTGTGTCACGTCACACTTCTCCATCAGATCTATCTAATGAATTTTTGACTACATGTTACAGGATCTTTTCACAAGTTTTGTCACTCTATTTGAGCTAACTGTCGTGAACAACTGGTACATCATTATGGAAGGACATGCAATGATGACCACAAAATTCAGTAGAATCTATTTTATATCGTTTTACCTTGTAATGATGGTCGTGTTAACCATCATAGTAGCCTTCATTTTGGACACATTTCTATTCCGAATCCAATACAAGAGATCCATGGACAAATCCAGTGAACAGAACATGTTGCGCAATGAAGTTTCATTGACTTCAGACGAAATAGCATTCTGTTACCAAGAGTACTTTCAAGATCCCAAGAAGAGGTCCAGACTCATGTCGTGGTACGGAGAAGATTTAGCAGCCAAAGGATCTGTCACTTACGTTGCGTATAGGAAACGAACTAAGGAGATACTTTTTAAAAGAATGTTTAGAAATGAGATTCCAGAGTGGTTAAGTGAAACTGAACCTATTCTAGGTATATCACATTAGTATCGGTATTACTTAAGGGAATCCGAGAGCCTTAGATTAAACTGAAACGCGATTAAGTCGCCAATTATGATAAGGGAAATAGATCTCCGAAAACGTCTGGTTCTGATAAACATCAAACAGATTAGCACTTTCTGCAAAGAGCACAGTTTATTCTGAGTGAGTGGGTGAATGTTATTTTTACGCTGGCTACACACAGCTTCAATATCCATGAATATTTATAATTTATTGATTTTAGATGTAGAAAAACCAATAAGTATGTATATAGATTATTTCAAAACCAAAACTATGCGACTTAAGCTAATTTTTCAACTCAAACTATGATTTTTTGACCGGCGTCGAACTGCATCATGTTTCTTTCCAAAACCGGTGGTACTGCACACAAAAATTTCACATCTTGATAACAACTGAACTCGAAAATATAGGAACACAGTATTTGGATGACATACAATTATGAAAACAGCTTCCATAAGTACAGCTTTCACATCCACACGTAAATTTGGATCAAAAGTTGCTCCAAAAATGCACTGTTCATAATTTTCCAAGTTTCCATAGTCCTGATAAGGCAGTAAAACCTTTTCTGAACATTCTCTCAAAATTTTTCCAATTTCAACCTCTCCGCCATGCAAACACACTAGAAACTGGTCTGGGGATGGCTCATGTATACAATATCTACAAGCTTTCTCAAAAATACTTTTAGTCTCCTCTGTAGAAGGAATACTTTTGATTTCCAAAGTGCCATGATGTTCTTCAGACGTTAGCATGTAATGGCGCGATCCTTCCATAATAACTGCTCCAATTTTTTCTCTCTTGTTGAACACTTGGGAGACCTGAAAACAATTTAATTAGTCAAAACCAAAGGTTTTTAATGCTTCCATGTCACACCTTTGATCTTCTGAAATCACGTGGACTGGTTATTCGAAGAACTTCATCTCCTTCAAAATCAAATATTCGAAACACACGTTCATGCTCATGCCCAAGAACGGAATGTGTACGTTCAATATGAGCTACTAAAATTCGCTCCCAGTTTTCGTTAAAAATGTCGAAACCACCTAGCGAATGAGCAAAGTCATATAGCACTGTTTTTTTGCTGTAAATCATGGAATATGGTTTTACAAATTCGACTACCATCAATGCTAGGTAGCTTATGAAACCAAACGGCACTAGCTGTCAGCAAAATTTCCAGTCCATCTGGACAGCCAGGAATCATAGCACTCTTGACCATGGGATAGTTTAAGACCATTTGGGATTTAATTTTCTCCAGCTCATTGATAGCATGGTGTTCATGTTGTTTTTGCCTTGATTTTTCACAATAGGATATTTTGAGGTGGAAAATCATGCAATTATTATTGTTGCTTTCAATTATTTTTATGAAATCGAAAAACATTCTATTATTTTAATTTTACAATAAAAGTGCTGTAGCGTGTATCATATTTGAAATCCAATATGAATTAGATTCATATATAATGAGGCGACAGATTCCAAACTCTTCAGTTAGATGCACAAGATTCCATTGTATCTATAGTGGCCTACTTTGGTATTGGCCTTTATAAAACCTTTTTACATGCTTGGAGCAAAGAATCGAGAATCAGGTGGAATTCATGAGATCAATG